>Ga0315908_10001424_pt1 | contig 17934 bp, 14 predicted proteins | sample LakEriMetagenome_12_FD_203520 | JGI IMG/M metagenome (GOLD analysis project Ga0315908, IMG submission 203520) | Freshwater fungal communities from buoy surface, Lake Erie, Ohio, United States - Buoy 4 MA124 | ecosystem: Environmental > Aquatic > Freshwater > Lake > Lake biofilm | place: USA... | reverse complement strand
TTTTTAGAATTACATAAACATTAGTATATAGTTATAATATTTAAAACTATATTATTTTAAATATTATGGTTTGTTCATTGAAAAAATATAAAATAAAATTATAAGAACTAAAGTTAAACACACCTTAGTATAGATTATAAAAAATTATCATTAAAATGTATATTTTTATTATTATGGATACTATTTTGCACAATTATATTTTATATGTTTTTTAACAATAGAAATGAATGGAATATAAGTTGCGAATGTAAAGATGATAAAGTAAGTTTTACAGATTTATTATATTATAGTACAGTAACAGTATTTACTGTTGGATATGGAGATATTTCTCCTAAAAGTAATATATTAAAATATATAGTAATATTTAAATTATTTATTTCTTATATTATATTATGTTTGTAAAAAAAATTATCAATTAATATAATATATTAATTGATAATGAATTTAAATCCAAAAATATGGGGACCCCATACATGGTTTTTTTTAGATTCAATAGTGTTATCATTACCTAATAAATTAAATAATGAGCAGCGACATAATTATAAAAATTTTTTTACATCTTTACAATATGTTTTACCATGTGAAGGTTGTAGAAATCATTATACAGAAAACTTAAAAAAATATCCTTTAACAGACCAAATATTATCAAATAAAGAAAATATGATAAAATGGTTATTAAATATACACAATAATATAAGAAAAGAAAATAAAACTATTCCAATATCAATAAAACAATTTTTTGAATATTATTATAAACAGTATGATGACAAAAAAAATAAAAAAAAATCTAATTTTAGATACAATTTATGTTTTGTAATGATATTGTTATTGTTATTGTTAATAATAATTTATAAATTTCAAAGGTCTAAATCTTGAATTATTTTTTTGATATTATTATTAACTTGAATAATTATATCATTATTTAAATTATTACTTATCCAATCATTAATATCAATATTACTTTTTTTTAATAAATCATCTCTTGTATTTGTAATATATTTTGTAAAATTGCGAATTATATTCTTAAAAGATAAATTTTTTTTTTTAATAGCAATAATTAATTGATTAACTAATTGTTCAGAAGATATTTCAATATATCTACTTTTTTCTGATGCATACCAAAAACACCAACTTAAACAATAACCATCAGGATCTCCAATATGATTATCTTTATCAATATTATCATATAATTGAAAACTAATTTTAGGTAAAAAATCAATTGGTTTTAAATATGTAATATTATTAAAAAAATTATTTAAATATGTTAATAAATGTTTATCTAATAGATCAGAATTATAATTAAAACCAATAGGATTATCTTTACCACTCGGTTCAAATCTTTCAGCAATTAATTTAATTTTATCTATAATTATTATATTTGCATGAGAGCCTTGAGATAATTCTATACCAATTGGTATAATCATTAATCTTTTTGAACTGTTTTTAAAATTTTCAATAGATTTATCTATATTTTTGGGTATATAAATGTGTTGATGTATCCATAATATTTCTATATCATAAAATTCTGTTGTATCGTAATGTCTTAATAATTTCATATTGGATAAAAATGTATTAAAATGGCTATTATCTAATAAATTATGTTGTAATGGTACAAAATAATTAAATTCTTTTGCTATATAAATACATGATGTAACAACATCTAATGAAATACCTACTAATGTATTATATTTTACATCTTTTGATTCAGTTATGTTTATAATTTGCATATTTTTTTTTAATGGTATTGAAAAATTATTTTTAATTATATGATCTTTTATTGTTTTTAAACATATATTTTTATCTTTAATATTACTACAATCATTTTCCCATTTAGAAATCCAAATATTTGGTTTTTTTTTTAAGTTATTATAATAACTTAGTGTTATCATATCTATAAATTCATTATAATTTTCTTTACTAATATAAGACAGGGGTGTTTCTTTATTTAAATTATATAAAAATATATCTATTTTTTTTGTTATTAATATATTTTTTATTTTTGGCCATAAATTATATTTACATAATAAATGAGAACATGTATTACCATTGTTATCTTGAATATTTAAGTTAGTATTTTTAATAATATTATTTAAATCAATATCTGAATTATTAAATTTTTCTAATAATATATGCAATGTAGTGTATCCATTAATATTTATTTGATTATAAATAATTGTATCAGTTATTATTTTGTAAAAAAATAAAAACATATCTAATTTATTATTTTTTAAACAATTATGTAATATATTATTACCATAAATATCTTGATAATTTAATAATACTCCGTTATTTATCATTTCAGTAATAATATCTATATAATTAATGTCTAATAAATACATTATAGGTGTCATGTTTTGTTTTGTTTCAATAATATTAATATTAAATCTTTTATCATAAATAAATATTTTTATAATAGAAATAAATCTATTTATAACTGCAATATGTAATACAGACTGTCCATTATTATTTAATAAATTTACCTCTATATTTTTATTTTTTAATAATAAATTAATATTTTTTATATTATTATTTATAACAGATAAATGTAAAGGAGTATTACCTTGATTATTTATTGTATTAATATCAGTATTATTATTTAATAAAATTTCTATAGCTTCGCTATTATTAAATTGTGAAGCATAATGTAAGGGATTATTATTATTATTATCTTTTATATTATTAATATGAATACCTATAATATTTTTAGAATTATTAATAATATTTTTTAAAATATTGTTGTAACCATATTTAATAGAATAATATAAAATTGTTTTTCCATCACTATCAATATAATCTATATTACAATTATATGATAATAATAAAGTTATAATTTCTTCTTGATTATAAATAATAGCATAATGAATTAATCTATTATTATATTCATCTTCTAAATCTAAATCTAAATCTTTATTTTTTTTCAATATTTTTTTAAATTCATCATATTTATGATTTTTTATTAAATTAAATAATTCTTTATTCATTATAATATTATTACTATTATTATTTTTAATATATTTTAAAGTTTTAAAGTTTTTAAAATATTATTTTCTTGATAATATTTTATATTAAAAGCTAAAAAATATATTAAATCTTCTACAATTTGTTTTCTTTCAATATGATATGGTCGAATTCTATTAATTATTTCGTCATAATTAAACCATCCTATGTCACCAATTTCTTGTATTTGATTATCATTCTCATTAATTTTTAATTCTCTTTCACAACAACTAGCACTAAAAAAATAAACATGTTTATATTTAATATGATTAGTTCCATAAAAAATTTCATTAATTGGATATATTCTATATAATATTAAAAATTCTTGTTCAGATAACCCACTCTCTTCCATAAATTCACGTTTAGCACATTCAAAATCCTTTTCCATATAATTTCGCCTACCTTTTGGAAATCCCCATTCAGGAATATCAAATTTAGATTTTATAGTAGTTAATATATGCATATAATTTATTTTAATATAATTAAATTTTTCATATGATTTTACAAATTCTTTTTCATATAATTTGCAACGACTTGTATTTTTCCATAATCCTTCCCAAACTGTATTAAAATTATTATTTATTATAAATAATCGTTCTTCATATGTCATTTGTTCTAATAAATTAATTATAGTTTCTTCATTATTTATATCATACCTTCCTCTTATAAATTCAATATATCCAATACTATGTTGTCTTCTTATTAATAATATTTTAATATCTTTTTTTATTTTGTCAATATATTCATTTATATCATTTTTAATATCTTTATTTTTATTATTGAACCAATATAAATTAATATTATTTAAATGCGTATTATAATTTGTTTTATAATATTTAATTTGTAATATTGTTTGATATATTTTCCAATCACCAGTTATTTTAAAACATATGATACCATAACTTGTTTGAGGTTCTTTACATTTTTTTATTATATGACCTTTTTTGCCACAATTTAAGCAATATAAATTTTTTTTTAAATCACAATTATTAACTTCAGTAATATTATCCACATCAGTAAATGGATAATTATCATTTTTAATTTCACTTATCATATTACAATATATTACTTTCTAATATTCTAATATACTATATATATAATTCTTTTAAGTAATTAACAAAAAAAATTATATATATTATAATAATAATATTTATAATTATCTCTTTATTTCTAAAAAAAATATTGAATAATAATTAAATTAAATTAAAAAAATAATAATAGTAATAATTATATAATGTCATTAGAATTAATTAGTCCATATTCTAATCAAGAATTAGAAGAAATTATATCTTTAGTGCCTTATCAAATGAATAATAATAGAATTATAAATTTAAAAAATAATCTAAAAAACAAAGTTTTAAATAAATGTAATAAATATGGTTATGTTACATATGTACATAAAATTATAAGTTATGGTAATGGTCTTCTCGATCCTAATAATTTATCAGGAGATGCGATATACAAAGTTAAATATCTTGCTAATATCTGTATTCCTATTAATAATTCGCAAATTTTAATTCATATGGATATTATTGACAATAAAATTATTAAAGGTTCGAATGGTCCTATTTATTGTATTATATTATCAAAAAATATAAATATGAATAAATTTAAAATTAAAAATAATGGTGAGATTGTACATACAGAAACTAATAATAACTTAAAAAAAGGGGATTATGTTAAAATTAATATATTGGCCAGTCAATTTAATAAAAATGATATTAAAATTAATATTATAGGATGGTTAGATGATTTAGCAACAGATATCTCTATAAGTGATTATTTATGTCCTAAATACGAAGATATTGAAGAAAATGAAATAATAAATGAAGATATTATTGTAAATGATATTTAAAAATTATTCAATAATTATATACCATTCTTTATCATTTAATATTAGTCCTATTTCTTCCAATTTACTAATAAATTCATTGTGATAATTTTCATAAGGAAAACTTAATTTATAACTAGACAACGAAGGGTCTCTATTATCGTTAAAAATACCATTTTTTTTATCTTGTAATTTAAAACTAACATTATTAGGTACAGAATTATTAATTAATTCTTTAGTTTGTTCAATTCTATCTTCTAAATTGAATGGAAATGTATATTTTTCATGATTATTAGGAATAATAAAAAAAGTATATTTATTATTATTACTTTTTGTACTATATTTTTCTAAATATAATAATCTTAATTTAATATAATTACATAAATCAATTTTTTTAATTTTTTCAACATTTTTTATACCAATTTTTATAGCAATATCTTTTAAAAATTTTTTATTTTCTGTATTAAAACAAACAATTCCTTTTGTTATAATATCTTTTTTTATTTCTTTGTTGTTTTTTCCTTGTCTTATTTTAAATATATCGTTGTTATTATTATCTTTATCTAATATACCAATATAAACATAATCCGGTTTTGAATTATAATATTCTATTATATATTTATATTTTGTTTTTTTCTTAACATTTATATTAATTTTTTTTAATTCTATAAATTGTTGAATATTAATATCATGTAATAATTCTTCTTTATATGTAGTTCTATAGTACATAAATATATCTTCATTTTCAGTAAATGGTTGAAATATATAATATTTATCTCTAACAATTAAATATCCTTGGTTATTATATTTATCGTATATAATATCATTAAAATTATTAAAATCATTTTCAGTGATTGGTATTAATTCATCAATTGCTTTGTATAAAAAGAAAGGATTAAATAATTCTATTTTATCTTTATCATAATTAGTTTTTACATAATCTAATATTTGATCAATTGTATAAACATATAATACACGATATAATGTTTTAATTATTTCTTTAATATTATTAATTTCAGGTCTAGCTAATTCATTTGTGAATGTTGTAAAATCTAAATTAATTCTATTTATTTTTTTGTATAAATTAGTTGTATTATCATAATATTTTAAATTTAATACTTTATCGTCACATAAATAACTACATTTCGTAAAATCACATTTTGAAGGACATTCTTTTATACCATTACATTTTTCAAATTTTTTAACTTCTTCTGGTAATATATTTCCATTATAATTAATTGGACAATCTATGGCTATTTCTTTCAATCCTCTTTCTACTTTTTTTATTAATATATATTTTTGTTCAGCTTTTTTATATAATAATTCTTCTATAGTTAATTCACTTTTATTCGGTAAAGTTACAACATATCTAAATACTTCTACTTCTGGAAATGGATTTGATTCTGAAGCTATTTCATAATGAACACAATGTCTTATAGCTCTGCCTATTGTTTGATAAACTTTATTTAAATTAAAATGAACATCTAAAATATGCACTTGTTTAACAAATTTTAATGTAAAACCTTCATTCATTACTTTAGAGCCTAATATAAATTTAATTTTACTACCATTAATATTATCAATTTGAGAAAACACATTATTTAATAATTTGTTTTTTTCTTCTACATTAATATCATTATTATCATCAGATTGTCCAGTTATTTTAACATATATTGTAGGATAAAATTGTTGATTTGTTTTTTGTTTTTTAAATTCCTTATAAGTTAAATTTGTAATAGCATCTAAAGAGTCATCGTTTATATTATAATTCCCTTCTTCATTATATTCAAAACAACCATTTTGTATTAACACTTGTTCGAACAATTCAATTCCTATTCTTACTAAATTTGAGTATATAAAAGCAGTACCATTTTTTAATTTTAATAAATTATCAAAACATGTATTAAATTTTATAGAAAAATATTTAAGATATGGTTGTTTAAAAATCAATCCTGTAATTGAGTTTTTATTACTAGTTTCTTTAATAATGTCATTAGTATTATTAATATCTTTAAAAAAATTATTTTTTAATTTCTCTAAATAATCTTTTTTATTTGTATGTAATATATTAATTATTTTATTTATGCTTTCAATCCCTGACATAGGAATTAATTCTTTATTTTCCAAAATAGGAAATACAAAATTAGCTACGTCTGTTGATTTTCTTTCTAAAGAATCGTCTAATTCTTTTTTCATATTATTATATCCTAATAATTGAAATTCATCCATAACGCATCTAATAATATAAGTAAAGTCTAATTCTTTCGGAATTTCTCCTTGATCTTTTTGTACTGCAAATGTTAAAGGGTCCACGCCTCTATAATATGAAATATATCCTTTACACATTTTTTTTAAATAATCTAATCCGTTAGGTTTAAAATCCATTAAATAATTTCTATCTGATGTAAAAACAATATCTCTTAAAATAGGGTCTTCTACTGGTCTTAAATAATTGATTAATTCTATGATATCGTCCGCTAAATTTTTCATTGGCGTAGCTGTTAATAATACTATTTTTAAATTTTTAGAATTATTAATTATTTTTTTTAAAGCCAAACCATATTCATTACCAGTCATCCCGTGCGCCTCATCTATAATTAATAAAGTATTATTTAAATTGTCTAATTTATCATTGGTTTGTTCTCTCTCATACTCCCCTTCGTCTGTTTTTTTATATGTTTTTTTATTATTATTTTTTTCAATAATTTTATGACCAAGTACTTGTTTATAAAATCCTTTACTTGTTTTTATTTTATAATATTGCAAAGCATTCATTTTTGCTAAATTTTCCAATGTTTTTTTATCATTAGCATCTTTATATTCTTCTTGATTAATATTATTAAAATATGTATTTTTTGTACATTTTATTATTTCATTTTTCCATTGTTCTTTTAATAATGGTCCTGGTACTAAAATATAAATTTTAGTATTATATTTTTTTACCATTTCTTTAAAATTTTCAGCAATAGCTATTGCTGAACAAGTTTTACCCACTCCTGCACCGTGAAATATTAATACTCCTTTATATGGAGTATTTGGATTAATAAAATTACTTAAAAAAATTTGTTGATTACTTAATTTAAAATTTCCTCCGCAAATTTTTTCTCTATATTCTTGAATATCTTTATAATTAACTATTTCATTTCTTTCAGGAAATCTATTAGCATAAAACTCTCTTTTTTCATATATTTTTTTTTGAAACTCTTCATCATCTATTTCTGGATAACTGGAGTTTTTTAACATAGGATCCATATTTTATATTATATTAATATAATATAAAATAAAATAATATAAAATATTTTATTAATTTAATGGATTAAATTTTTGTTCTAATAATTTATATATACCATAATTTTGAATTTCTTGTATTTTATTTTTATTCATACCTGGTTCAAATAATTTTTGAAAAAATTCAATAAATAAATCTTTTTTAATATTATTTTGTAACCATATGTCTTCGTTATTATTTGCATATCTCTTTACATAATTGATAACTTGTGTATGATATAATTCTCTATTTATAAAGTCTGTAATATAAATATTTTGATACATTCTTGGATAATCGTTGTCAAGTATTCTAAAAAATAATTGTATAAAAGTTGTAATCTTATTATTTACAAGATCATATGTAAAATATTTTATATTTTCGTAGTAATTATTGCATCCATTATTTTTAGGAAATAATGGATCTTCAACTTCAGCAGGATATGGTATATAAATACAATTTATATTAATTTTTTCTGTATTATTTTTTACTGTTAAATAAAAATCTTTTGTACCTTTATCATAATTATAATAATATATACTTGCAAAATCTAATACAATATATGGTTTAGATGTATCTATTTTTTTAACATCAAAATAATCTTTATAAAAAATTTGTGTAGTTTTTTTATTTGTTTTTTTTGATTCATCGTCTTGCGTTTTTAAAATAGTATCAATATTTTGTTTTGTAATATTTTGATGAATTACTTGAATAGGATCATAATGATAAATTATAATATTATTAAAATTTTTTGGGATTTGATCAATAATATTTTTATATCTACATTCTTTCCATATTTTAATAATATTACTATCAGCTAAACCAGTTGTATAAATATAAAATGTTTTATCTGAACTAGTAGTTGCAACAGTTTTATCAAACTGTTTAAATTTACTAAAATAGTCTTTTAACGTTTTTTCTAAATTGTTAATTTCCATATATATAAATATATTATTAATTTACAAAAAAATATGATTTTTTTGTAAATTAATAATATATATTAAATTATTACTATTTGATACGTTTCATTTAAAATATATTAATTATATAATCAAATCAATATATATAAATATATAAAGTAATAATTAATATATTAATATATTAATTATATTTTAATGAAACGAAAGTTTGAAGATAATGAAAAAATAAATAATATAAGTAATAAAAAAGTAAAATTATTAGATACATTAGAAGATTTTATTAGTTATATAGAAAATTATAATATAGGACCTAATAAAAAAAAATTAAATAAAATCTTACCATCTTTAATTAAATTACAAAAATTAACAGGTATGACATCAGTTAAAAAAACAATAGTTGGACATATTCTTTATTTTTTAATGAGTTATGAAAAAAATAAAGATATGATACATACTGTAATTGAAGGACCTCCTGGTGTAGGTAAAACAACTTTAGGATATATATTGGGAGAAATATATACTAATTTAGATATTATTGAACAGCCTAAAAATAAAACGAATAATTTAAAATTTAGAATTGTAAAACGCTCAGATTTAGTAGCTAAATATTTAGGACAAACTTCACATAGAACACAAGAAGTTATTAATAGTATTTTAGGAGGAGTATTATTTATAGATGAAGCATATTCTTTGGGTAATAATGATGTAGATGATAGTTATTCTAAAGAATGTCTAGATACATTAAATCAAAATTTATCAGAGAAAAAAAATCAGTTTTTATGTATTATAGCAGGTTATAAAAATGCATTAGAAAAGAATTTTTTTGCTTATAATGAAGGATTGAGAAGAAGATTTCCTTTTACATACACTATTGAAGAATATACACCAAATGAATTAAAAAATATATTTTTAGGAATGTTAGATGATTCTTGGTGTATTGAAGGATATAAAAAAAAAGAAGAAGAAAAAGAAGAAAAAGAAGAAAAATTAGCATTAAATATAATAAGTAATAAAAATAATAATAAAAAAGAATCAGATGAAGAAGCTAATATAATTAATAATAAAAATAATAAAGATAGATATAATAAATATAAAAAAAAAGAAAAAGATGAAGAAGCCAATATAATTACTAATAAAGATAAAAGAAAAGAAAAAGACGACGAAGCCAATATAATTACTAAAGATAAAAGAAAAGAAAAAGATGACGAAGCCAATATAATTACTAAAGATAAAAGAAAAGAAAAAGATGATGAAGCCAATATAATTACTAAAGATAAAAGAAAAGAAAAAGATGATGAAGCCAATATAATTACTAAAGATAAAAGAAAAGAAAAAGATGATGAAGCCAATATAATTACTAATAAAGATAAAAGAAAAGAAAAAGACGACGAAGCCAATATAATTACTAATAAAGATAAAAGAAAAGAAAAAGATGACGAAGCCAATATAATTACTAAAGATAAAAGAAAAGAAAAAGATGACGAGGCCAATATAATTACTAAAGATAAAAGAAAAGAAAAAGATGACGAGGCCAATATAATTACTAAAGATAGTTTATTAATTTTTTTTAATGATAATAAACAATATTTTCCTAATTTTGGTGGAGATATAGAAACATTAATATTTCAAAGTAAAATTGAACATTGTAAACGAGTATTTTTTAAAGATGTAAATGAACAAAAAATACTAACTTTATATGATATAAAAAATGGTTTAGAAGTTTTAAAAAAAAATAAAAAAGTTGAAAAAGTTGATAATTATAAACATTTATCAATGTATTTATAAATAAATTATGTATTCGTAAATAAATTTATTTATAAATTTAAATATTTAAGTATTCTACTTTTAAAAACTTCTATTTTTTCTTTAAGAGATGTTTGAAACATCAGAAAAGTAATACTAAAAACTAAACTACTTTTTAATTCATTTGAAGATGAATTTTTAAAACCAGTATTACATAAATTATCAAACGGCGAAGGTATTTTTATAATTGTATTACTAAATATATAATATAAAATTAATATACACCAAAAATGTAACCATATTTCAATAAATATCATTATTGAATACATTTCATTATATTCTTCTTCTGTTCTATTATCAAAAATTTTATCAAAAATATAAGTACATATTAATGCAGGGAAAAAATGAAGTAAAAATATATAAGACATATTTAATATTTTTACTATTTCAAGCTTATCAATCATCTATCTATTATTATATAATATTATTAGATAATATTATCTAATAATATTTATTTTTTATGATTCATTTTTTAATAATTATTAATTAATAATATTTATTTCAGTTTCATTATTATCAAAATTTAATATTCTATTAATTTCATTATTATTATTATCATTTTCATCATTTTCATCATTTTCATCAAAAATATTTAAATTTAAATTTGGATTAGTACAATTAACTTTTTCATTATCATGAATTAAATAATATACATTTAATTGTTTAGTTCTACCCATTCTTTGACTTCTACCAATAATTTGTGTTTGTAATTCAGTAGTCATTTCATGATAAATAATAATATCACTAGCCATTTGTAAATTTAATCCAGAACCATAATTAGTAGCATTTAATAATAACACTTTAACTGTGCCTTTTTTAAATTTTTCAATAGTATTATTAATTACATTAATATTACCTGTTAATTTTGAATATGATATATTTTCATCTGCTAAAATTTTACTAATATCTTCATTTGTATTTTCGTAATTACTAAATACTAAAAATTTACCATTTATTTTTTTTTTAATAATATTAATTAAATTTTCTTTTTTAGACAGTAATTTTTTTTCTACTTTATTTTTTTTTGTAATTTCATTATTAATTATATGTAATTCTTTCATTGTAAATGGATTTCTACACATTGGACATTTTTTATTAGGAATGGCTGCTAAACATTTTAAACAAAATAAATTATTACAACATGGTATCAAAGTAGGGGTTTTAATATCATCTAAACAAATAGGACAATTATCTTTTTCTAAAGATTTAATTTTATCTGTTATATTTTTTAATCTTGTTTCAAAACTATTAATTTTATCTTTTAATTTTTTTATTGATTCATCGTGTGTTCTTCTATCAGAAGGTAACAAACGTTCCATATATTCTAATTCTAACTTTCTATTATGTATATCTTTTTCTAATTTATTTTTGATTACATTAATTATGTTATCATCTGTATCTACATTACAATTTAATTTTAATATTGCATCTTTTATATTTCCTGCATGCAACATATTTATAATATCTGTTGAAACAAAATCACTAATCATACGTAGCACCATTGGTGTATCACAATTAATAATTATTTGATTTAATTCAGGTAATGACATTGAATTTGTAACATATGTATCGTCGTTTTTTATAACAATTTTATTAAATAAATTTTTATTAATAACTACAATCATATCTCTAATATAATTTCTTCTTATCCATCTTATTCCACTTGGTGTTGCTGTTATATACCAAATAAAATTTGCTTTAATAGTATAGTATACTGGTAATTTAATTGAATTAACTTCATCTATAATTAATCTACTCCATTTAATATCTGGAAATTTATTATAAAATACATCTAACATTGTTGCAGAAATTAAAATAACATCATAGTTTGCTATGCAATTATTGGGATTTATTTCTGGATTTTCAACACCTTCAAAAATATTATATACAGATGTTAAATTATCGATATGAGATCTTTTATTTATCATAAAATAATTTAATTTAGTATGGTCTAATACTGTTTTCCATTGTAATATTAAATTATGAGGAACAATAATAAAATTTGTTTTAATGCATTCTTCTGTATCCTCAAATTTTATTGATGTATAATGTCCAGAAGATAAAATACGCGTATGTTGTTTAGGTATTAGTGTATGACATATTAAACCAATAATTTCAAATGTTTTCCCAGCACCTACTTTATCGGCTAATATACCATAATTCATATTTATATTATATTTTATATTACTAAATTCAATGTTATTCTCTCTCTCATTATAATATAAATTATAATATGATTCATTTCTAACAACATCTTCTTTTAAAATAATTTCATTTCTAATAATTTTACTTTCTAATTCAAAATTTATTTCACCAGTATTCTCTAAATCTAACATAGTTTTTATTATTGTATTTTGATGATCTTTTAAAGGAACTTTAAAATTATTACTTATTTTTTTTATATCATCGCTTGATAACTTTTCAGAATTTTCATCTAATGAATATATTTTTCTATTCATATTAGATATTAATAATATATATAATTTAATATATATTATATTTTCCTCTTTAAATAAAATTATATTTCATTTATTATTTAAAATTTTGTATATACTTTAATTGGTACTTGATAAATAAAACGTTTTTTAATCCCATCGGACAGTGCCCATGCACCTGAGCTGGATGTAAAAGGCACAGAGGCCGAGTACAAAAGGTTCTCCGCAAAGGAACACAAACAGGAACATAGACAAAAACAACTTGTCTTCGATTCGCATATTTGTTATTTATTATAATAAAGGAATTACTATAAAAAAAAATCAATTTTTTTATAACAGCTAATGCTATAAAAAAATTATCTATGACCACAAAGACCACAAAGACCACAAAGACCACAAAGACCGGAACGACAGGAAATCCTTCCAAGTGTCAATATATCCTGCCATCGAGAACACGCGTGCAATTGAATGCATTCTTGTATAATATAAATAAAATGGATTTGTTAAAAAAAAAAATATTCAATTTTTTTTTATAACTTCTTCTTTAATTCGAATAACTCGTTTTTTAGATTATTAATTTTGCGATTAGCAATGTCTAATTTACTTTCAGTCAAACGTAATATTGATTTTGTTTGGTCAAGTTCTAACTTGACTTTGTTTAAATTATTATTGAGCTTAACGTTTTCTGACGTAATCTTCAACCATAATAATGGATCCTTTGAGCTAGAACTCAACCAATCCATTTAAATTAAAAATGATTATAAATAAATTATCAATATTAAAAATAATCAATTTTTTTAATAATAAAATAATTATTTATATTTTTTGCGCCAATTTATATACTCGGGACAATCATCTTTATAATATTTATCTTCTATAAATTTTTTATTAGTATTGTTTACATAGCCTACTTTAATATTGTAAAAAAGATATTTATTGTTTTCATCAATCAGAACTACTAATACTTCGTTATCTTTTCCTTCTAATTTATGCCATACTGATTCTATAGCTTTTTGAACTTTCTTAGTTAGAGTTGGAGCGATGGTACTATAATCAAAATCATCTTTAACATCCGAGTTATATTTTTCATCAGACATATTTTTATTATAAACAACTACTCCAAAATTTTTTTCAAATGTATTCAAAATTGCATATTTGCTATTAGCATTAATTTGTTTATCAATACCATCATAGAACTCTTTACAATTTTCTCTAGAAAATGGTATATCAAATGTTTTTTTAATAAGAAATTTTAATGGTGTTTGTTTCGCTTGTTGTTCTTGTTGTATAGTAATATTTGTAGATGGATTATAAACATTACTATTTTTTTTCTTCCATGCTGTTTCTTCCACTGCTTGTGTTGTATCTACAGAAGTACCAGCAGCTGAAGAATTATCAGATGATATTTCGAACAATTCTTCTGTTGTGTTTTTAAAAACACTGGTAACTGAAGAATTATCAGATAATGATATTTCTAGTAATTCCTTAATATTTTTAATTATATTTTCAATATCTACAATTTCATTTTCTTTTGTAATAATTTGTTGTTTAAAATTAATTATATCATTTTTTTTTGTATCAATTTCTTTGTATAATTGGTCTATTTTTTCTAGTATATTTACCTTTTCAGTAGTCATTTTAAAAGTTGTTGTTATTGTATGATATTTTTTATTGTTAAACAATAAAGATCATAAATTTAAATACTAATATATTTTTATTATCAATAAAAACAAAATTCAATTTTTTTAATTTGTTTCAATATAATTTAATTAGTACATTTTCCTATACAATAAAGAAAAATAAAATATCATTCGTGAGACCAAGTGTAAAGCTTGATATCGTATGTGTGATTACTATTTGTGCTATTTGCTATGAGCATAACAATAAGATTGTGTTTTACATTATTGTGATACTTGTAATTTACCATGATATTTTTTAGATTAATTTTGATATTATCCATTTCCTCATTTTTGTTATACGTATAGCTGCAACCCCAAATTATTTTGCACTCATCACTTCTATTTTCTACATTAGTAGTCCATTCGTTATTGTCTTTTACTCCGATAACATAAACTTTAGAATGTGATGTTGAGAAAAATCCAAAGTTATCACTCTCTGTGACTACATACCTATTAGGTTTGTCTATAGCTCCTAGAGCTGCTGACACTTCTCTGAGGAATCGTGGTGTATCTTTAGATGGATTTGTAGGTACTGTAAACACTGGAAAAATATTGCACATGCTAGACAGTTTGTATCTCTTAAAAATATTTGAATCTTCTTCTTTTTCTAACGAATTATTCTTTCTCTTATTAAATACAACTACCTGTTCTTGTTTATGTACTTGTGTTTGTACCTGTTCTTGTACTTGTGTTTGTACATGTTCTTGTACTTGTGTTTGTACATGTTCTTGTTTCTGTTCTTGTTTCTGTTCTTGTTTCTGTTCTTGTTTCTGTTCTTGTTTCTGTTCTTGTTTCTGTTTTTGTTCTTGTGCTTGTGCTAGTTCTTGTTCTTGTTCTTGTGTAACAATCTTAAAAGTAGATTCGTATACAATAATATCTATTTTAAGTTTGTTAATTTCTTCTTCTAGCATTTTATACTCTTCATTTTTTTTATCAATTTCTATTTTAACTTTTTTTATTTTTATTTCTAGATTTTCATAATCTTTCTTTTTTTCACTAAGTTGATCAGATATTTTGGCAATTGTAATTTGCATCATATAATTTATATATAAAATAAATTAACAATAAATAAAAAATTCAATTTTTATTTAATAACTTATTGTATAATTAATAATTTATTGTATAATAAATAAAACAGACAAACACATAAAATGCACATATATAGAAGCCTAACGCTATGCTTAGGCATACTATATATGATAGTGACTAGCAACACGAAATGGTGAGCTAGACCTTCAAGCATAGTGCTTGAAGGTCTAGTCGTTGTTGTCGCTGTAGCGGTCGTAGTCATTGTCGTTGTAGTAGAACCTCATGAACGAGGTACTGAAGAATGTCCCGATCTTCGTTACTTTGGCAAGAAGGTACTCATTGCATCGTACAGACAAGATGTGATCGACTGAATCTACAACTTTCTTACAATACTCTTCGTTGATGTCTCTCGGGATATTCTTCTTCCATTTGCAGCACTCTAGATTGACATTTGGGTTCAGCTTTTCACTGTTGTCACCAGTGAAAGTAACGATGTATATTCCTGTTTTATCATCTTTTACATCGGAAGTCTTCACAAGAGCTAGTTCTCCCTTACGATCGCGTTTATCTTTCTGGAATTGCATGTTCAAGTTGCCCGAGATATAAGACATATCTGCCTTAATTTTGTCGTTTTCGTCTAGGTATTCAAGCCAATTAAAGGTGCGTGCAATTTTAGGATGAAGGGCGCTAGGAAGTTGCGTACGCTTGGTCTTGGGGAGGACAAAGCCTTCGTCGCCAATGTCCTTACAAACTACCTGTGTAAAAGACAGGTTCTTTCCAGTGGCGGCGGGCGAACCAGTGGCTGCGGGCGAACCAGTGGCGGCGGGCGAACCAGTGGCTGCGGGCGAACCAGTGGCGGCGGGTGGGACAGTAAAATCCATCACTTCATCCACTTCATCCACTTCATCTGTCCACGAACGCTTTACAATCTGGTTACCAGGATTGAGGATAGCATTTTCAGCTTCAACGAGCTTCATGACGACGCGGATAGAGTCAATTTCCCCCTTAAGAATCGTCAAAGATTCTTCAAGAGTCTTGTACTCCTCCTCCTTGCCCGCCAAGCATTTGGCAAGATCGACGGTGGTCATTGGTGAGTGCTTTGAGAACTAGGATCTACGAGTGCTGTGTACTGACTGCTGTGAGTGCTAAGTGCTGTGAGTGCTGAAACTACGAGAACTACGAGAACTACGAGAACTACGAGAACTACGAGAACTTAGAACTACGAGAACTGAGGACTGAGTGCTGAGTGCTTATATGAAAGATAAAATTAATGAAATTATCAATAATAAAAAAATTCAATTTTTTTTATTATTTTTATAATAAATCTAAATTAAAAATAAACATATTTATATTAAAATTGTATATCATAAATAAAACAAATAAGATAAACATATATATATAAATATAATTGGCGATTGAATCGCCCAAAGTGACAAACGAGAAGTGTACTACTGCTAGCAGTAAGCTGTGTAGGCACTTAGTAATACGTCTTCAACAACATAAATGTAAAGTTGTACGGGTTGTCCCGCCTCTTGGTCTTTTCTACATGGAGGAGAATGAACTCGTGACAAGAGTAGTCCGCATTTATAATGCTTTCTACAGATTTTACAGCTTGTTTTGCGGTTTCTACCATGTTGGGTGGTACCCTGGAACCCCAATCAAGATACTCATTGACATTGGGGTTTGGGGTTTTAGTATTGCGACACACAACATATATACTATCTACTTTTGTCTGCACGAGAACAAGTTCATCATTCGGGTTGTACGTCTCGAACCCTTTATTTAACTCGTCCCTTATAGTATGTATGTCTGCCTCTAATCCTTCCTTATACAAGTACGACCAGTTGAACGTCGTCACGACATTGCCATTCTTATCGAACGTCTTGGTGACATCGGGATTCTTAGACTTACCCTTCCTTTTAACCGGAGTGAAGCCGTCAGGAGAGCCACTGGCAACAGGAGAGCCACTAGCAAC
>Ga0315908_10001423_pt1 | contig 17940 bp, 7 predicted proteins | sample LakEriMetagenome_12_FD_203520 | JGI IMG/M metagenome (GOLD analysis project Ga0315908, IMG submission 203520) | Freshwater fungal communities from buoy surface, Lake Erie, Ohio, United States - Buoy 4 MA124 | ecosystem: Environmental > Aquatic > Freshwater > Lake > Lake biofilm | place: USA... | reverse complement strand
TTATTATTATTATTATTATTATTATTATTATTATTATTATTTTTTTTTTTATTATGCTTATAATAATTCCTACTAATTATTTTAAAATTATTATTGAATTTATTAATGATTATTCATTTAATTTCTTGATTAATCTTATCCTTATTATTTTAAGTGTGTATTATCATGAAAATTTTCTTTTGGCTACATATATTATTATTTAATATGTTTTAATTTTTATATTTATTTGGTTTAATCCAATTCTTAAGAATCTTATTATTAATCATATTATAAATATTATTATTAAATTTAGAAAATTTATTATGATTATTTAACACTTTCTATCATTTATTATTAGGATTATCTAACACTTTCTAAATGAGTATTATTGAATTATAATTAAGACAATTCCTCTTCACTATCTTTTACATCATTATAAGATTTTAGTTCACTTTCTTAATCCTCTTCATTATTATAATGAGGATTATTATGGACGATTTTTTTGTTTTCAATTTCTAATTTAATATTATTTGCATTTTTATAATCATCAATATTATGATAACTACTATCACTACTACTAATTTATTTTAAATCATAATTTATTTTATAATTATTTTTATTATTTTTTTATTCTTAATTTTCTCTACCATTTTTGTTTTAAATTTATTTGTTTTATTATTCATAATCTTCATATGTTTCCTCATTTCTAATTAAATAATTTTTTTTTTATTAAATTTATTATTACTGAAGATTTTATTATTATTATTATTATTATTAAAATTAGTATTATTATTTTTAAATATCAAGTTATTATTAATAATTTATAATTTATTATTATTCTTGATATTATTTTTATTATATTTATTTTTACTATTTTTATTTGTGTTATTATTTTATTTCTTGTTATTTTTAATCTAATTAATTTAAAAACTCTTTTTATTCTTAAATTAAATTATCTTTGCAATGATTATTTTTTATATTTTATTAATTATTATTTTTATTATCATTTATTTAAATAATTTATTATTCTTTTTCAAATTAATTTTTTATTAGTTTTTGTTTCTTATTATTTTATTCAAATTCTTCTTCTTAGTTTTCTGTTTATAAAACTGAAAATTATTTTTAGAATTAATATTATTTAGCCTAATTATTTTTTTATTCTATTAAATTATTTGTTTTAAATTAATCTTAATTAATAATTTCATTTCCATTAGTTAAATTTTAGTCTTTCATATATTTTTCTTATTATTTATTTTACTCTTAATATTAATTGTAATGTTGTTCTTCATTTTCTGAAAAATTTTAATCGTAGTCATATAATTTTTAAGATTAATTTTAATTTAAATAATTTATTTAATCATTATTTTAATTTTAATAATATTATTCTTATTAATAATTTTATTTATATATTTTATTTTCATTCATAAATTATTTATAAAATGCTTATTTATTTTAATATTACTAATCGTTACAAATTTATTGATTTTATTACTGAAATTATTAATTATTTTATTGTTAATATAACAAATTATTTTATTGCTCATAATAATGTTATTATTTATTAATTATTTTATATTATTATTATTAATAATTCTGTTTATTAATTAATTAATTTTATTCTTCTTAATAATTTTAATTTTGATATAATTATTTCTGATCCTAATTTTATTATTTATTTTCTATGTAAAATAATATATCATTTTATTTATGATCTCAATATGCTCTAGCAATTTTATCACTTTACACCTGTGATTTTATTTTACTTTAAACATTTTTTAGATAAGACGGAATTTTTTTACTTTAATTATTCTAAATATTTTTCTAAGAATTAAAATTAGAGGTATTTTTTTCAATAAATTACTTTCTATTACAGCTACTTACTTGCGTTTTACTACTACTTCTTTATAAAGGATTTATAATACTATTACTATTATTGATATTATTTCTTCCTGAGTCTATACTTTGTTTTCTGTTTGAAATTTGAGATAAGTTAATTGATTATTTTTATTATTATTATTATTACTATAATAACTATTTTTATTGAGCCAAATTTTTATTTTGCTGTTATATTTTTTAGAATGAATTATTTAATTTAGATTATTAATGCTAGTTTTAAGATTTTTGATTTGATAATTAAGATTATGGTAATTATAATTGCTATTAACTTGGTTAATTTTTAACAATATTTCTTTAATTATAAATAGGTTTAGGTGGCATGTTTTTATGACTCGAGTTTTATATAGAATTATAGTGGATTTTTGAAGCAGATTCACTAAATTTATTTAATGATTTATTTGAAATTTGTGATTATTATAATTTGTTTTCTTCATTTGTTTAAGTAAATAATCTATTTGCTATTATATTATTATTAATATCATTCGTTTCTGTCATTATCATCTTATTATTATTTTATCTTTCATTTTATATTTTATTTTAATTAATTTTTGCAATAGAGATTTGAGAATTACTTTTATTTATTTAACTGCCAGTAAAATCTCCAAATATCTTTTTATTTTATTATTAAATAATTTAACTTTCAGTTTCACTTAAACATTCAATATTACTATTATCATTTATTTATTAATAATTTTAAGTTTTAGTTTATTTAGAATTAATATTATTCTATAACTTTTCTATTTCTCCTTTCAATTTTTATATTTCACTTTTTATTTGAGGTTTTTAATTACATGTTTGGATATTAACATACTTTTCTAAAATAAAAAATACAAATTACATTTAAAATCACATAATTATTAAACATCCTTTTATATTTATTTATTTTCACACTTTTATATTGCTATTTTAATCAAAGTTTTTATTACTTTGTTCCAATCCTATTCTGAAAAGTGATTAAAATAATTAGATATTTTGTTATTTTAAAACAAAAATTCAAAATTTATCATATATTTTCTATAAAATTTTATTATAATATTATAAAAATTTTAAATGATAATTAAGAAAGTATCATTTATGCTAATTTTTATTTATTAAAAAAGGATGATTTAAACACTGTATAGCTGAAGGTCTTTTCCTCGGATCAATTTAAAGACAAAACTTAATGAAATCAAAAACTTCTTTATCTTTAACAACATCCTATTATTTTAATAATATTATAAATTTAACATAAAAATAATTTATTTATGCATATTATATAGTTATAATAGCTATATATTATTATTATAATATTTAAATAATTAATATGCATATTTTATGGATAAATTTTTTAAAAATATATAATAAGTTTTAAATATTAATATTATATTTTTATTAAATGAATATTAAATATCAATAAATATATAATACTTGAAGACATTTAGAATTGATAATAGAGTTATAAACTTATGGACATTTGTTTTAAAAATACTTCCAATTGAAGTGAATATGAGAATTATTGTTATTAAAATTAACTTCTTCTTAATGATTATATAAATGAGTGCTCCTAGTATTAACACTCATGAAAAAAGTACTAAGATGAAGCTAAGTACTATTGCGACTCATCTAAACAGGAAAAGGATTAAAAATAGGATGTGCAAAATAATGATAAATCATAGCTAATTACACATGATTATAAGTAGTCTTAAATAACAAATTACCAGAATACATTTCAAAGACAATACACCCCAAAGACCATATATCCACATTATGTTCCCATTCTTGACTATCCAATATCACTTCAGGAGCTCTGTATTATTAGGTACAGATCATAGTCCTGTGATTTTCATAATCCCATGTGCTATTACCAAAATCTATTAACTTTATTTCGTTGTTATTAAGCATCATTCTATTGTTATTTATTAGTAATTAAGATTATTGGTTTTTAAGTAAGATGTTTTCTGGTTTTAAGTCTGTGTGGGTTATTTTATTGGAGTGCATAAAGTTTAGTTGAATTAGAATTTAGTAAGTTATTTCGCGGATATCTTTTATTTGAAATCCTTTAAAATTGTTCAATCTTTGGATTTCATATAGAGATTATCCTAATTACTCAAACACTAATATGAAATTATTTTTCCATTTAAATTTGTCTACTAATTCTATTATTTAGTATTTATGTTCATTTTGATTTTCATCAAATACATTATTTTGTCAATTATTATTATAATTATTATTTGAAGTTATTTAGTTTAAGTTTTATTTGTTATAAATATTTTTCAACTTTTGAAGAACGTCTGCTTCAAATTAAGCAGTTAAAATATATTTTTCAACTGCTTTTACAATTTTCAAAGCGTATTTTTTCTTATCTTTTAAATTTGTGCAACTCAAAACTCTTCCAAAAGTTCCATCTCCTAAATGAGTGTTTACTTTATATTTCTCATTAATTACTTCATTTATCTAATACTCATAATGATCATTATTATTTTTATTATTTTAATTGATCTGTTAATTATTATTATGATTAGAACTATTTATAAAATTAGAATAATATTAATAGTAATTTTCATTCTGATTTTTATTATCTTAAATACTATTCAATATTTTATCTTTTTTGAGTTATTCATCGATATTTATTGAAAAAGTTGTGGAAAGAGTTGCCATAGAAGGGACTTAAACTTTTCTTAGTATTTATTCATTAAATGAATCTTTTCTATTTCTTAAAGGATATCTTAATATTGTATTTTTCTTTATTTATTTACTAATTGAAAAATAGTTTAATTTTAATCTTTTTTCTTTATCTGATTCAACCTCTTGTTATTATTCGACGTTATTAATCCTATTTAATTAATTTTATATAAAATATTTTTTATAATTAAGCTTATTATAAAATTATTTAATATTATTATTATTATATAATTAAGATAAAAAAATCTTATTGTATAAAAAAATTTTATTATTTTTAATATTTAATTGATTTTTATTTAAATTTTATGAAGAAAAGAATTATAATTTAAGGTGATTAAAAAATATTAAATTCAATTTAACTATATTCAAAATATCTTCATTATTATTTATATAATTTAGTTAATATAGAAAATTTTATAATACTATATTTATTTACTTTGAATTATTTTGAGTTTTTTCTTTCATTTCTTAATCAATGTTCTCAATCAAAATATTATTATAAAAATAAAAAGGATTAATATATTTTAATATATTATATTTACCAATTTATAGAACTAATAAAATTTAATTTAAGCTTTTATAGTTAGTAAATAAAAGCAAAATTATTAATTTACTAAAAATATATTTTTTATAATAATAAATTTAGTAATATAATAAAAAAAAATACAGATTTAATTAAAAATGAATTTATTTTAAATTATTTTAATTTCTTTTATTGTGATATAAATAAATGGTACCGCAATAGTAATTCCTCTTAAATGGATTGATGTAAAACCAAAATTATAATGTTAAGAATAATAAATTATAATAAAAAAATAGAATAAAGAAATAGTATTAGTTAGAAATAACTAGTGTTTTGTTAGTAACATTAATTATTATATAGAGCTTAAATTATTAAATAAAACTCTAAATATGCATTTATCTTTATACAATCCACTTACAATAATCAATAATGTATAATAATTAGGAAAAAATAGGAAGATTGATGAAAATAATGAATATATATATCAAAAATATGTTAAAGATGATTAGTAAATCTTAAAAATACACGGAAATTTATATTAAGCGAATATATTTGAAGATTAATTATAAAATTTTGATATTATTCCTGTAAATTTTTTATTAGGCAGTAAAATAGAAAGCTATAAATTAAATAATGAAAGAAATTTGAAATAGCCAAATATTATTGATTAAAATCATAATATTGAGCTAAATAGGGATAAATATAAAAATAAAATATAAAAATAAATATAATAAACAGCATAAATAAATTAAATTTAAAAATAAGCAAATTTAAATAAAACAAAAAATTTAATAAATGAAAAAAATAAAGATAATTAAATAGAATCTGAAACAAAATTATTAGAATAAGACAAATATGAAATAAAAATGGATGGAGTTTTTGGACTTGGTTTGTACAGAAGATAATTTGATTTGTCTTTTGAAAATTTCAAAGATATTTTAATAATGATTTCAATTGATAAAAAAAATGATGATAATATATTAGCTTTATAAAAAGGAAACTTAACAACTTTAAGTTTATATAATTTACAAATATTATAGAAATATCAAGGTTAATTCAATAAAAATTCTGGAGAACTCCAATTAAATTTAAAAACCTTTAAAGTATTTAATAAAAATACAACTGAGGGATTTTATAAAAGTAAGAATGATTATGTTTCATTTTCATCAGACAGTAATAATATTTAACTAAAATAATATATGTTGGAATTACTTTCTTAATATATATATTGAAGTTAGAATGGGAAATGCAAATATGATAAATAAAATCCTTTTCATTGTTCAAATATTAAAGATATGATTAATTTTAATTAAACTGAAATTTAATTTATGTTTTCTGAAAATAATTTGATATTTAAGCTTTAAGATTTAATCTCTAATTGTAAAGATTATATTAAAAATAACAAAACAAGAACTGAATGTTATTTAAATATAAATCAAGTTTTAAATTCAAATTAAATAATTATAGGAATAGGAATTTTAGATTAAAAAAGAATAATTTTTGATCATGCTAATTAAATAATAGCAATTGGACCAAAATTACTAAGAGTTTAAGAGTCAGAACTATAAACAGATTTAATTTAGAATAAAACTATAGAAATTAAATAAAAAAATGCAAATAATATAAATAATTTAAATAATAATACAGTAGAAGCTGAAGGAATTAATATTGATAAAACAACAGGAGTTGAAGGAGGATTTAGTATTTTTGTAGCAGTCGGATTTTTTATCATGATTTTTGCTATTATAATAGCACTTATATTAAGATCAAGAAAAGGTTTTGCAATAATAAAAAATTATAATAATTAGAATGAAGAACAAGCTATCAATTAATTAGAATTATCTAATCCTTATGAAGGTAATATTTTTTTTTTCATATTATTTAATAGGGGATGTTGAGGATATGATTAAAAAAAGATAAGAATTTAATGATATTTAAAATATAGATTAAATTTAAAATGATGATTAATTAAGTTCAGATGATAAATAATTCTAGCAAATAATTTAAGATGGTTGAAAGAAAAATTACTTTAAAATAATTTGAATTATATAATATAAATTATAATAAATTATCATTTAGCTTAAAAAATAAAAAAAACACCAACAACAGCAATAATAGAACCTAAAATTTACTAATTATAGACATCTTATTTATTGAGTTTTTGAATAATCAATCCAAATAAAGGGGAAGTTGAAAACATAGTATTAGCAATTTCTGGTCTAGTGTATTTATATGAAAGTTACTAACAACTAATTCCAACAATAGTTCCAAAAATAATAGCTAAGAAAAGATAAGATTTTTCTTACTTATTTCCAATATACCTGACAAAAGTTTCCTTTTAGAAAATCATCATAATAACCAAATAAATTTCTCCTCCTAATAGTCTCAAATAAGTAGTATTAAAAGTACTTAATGATTATTCCTCCTAAAGAACTTAATAGGACATAATTCCTCCAAAAACAGTGCAAATATTAAAAATGAACGAGTAAATGTAGCCTTTAAATTCTGGCTTATTATGTAAATTTTTAAGATATTCCAAGTTATTGATGATAAGTTTCTCTTCTAAAGGGAGAGACTTGTTGGTAATGATAACTAAATAAATTCCAAAAATAGTGATAAATATCCCAATATATTGATAGAATAATATTGGATTGCCTAAATAAAAGTAAGCTATAATGCAAGTAAGTGTTGGGCACATAGTTTCTAAAATCAACAGTTTTTGAGATCCAAGGATTTTTAATGCTAAAAATAGGAAATTGTCTCCGAATCCTATTCCAATAATGCCTGAAAGCAGTATAATTAAAAGGTTTTTTTTATTTTGGAATTCTAGAATGTTTGGAAATTGAAAATAAAATAACAGATGGTAAGTAGTCATTATTAATAATGCTAATAAACACTTTAAAAAGTTCGTGTAGTTTGCAGGTATAGTTACAGTTTAGGAATATTTTTAATATATAAAGGTTGAAATACACCAAACTAATGCAGTTAATAATCCTAATAATTCTCCTAGCATATTTCGATTTATTCTGAATAAATTATTATTCTCAATTTATGATTCTATATAATTAATAATTGTATTAATATATAATATTATTGGAAATCATTTGTTTATTCCTTAAATTTATTAATGATTGCAAAGAATGATCATTTATATTATTAAAAAATGTCAAAAAAAATAAACAATATTTTAAAACAGTATTATATAATTATGATATTTTAAACAGAACATTTTTTTTTTCAGAAAAATTAGAATTTATATTTTTTTAAAATATCCCTATTTACTAAAACTTTTATAATATTTTTTTAAATGATAATAATAGCAGTATAATATATAAAATATTGAATAATATAAATAATTTCTTTTGAAATTATTAAATATTAATATATTAATCAAGTAATAACTGATCTTAAAAAGGGACAGTTTTAATCATAAATTAACTTGAATCCATTTTAATAATCCAACATAGTGGTTTTACGAGGATGATTAGTATTTGGAGGGGGAAAAATAGGATCAAGTGCGATTTTAAAGAGACTTGAAAGCATTGGAGGGATAACTTTTGATTGAACAGCACAATGCACATTAAGATCTGGATTGGCATTGATCTCAATAAGATAAAGTTTAAAATTATCATCAAGCATAAAGTCCATCCCGAATAGCTCAAAATTATAATTTCTATTGTTAGCTATATTAGTGTTATGAATACTTTACAAAGCAATTCAGGAAATAGAGTGCATTTAAGTCTTAAGAGCAGATAAGGAGAAAGCAGGATTAATTTTAGTAAAATAAGTTTACAAATCTAGAAAACTCAACTTATTAGCATGTTCGTATTTACCATAATAAATAGAATCCTTCTGAACACAATCATTAGTAAGATGAATGAAAAGATCACTGTCATCTAATGAATATGGGATCGATGATGTTCAGATATAACCTTCTTCATAGAAATAGCCTTTTATGAGGCTATTCATGCAGGTTAACAACAAATAGCAACGGATGTCAAATTTACGATTTTTATAAAGAAGAGGGTTCGAGATATATTTCTGGATTATTACTGTGTGCTCTGCATTTATGTTTTATGTTAAGTATTGGCTTATTGCTGTTAGTTCTCTTAGCATTTCGATACCCTACCCTCGGTTTGTATCTTCCCCTGGTTTACAGATCCACCACTAATTCTAGCTAATTATTATTAAATTATTATCGTTATTATATTATTATTATTAGATTATCACTATATTTTATAGATATTATTTATATACTTTTTGCTTTCATTGAATTATATTTTGAAATCTTAATATGCTTAATCTTTTAGTGATTTAATATGAAAAGTCAAAGGTAAGTAGTTTAAAATATTAAGTTTTTTAAGTTCTAGATAATTTTTAATATTCAAAAAAAGATACTTTTTATTATCCAACATATGATTATTTTCGAAATGATTATGCATTAAAATAGAATAAGAATCATTTATAACACTAAAAATAAAGAAAAATAATTACTTAATATTGTTTTTAGAATTGAGAATGAGTTTATCCAATTAAGGATTTTCAGTAGAGTTATAATAATTTTAAAGCAGTGAATAATCATTAAGATTAAGCAACTGTATAAAAGCATTAAAATTATGAGAATAATGAGGTTAATTATTGAAATTTAGAGTATACTTGATATAAGAAGGAGTAAAAATTTCATGCTTTTCTCTAAAGCCCTTGGAATGGACTATAGGCTATTAACTAATATAAAAAGTATGTTTGTGTTAAGTCCATACCAAATTAACATCTTCTGATATTTTATCAACTTGTTGCCACCACCATCACTATTTTATTATTTATTAAACTATTGCTCCGTTATTGCCTTTTGTTATGAAGTATTTGTAAGGAGTGTAGTTGTTACGTCTTTCGTTTAATTCATAATATATTTCGTTTGAAAAATTTATTATGTTCAAAAATTATTGATAGCTTTCTGTTTTATCTCAAGTTTGCTAGACGAAATTATTCACTATTTAATTGTTGTAATTAGTGTTGATATTTTATTAGTATTTTTTTGTGTTTCCACTCATGTTTCTTATATTTTTACAACTTTTATTATTATTATTTTATATTTTAAATATGAAGTTTTTACTCAATAAATTTATTGTACTTTTGTTATTTTACTTTTTTATTTACTTTTAATTCTAACTATCTTCTAATTAATTTTATTAAATATTCTTTAATAATTTTATATTATTATTATCTATTGTGTTTTTTTTTTCTAGTTACTCTAAATTTTTTTACTTAAAATTTAAATTTATACTTTTTTCTTAAAGATAATTTTGTTATTAGCTGTTTTTTTTTTAATATTCTGTTAAATTATTTTTTTTTAAATTTTCTACTTTAAAAACTCAATCTTATATTTAGCTTTTTAATTAATCTATTTTCTAATTATTTTTTATATTTTCTTTTTCGATGTTATTTTCTAAAGGTATTTTATTTTCATCTTTTTAAAGTTGATTTTCATCTATATTCTAATTTAATAAAATGCATTTTTTAATAAATAAATTATCTTTTAAATCATCATTAGTTTTTTGAGTTAAATTAATCTCTTTACTGGCTGTTAAAGATTTATAATTTGTTAATTATTTACTTTCTATGTATTTTTCTTATATATGAAAACTATTAGTAATGTTCTATTTTTCTAATATTTTTGCTATTTATTGTTATTAATTATTATTATTGATTATTATTTCATTACTTTTTTATTAACAATTATAAACATATAATAATGATTTTTTTTTATATTATCAATGAATGTTATTTAATTATAAATTGATTGGATTAATTGCTTATTTTTCTTGATTCTATTTGAAATCATTACTTTGATCTAATTATTTTTTTATAAAATTGTTATTACTTTTTTTATTTTAAAATAATTAATAAGTTTTTGAATCAAAATAATTATTAAGTAATTATTTTTATTATTTTATATCTTAAATATTTTAATATTTTTAATCCTACTTTAATATTTTATCAATTATTTATTTATTTTTATGTAAATTTTAACTTTTATCTAAAATTTTATTATTTTTTACTAAATTTTATATTTATTTCATTAACATTATTTAAATTTTATCCTATTATAGTTTATTTTATATAAAATAGGCATTAAATTAATTTCTAAATTTATTATTTTCACTTATTTTTTATTATTCATTACTCATTGTATTTATTTTTTTATTTTGTGAACTTTTTTAAATATTACTTATTTTTTATTCTTTTGAAATATTTTGTTGAGTAAATAATCTTTCATTTGATTTATTATCTAATTATATATTTTAAATTAAATTATTTTAATTTTTTTATTATTTTTATATTTATTAATTCAAAAATGAATGATTTTTAAAATTTATTTTATAAATAGAGTAATTAAAATTAGCTGATTTATTTCTTTTCAAAAAAGTTTAATTGAAATTTTATACTTCACTTATTTTAATTTAATTTAAATTAATAATTTTAGAATCACCTTGTTAATTTTACATAAATAAGTTAAAAAAGGTAAAAAAAAATTATAATATATTATAAAATATAATAGTAATTAAATTAAATTTAATAATAATATCAAACGATAGTAGGTTGGTATTATTTTTTAATATAATCATTATTATTATTCTATGTGAAAATTTTTTTATAGTTTTTAGCACTTTGAAGATTAGAATTGACATCTGTATTTTATTTGATAGAAATACTTTGAGAAGAAACATTATTTTAGCTGAAAATAGTTTAAATTTCATTAGATTTATTTTGAGATGAAGAAATGAGATATTTGAGATGATTGATTTTGATAAAAAGAGAGTTTGGATCAGGTCTAAGATCATCATCTTCATTTAGCATGATTTATAATAAATTAATAAATTACTCAGAATAGAATTAATTTTGCCTCAGCAATTAATCCAATAATCCTTAATCCAAAACCAGAGAATTGTTATTCTTAACTTAATATATTTTCTATTACAAATCAGGTTAAAGTAACATTGTAGATAAAACAGTCATACCAATACTAAATACTTCATTTTTGATAAGTTTATTATACTCAGGACAATAAACTTCATTGTTAAAAGATTTAAGAAGCGAAGGACTAAAAAACCCTAACTTACTCAAAAACTTTTAACTATTTTTATAAACCTACTTATATTATAACTACTTCTGATAATTAGTTAAAGTATCATCATAATTAAGAATAGATGGTTTAATCCTGTAAGTATTATCATAGATAATTTAAGAAGGATGATAATATTAAAAAAGCGTATTAAGATTAGAAGAGGATAGTGCTCTCTAAATCTAATCCAAAGTTTGTAATGAAGATAAAAGGCATTCTAGAAGATGGATCAGTTCTAGTTCAGAGTAATAAACTAAATTATTATTAATCCTTTCATTGATTTCCTCTGATAGGGTTTTTGATGAGTTTATTTGGAAAACTGTTTATAATTTGTAGCTATTACTACAAAGGTTTGACGCAGAACGATCAATTATTTGCAGGATTTGTACAATACCCATTGAGTCTAGCTGTTTTAAGTTTTTTAGTACTTCTTTTTTCTGTTTGAACTCACTTTCTTCTGTGAAGATAAACTCTTTTATTATTATTTGTTGCTCTTCGTTTATGTCTAATAACTTCACATAATGAGATTGTTCAATATTGTTTAATGATTAATTTTGCTCATTCTTACGGTAGTATTCTACATTTTTTATCTTTATTTTTTGAAGTTACTAGATGTTGATATCCTGAGTTTCGATATTATCGCTTGTGTTATTTCCCATTTAATACTATTATAATAAATTTATACAAATCTATTTATTTATATTTAAAGATTATCAAATAATATTCTATTTTGAAAAATATCTCTTTTAATATTATTATATTATAAATCATATTTTTAACTTCTTTATAACTCTATTTTAAAACTCTATATTCTTTATTATTAATTCATTTTTTTATTTCTAAGTACTAATTGTGCTTGTAGAAATATTTTGATTTTAATCTTTTTTTTATTCATCTTAAAATTAGAATATTTCTTTTAATTAATTTATTTTAAGTAATTCTTTGTTAGTTACTTGAATTTCTTGAACAAATTTTTGTGAATTCTAAAAAATTTCATAGTTCTTACAATTTTATTGAACTTCCTAAATAATAATCAATTATAAATACATCAATTGAGATATTAAATTGAAAATCTTTTTTAATAAAAACATAGTTTTAAGGAATAATTCTGACTAAAACTTGTGTATAAAATTGGAAAATATTTTACCATTGACCTTTGATTTCTATTTTTATAATAAATTAAATAATTACTATTTTTTTAAATAATAAGATTCTATGAAATTAAAGATTCAAGTTATGTAAGAACTTGATTTTAAATTTTGAAGTAGTTAGAAAATTATTGAAATTATAAATCAAATGCTGTCAAAATATGAGAATAATTCAACTGTTACTGCTAGTTTTCTATATTAAAAATGTTTAATTAAGAAGCCAAGTAAAGTTCAAATTGAGACAATAAACATGACTCGAAAATATTAATGATATCCTAAATATTATTTATGAATGTATAAAATTATTGAGATTATTGTTTGTTAAAAAATTAAATAGCAATATTGCTTTAATTCTAATAAACTTCTATTACTCCATCTATAACTGCGAATAAAACAGAAAGAAAGAGAAACTTAGAAAAACTGTATTGATTTTATTAAAAAAATTGATTATTTATATTATTATTTATGAGTGATTAAAACAACTAATTAATTTCCTCAAATAATTAATTTATAGTTATGATATTAAATTGTATTTTTTGTTTTATTTGATTAGAAAGGTATTGATAAAATTATCCAATGAAAGTAGGTTTCCTACAATCAATATCATAAAAAGTCTTATTACTATAAGGATTATAATAAAAATAAGTTAGAAACTAATAACTTTGGATAATATTATGATACTTATCGATTTTTAGACTTTAAATTATCTCTTAATCCTTCAAATATAATTCCAAATGGTAACTATTCTTATATTGCATTATTATTAGTTTAATCTTGAAAGGTTCATATAAAATACAATCATATATATCTTTTATTATCTTAATCTCATCCATTAATCTTGAAAATCGTTAATTATCCAAATCAGAGTTGCTAGAAAGGATGAAGATCAATTAATCACATCCAAAATATTATTCATTGGTTATTTAAGTATAATATTTTCTTATTTTTGCAGAAAATTATTCGTTTTCTCCTTCGATAATATTCTGCACTTTTTCATAGAATAATTGGATGTTGTATTTGAAATCATGGTCCACATTGACTATTTCTGGAAGGTTACCAAAGTGTTCTTTTTTTACTTGATTATTAGTTAATAGTTTCATTAAGTAAAACAAAAACACGTCCTGTTCTTGATCAATGCTTGTATTGAAAATTATTATTTTGTATTATCCGCTACTTTTTATCAATTAGTACAATGAATTTTAATCTATTTCTTTTTTTATATTTATTATTTCACTTTATTTATCTTTTATTATATTTATATCAAAGATTATTTCTTATTAATTTTTATTTTTGCTTTTTTTCTAATATTATTTATTATATTTACTTTCTTATACAGGTAATATTTCTTCAATTTATTAAATCTCAACTTAAATATGTTTATCACTCTATCTGATTATATTTAATCCAATGAATTATTTATATTATTTGATTAAATTTCTTTAATTTCTTCCTATTTATTATTATAAATTACAGGTTCTTCTTCTTCTTAATTTACATCCTAGAATTATTGACTCTATCGATTCTCCTAAACTGATCCAGAAATACTTTGAAAAACCATATCTCTAGATTTTTTATCTTGAATCGTATTATTAGAATGACTTTTTGATATTAAAATTTATTAAAATTACTAAATATCTTCATTTCTTTTATTTAAATTATCATCAATAATATCTTATTATATTTGTTAAATTTAAAAATTCTAATTATTTTCTTCAGAATATTATAATTAAATAATTTCCCTTCTAGTTTTTCCCTTAGCAGACTATTAAATATGTTCACTCATTGGAGTTGAATAATAAATAAACAATTAAGGATTTTTATTTTAATTATGAATATTATTGAATTTATAATTGGGATCAAAATTATCAATCTTAAACCCATAAGCTTATAGAAACTAAATGAATTACTAACTATTATCAAATAATAAATAATCTTGAATTTCTTAAAAGGTTAAACCTCGTATTTAATTTTCCAAAAAATTCTTCAAATATAATTTGCGCATTTATTCAAGATAAAGACTAATTGCACACTTGACAAGATAACAATCAGATTATTATAGTAATTGGAAATACATAGCACAATCTTAATTCTGAATAGATTAAATAACTTTCAACATGAATTTGAATATTTACGAATTAAGAATCAAATTCAAATCTGCTTTGGCTAATCTACACATTTTACTCATCAATTACAATGGTTATTTTACATTTATTAGGAGTTCTATTGAAATCAATAAACATTAATCATCAATTTTCTTGCTTATTGAATTTCGGTCAATTGAAAACAGTTGAAAATAGCATTCAAATAAACTAGAAAATTGTTTTGAGATTTATGTATTATTTTCTTTCAAGTTGTTGTTATTTAAGTTCCTCATACAGTTTATACTGATTATTGAAAATTTGCAAATTTTCTCTAAAATCTTTATTATTATTTTTAGCTCTTTTTATGATAATTAAACTCCTTCTTGAATGTTTAAATCTTTGTTAACACTTCTGACACGATCAAAAACATAATCATAAATATCTTCAAGTCTATTAAACTTTTCATTATCTCTTTTGCGAAATCTTTTATTTAAAATAGTATCACTGTCTATAACATTATCTATAAGATATTCAATTATTCTCTCTAAATTTTCTAAGGGAAGAGCTGGTTGTACAATAGTATCAGTAGCTTAAGGCCTTTTGTATTCCTTTATACAATTTTACATTTCTGGCAAATTTGCGTTTTATAAACTCTATTCAAATATTGAAAACTCTTTTTTATTTTATATTTCAAAATCTATACACATTTAATCTCCTCTTATTTCATCATATTATTTATCTATTTAAATTTGTTTCATATTATCATTTTAATAAAATATTTCTTCGTTTTGAATTTAAATATTTTCTTACAATTATGTTTAATTATTTTCTTTTATATTTTTATCTTTTTTAATTTTTTAATTTTCAAATTTATTCTCTTCATTTTATTAATTAAGTTTTATTTCTTATGAATAATCTTAAAATTCATTATTTATTTATTATTTTTCTAATATTAAAATATTTTATTAATTCATTTTTTATGTTTTTTTTAATAATTGTTATTCTATTAGCAATTTTTTTTTATTCAATATGTAATCGTCTTAAATCTGAATTTTTTAAAGTTTTTTATCACTATTATTATATTATTCTTTAAAATTTTATTAAACATCTAATTATTATGATTATTTTAAATCATTAAAATCTAAATCTTAATTAATTTAATTGAATGAAGAATTTTAAATTTTTAATATATTATATTAAGATTATTAAATTTTAAATTCTTATTATTATTATTCTTCTTATTTTTATTCTTATATTTTTTATTATTATTATTAATTTATAATAGATTAATTAGAATTTAAATTCAAAATGAAATCATTGTTTTATCTCTATTTCATACTATTATATATTTATTGAGTTTATTCGAATTAATTTTATTCATTCATTAAATTATTCTAACTATTTTTCTTAATTTACAACTATTTAATAAAGGAATTATTATTTCTTTTTTGCTATTGATTTTATTCTTATGAAAAATTTGAATTAGCATTTTTATCATTAATCTTAAATGATTAATATCCTTAATTTTAAATAGTTCCATTTTAAATTTAATAAAAACGATTATTTCTCTATTTATTAGTTTCCTATTACTATATTTTAGAAATATTATTAAACGGATTATGATTATGAAATTCTTCATCTCCCTCAACCTACATGTCAGATTATGAACGGTTATGAGTTTTTTATTAAAACAATTGTGTTACATAATTAGAAAAGCCACTGATTTTTTATGATATTGAGTTCATTATATATTAAATAATAGAATTATATAATTTTATGATTATAAATATTTGAAATTAATTATGAATAGTTCTTAGAAGAGAGATGGAGTATGGTCATTTTAAATGCATGCCAATCCAATTTTATCAGAAATAGTAGATAATAATTGGAGATCTTAAACTCTTAAAGATATTTGCATTTTCGTGCCTGAACAAGCCAAAATATTTAATAATTTTGATAATCAAGAAGTCATCAATGAACTTCACAGATTCAATTATGATAATAAGACAAAGGAGTGGAACGATATTGGATTATATGATCTATTGTGTAAAAATCAACATATTTTATTTATAATATAAAAATTATTATTATTATTATTTAAATTATTATTATTATTGGTATTTTTATTATTATTTTTTTATTATTTTGTTCATGTTTTATATTTTTCTTTTTCTTACTAATATTTTTATTAAAACTATAATTTATAATAGCTCGATTTACAAATATCAGTGATCTACAACGTAGAGAAGGTTGAAATATAAAATATGAATAAAATATAAATAAAATTAGTCAATATTTTAAGATGAAACTTTATAATGATAGCAATAATAGATAACGATCAAAATAGATTAGTCTTCTTCATAACTCTTATAAAATCTTCTTCACTAATTTCTCCATCTCCATCCCTATCAGCCTCATCAATCATTTCCTATAACTCATCATCCGTCATAGTTTCCCCTAACTCTCTAGCTACTCTCTTCAAATTTCTCAAACTGATCTTCCCAGTATTATCATCATCAAATAATCTGA
>Ga0315908_10001419_pt1 | contig 17951 bp, 12 predicted proteins | sample LakEriMetagenome_12_FD_203520 | JGI IMG/M metagenome (GOLD analysis project Ga0315908, IMG submission 203520) | Freshwater fungal communities from buoy surface, Lake Erie, Ohio, United States - Buoy 4 MA124 | ecosystem: Environmental > Aquatic > Freshwater > Lake > Lake biofilm | place: USA... | reverse complement strand
GATATGAATCCGGTTGAAGCAATGGAATTCCTGAAGTCTCACATGGAAAATACGCTTTCAAACGAAGAGTTTTTAATTTCAATGAACAGCTAAGATGAAGTTTCCAATTAAAGTTGGACTGATTTGCGCTGCTATTTGGATTGGGCTGAAGCTCTTTGCTTGGTCATTTTCATTGAGTTTAAATGACATAAAACCTTTCGTTTTTGTCAACATGTTTCTTTTGACGGCAGCAATCACGATTGCTTTGTATTTTGTTAAGTTGAAAGAAGATGACAGCAATCTTTTGAATGATATTAAAAATGGAATGGTTGCAGGAATGCCATATTCAGTTATCGTTTCAGTATTTATGTATTTCTATTATGAGCGAATTTATCCAGAATTCAACCAACTAAAAATTGAAGCCGTAGTAAAGAAATTGGATGAGCCGAATGCAATAAAGGAAATTCAAAAGAATAATCCAGAAATGCAAAACGATTCTCCAGAGGAAGTACGAAATGAAGTGATCCAAAAATCGAAAATGATTTACAGTTCAAAGTTCAACATGCTTGTCGCTTTGCTTGCTTTAGTTCTATATACCACAATAAACTCCATTGTAATTTCTATCATTTTCAGAAAAGTCGTTTTTGCGAATAGGAATTAGTTCGTGATTCCTAAAGATTTAAGAGCTGAATAGATTATTTCTTTTCTCAATTTTACAATATCTACTTTTTCATAGTTTCTTGTTTTTATTAGGGATCCGAACACATATTTTTTATTGTTTTTAATTAAATATCCGACGAACCAACCAATGTCCTCATTTCCTTCAACACCCCATCCAGTTTTTGAATAGATATAGGTGTTCGAAATAGTGTCCGATGCCATTATATTTTCCAAGGTTTTATAAGTTTTCTTTCTCAGATTTAATTTTTTTGAAGACAATTGGTTTATGAATTCGATTTGTCCAATCAAGTTCTTTTTTAGATTTCCATTCAGCCAAAACTCATCAATATCATCGTTGATTTTAAAAGTTGAATCACAGTATTTAATTTTTTGAAGACCAACAATCATTCGTTCAGGCCCTATTCGTCTTGCGATTTCTTGGAAATACCAAACCGTAGAGTTTTTAAATGCGGAATTTAAGTTTTGTGTTTTATTCCAATTCGGATATGAACGAACGATGCTGTCCCAAGGTAATTCGAAATTTTCATTGGTTACAACCTTGTTTTCAAGCGCGACGATGGCATTGGCAATTTTAAATGTTGAAGCTGGGGAAAAAGGAATCTTTGAAAGTGAGTCATTGAAAATAAAATAGTTTTTATCATCACAATCATAAACTATAACTGAAAAATCAAAGTCATCAGAATTGTAACTTGTTAAATCAAGAGAAGTTTTCTTATCCTCTTTTTTTATTTTGGAAATCGAACAGGAATAAATTGTAACTAGAAAGATTACTAGTAAGTTATATTTCATAGGTTACCTATGAGTTCATTTCCAAGTTCTTCATAGTTTATTCCGTCAAAAGTACCTGATGACATCATCAAAAGAACGGAATTTGATATATCTTGATTGTAAATAAAATCGAGAACTTCAGATGTTTTATTTGTCACAACGACATTTCCTCCAAAACCTTCCAAAACTTGTTCATTGGTTATGGCCTCCAATTTTTTATGCTTCACGACTTCGGGGTTGTAATAAACCAGCGCAACATCGGCCTTAGCCATAGAATTCAAATAATGTGGAAGGAACTCTTTTTTCAAGGAAGAGAAGGTGTGCAATTCCATGCAAGCAATTACTTTTCGACTTTGGTACTGATGTTTAACCGCATTTGTTGTAGCCATTAACTTTGAAGGTGAATGCGCAAAATCTTTATACATGACAAAATTATCTTTCTCTGCTACTTTTTGAAGACGTTTTCCAGCACCTTTAAAATCTTGCATCGCATTTAGGAAATTTTCGGATTGAATTCCAATGGCTTCACCCAAACGAAGTGCACCCATAAGATTTTGTAAATTGTGCGGTCCGAAAATGGATAGGGGATAGTCTTTCCCTTCATAATGAAGAGTTGTTCCTGTTTCCGTTGGTTCAAAATCTGGAGTTTTATATGGAACAGTATTAATTCTTGCCGAAAACTTTTCTCCAAGCTTTAAAACTTCTGCGTCTTCAAGATTGTAAACTAGCCTTCCATTTGGTTCGATTAATTGACAAAAAACATCAAATTGATCAATATAATGTTCAAATGTTGGAAATACGTTTATATGATCCCATGCAATTCCACTAATGATTGCAATATTCGGTTTGTATAAGTGAAATTTAGGTCTACGATCAATTGGTGAACTAAGATATTCATCCCCTTCCAAAATCATTATTTCCGCCTCTTCACTTAATTTAACCATGCAATCATAACCTTCTAGTTGAGCACCAACCATATAATCTACATTCAGCCCAATTTTATTGATAGCATGAAGGAGCATTGAAGTGATGGTAGTTTTACCATGGCTTCCACCAATAACGACCCTAATTTTATTTTTACTTTGTTCGTACAGGTATTCCGGATATGAAAAAACAGGAATGTTTAATTCTTTCGCCTTTTGCAATTCGGGATTATCTGCTCTTGCATGCATTCCCAATATGACTGCATCCAATTCCGAATGGATTAGATCCGCGTTCCAACCTATATTTTTGGGTAATATTCCTTGTTTTGCCAATCGAGTTTTGGAGGGTTCAAAAATTTCATCATCTGATCCAGAAACCTTGTAACCTTTTCTACTAAGTGCTATTGCTAAATTATGCATTGCACTTCCTCCTATCGCAATAAAATGAACGTTCATAAAACCATTTTTAACGAAAATAGTTGAATGAGAAGTTGAAAATAAAAATTTAGAAAGAAATTACTGACAATGGAATATCGATTACTTTTCAATCACATTAATTCCTGTTGACTCGTTGGCCCAAATAAATTCGGTAATGGGAGATCCATTTTTGGTAAAACTATTGTTACCGGATTCATTCGTTGTTTGCTCATAAACAACACCATAACCGTTTTTATCAACTACGACTCGCCTTGTAATAATTGATGTAACATATCCTTCCTTATTCTTGATTTTATAGACACGTTCTGTCATTTTGTTCCAGGGAAATTCAATATCATTTTCATCCATTAGATGATTAGCGGCATATTTATCTTCTTTTTGATAGTCCTTCATTTTTTGAATTTCGATATTCCTATTTTCTTCTGCAACAGCGTTTAATGAATCTTGCTTGAATCGATTGTATTCCATTTCAGTTTTTGTTTTTTGGTAGGATAGTGCTAATTCTTCGTTTTGATTTTTAACGTTAATGGATTTCAAATCATTTATATTTTTAATATCTTCGATTCGAGCCATGTCGTTTTCCATCTTAATCTCATTTTCCTTCAATTTTTTGTTTGCAAGGAAATCTGCATCATTTTTCCAATCTTGAATTTGATTGCTTTGAACTTCATTTTGTTTTTGATTTTCCTCGTTCTTATTGTACAAATCGCTTTCAAATTGATTTTTCTTTACATTCAAATTTTCTTGGAGATTTTCACTTGATTTTCTTTGTTCAATTGCTCGTAATTCAATTTCTGTTTTCTTGTCTTGAATATTATTCATTTCATCTTCTTGTCTTGATGCTTTTAATTTACTATTAAAATAAGCTTCATTGTCGATTTCGTTTTTCAACTCGGTCATATTTTTAAATGACTCCTCTTTTTTTTCTTCAATGCTTGCAGCTAACTCATCGATAACATCGTTTGGATTGCCAGTAACTAATTCCCCTGGTGCTTTAAGGCGATTTCCAGTTTTAGCGACATTACTGTTTTGATTAGAATTTTTATTGGGATTTAAAATGGTTTCTAACGAATCAATACTCTTAGTTAGTATAGAAAGTTCAGATGAAGGTGCAATAGTTCCCAATTTAGTTAAGACATTTCTGGCAGATTTAAGTTTCGTTAAGGCTGAAACATTATTTGTTTTGCTAATAACCTCCTTGTAAGCTTCACTTTTTTGTTTGTAAAATTCTTTCATTTTAAGGATACTCTCACTTAGTTTCTTTACATCTGGGTCGTTCATGCGACTCTTCATAGGGTCACCTTTCAAAATCTTTTCAGCTTCAGTATAAAAAGCAGGACCTTTGTCGAAATTATCTTGTGCTTTTTTAAGTTGTTTCTTAAACTCTTCACCCTCCTGATTTTTTTTGTCAATTACTGATTTGGAACCTTGCTTACTTAAATTTGAATATTTATCAACTAAAGGTTGATTTGATAATTTTATGATACTTTGATCAATAGCCTTATAGGTTTTGATGGCGTCATCATATTTTTTATCTTTTAACAAATCGGAAGCAATTTTAAAATTTTTATTTATGTCTGCTTCAAGCAATATATCCGATTGTATTGCCTTTATAGCATTAATTTCCTTATTTATATCATCTTTTTTACTAGGGGCAAGGGCAATTGCTTGTTGAAGTTTCGAAATTGCTTCATCGTATTTTTTAGAAGTTTTAAGTGTGTTTGCTTGGGTAACTAATTTGTTTGTTTCCGCTTCATTTTTCTTTTCCAATTCCTGCTGATTTCTCAAAGTGGTAATTTTAGCTAATTGCCCTGTAGCATATGAGTCACCAGGAAAATCAGTGAGCATTTCTTTGTATATTTTTTCGGAGTTTACCAGATCACCATTGTTGAATGCATTATTTGCAATCGTCTTTTTTGAATTGTAGTTTGCTTTTTTAGTTTCTTCCTCTTTTAATTTCTTTATGGCGTCTAATACAATATCCTTTTTCATTAGGATTGTTGAATCCATTTCATTCTTAGCTACAATGGCAGAATCATAATATGCAAGCGCCCTTTTAAATTGTTTGTCTCTGTATGCAATATCACCTTTTGAAACATAGGTTTTTGAATTTGTTCTACTTTTCACTTTGGAACACTCATCAATAATTTTTTGATCAATTTGGTCTTTGTAATTCTTATCCGGTTCTGTTGAATTTACATTCCAAATAAATTTTTCAGCATAATCTGTTTTCGTAAAGCTCAAGTTTGCCCCTTCACAAAGTTCGTGTAATTGAATCACTAATTCATCTAGTAATTGAACGCTGGTAGCTTTTCCTATGGTTTTAATATCGAAAAGAACTTTTTTCGAGGCGTAACCTGATTTAGACACAAGCAAATCAATTGGCTGATCAATTATCACTGTTCCACCAATTGAATATCTGCCAATTTCATCGGAAATTGATTTAGATACAGTTTTGCCATTTTGGTTAATATAGATTGTTGCACCAAGTAGTTTTTCGGAAGTATCGAAATTTAGAACGCTTCCAACGAGAGTGACGTTAATTTTATTTTGCCCATGAACTATTTTTAAAAGAAAAATAAATAAAATTGAGGCAAGTAAATGTTTCATAATCAATTATTTTAAACGAAAGCCAAGGCATTAAACAATACTTTAACGTAATAACTTAATTTTGTTGCAGTATTTGCAAATTTCACAAAAAAAAGCGAACAAAAAAATGCTCTCATTCAATGATTTAAGTTTTTGGGAAAAGTCAACTTATTTTAACGATAGCGACTTTGTTATTATTGGTTCTGGAATTGTAGGTCTCTCTACATCATTATTTTTAAAAAACAAGTTTCCTAAATCCAAAGTGTTAATCTTGGAGCGCGGCTATCTGCCAACTGGAGCCAGTACAAAGAATGCTGGATTCGCCTGTTTTGGAAGCCCTACAGAGCTTTATGATGATTTACAAACGATATCGGAAAATAAGGTTTGGGATACATTTGAAATGCGTTATGAAGGATTGAGGACGCTCTTTGATTTAATAGATCCCAAAAAGATAGATTACGAAAATTGTGCTTCTTGGGATTTGATCGAAAATCCAAATTTGGATATTCCATTAGAATTTCTCGATTATTTAAATGAAAACGCTAAAAGGATTACGAAAAATGAACTGGTTTATTCGAAGGATAATTCAATAATCGAACGATTTCGTTTTTCGAACATACATTCTGCTTATAAAAACAGCCTTGAAGGCAGCTTAAATGCAGGAAAATTAATTCATGAGCTATACAAAAAAGCAATTGCAAGTGATGTTAACGTATTATTTGGAATTGAACTTTTGGACCATCAAATAACCGCTAACAATGTTATCTTAGAAACAAAATATGGAGAAATTTCATCAAGTAATTTGATAATTTGCACGAATGGGTTTGCCAATAAATTTATCGGCGACCGAGTTAATCCCGCTAGAGCGCAGGTGTTGATTACAAAACCGATTCCTAACTTAAGTATTAATGGGACATTCCATTTAGATCGTGGTTATTATTACTTTCGAAATATCGGAGAAAGAATTCTTTTAGGAGGCGGAAGAAATCTTGATTTTAAAGGCGAAACAACTGAGGAATTGAAAACAACGCAATTTATTCAAAATAAATTAATCGAATTATTGCAAAATACGATACTATCAAATCACGATTTTGAAATTGATTATTCGTGGGCAGGTGTAATGGGGGTAGGTAATGAAAAGTTGCCAATTGTAGAAAAAATGAACAACCGAGTGGCTATAGGTGTTAGAATGGGTGGAATGGGAGTTGCCATTGGTTCCGATGTTGGAAAAAAACTTGCAAATTTGTTTTGAGTGGAAAATAAAAAAGACTTTATAAATCCGATAGACCCGGATAAAATAACGGAAAATCCGCATTCCTTGGAATATGGTCACCACGCCGGAAGTGCGTTGATAAAACCGGAAGATCAGGGTAAATTGAAAAGTCGTGCTTTGAATGCGATGGAGCACCAGACAGATATGCAGCTCAATCAAATTTATGAGCAAATGAAATTATTGGCTGACCAAGCTAAAAAGCTCAACGATCGAAAATCCATTTCCGAATTTATTTATCAAGCAGAAATTCGTTTTGAACCTTTTATTAATCATACATATCATCTATACAAAAAGTCAAACGTAACATATCTTCTTTCACTCATTGGTCCGAATCAATGGGGTAGGTCAGGGGCGGAATTGCAATTTATGGCTACCGTTAAATTATTAGCGGACCACACTTGGGATATTTTGGATCAAAGTCCCGATTTGGAATTATAAAAAAAAAAAGGCCAGTCGTTAGACTAGCCTTATTCTAAAATTAGATTTTATTTTTTATTGTTTAATGAACTTGGTTTGAATTCCATTTGCTGAAACAAAATAAGTTCCTGCTGATAGACTCGACACATTGATTTCATTCGACGCTGAATTAATCAATGTTTTTCCTGATAAATCGAGAATTGAAACTGAAGCTCCGTCGGCGTTTAGAATAGTTACTATATTATTCGCAGGATTAGGATAAACGGAAATTGATTTAGATAATTCGTTTATTCCAGCTGATCCAGCTCGCACGTCAAAAACAATCGTACCAGGAGACGTACCAACATTGAAATTAGTCAATTCAGCGTTGTTTGAATCGAAAATGTAAACTTTTCCAAATGAGAAGAAATCTGTTGCACTTGCATATAAATTACCTGAAACAGGTTCTTGTGCCAATTCATAATAATTCAACGTATGACCGTTTACCGGACCAACAGCATTCATTAAATTAATATCAAACTCATTTAAGGTTGTTTCCATTGAAATTTGGTAAATTAGCTTGTTATCTCTTATAGCAGAGGTACCACAACCTGTAGATGCAGCTGCTATATTTACTGTTGAGTTTGAAGTTCCATCAAGAGCGATTTTCGAAACAGAGGATCCTGACCAATCTTTGTTATTTACGGAATAAAGAAAGGAACCAACTTTAACTAAGTTATCAGGATTTTTTCCATCTGGCCCCAAATCGACTTCGTTTCCGTATGTTAATGCATTTAAATCCAATTTACCAATAATACCTTTTTCATTTCCCCATTCGTAACCGTTGTTTACGGCAATATATGCTGATGAGCCGTCAATGATGATATTTTGAGTAGCCCATTTCGGACCTTGAATGGTATCTATTGCCGCGATTAATTCCATTGTTGATGCGTCATAAACGTGTAAATAAGAATCATAAGTTGTCAAATATTCACCACGTGTTGCGACAAGTTTATTTTGATAGATTCCAAGATTTCTAACTCCAGGGCAAGTAACTGAAGAAATTTCCTGGTGCGTGTTTAGATCCATTTTGAAAATTTTCGAATCTGCCGCTACGTAATAAAAGTTTCCATCTATAATCAAATCAGATGCAAAGCGCATCCCCTCTAAAGTGTCAACCACGGAATACGCTTGTGAAATTGGATCATATTTTCCGATAGTAACAGGCTCAAGAATTTGATTGGTTTGATAATCAAAATAGCCCTCATTTAAAATGATAGCTTGGTGCAAATAATTTTGTGCTTGTGAATGCACGCTTAGGAATAATCCTACTGATAGTAATACCTTTTTCATTCGTTCTGTTTTTAAACGGTTAATAAATAAACTAAAAACAAGAAGATGAAAAAAGAAGGAAACGAACGGGTGCAACTCAACCCATTAACGAGTCCGACTTTATTCTGAAGTCTTCTCTCTGCTCTAAGGCAAGTCTTCTGGCTCACACCAACGCTGGTTACCTTCCCGTTTTCACAGTGGTCATCAACCGCTTACAGTGCTTACAGCTGCAGATACAGCTCCGGATTCACACCGGATTCCTTTTTAATTTCGCATGAACGAAAACCAAAGAACGCCCAAAACTAACTATAATTAATTGAATAGGAACTTATAAAAAAATAAAAGCCACCCGAGGATGACTTTTAATTAAATTTTTACCTTGTTATTTTAAGACAATACTTCTTTAACCTTATCGGCAGCTTCCTGAAGTAATACGGCTGAATGGACATTCAATCCTGATTCATCGATTAAACGTTTTGCTTCAACGGCATTCGTACCTTGAAGTCGCACAATAATTGGAACTGGTATTTCACCAATGTTTTTGTAAGCGTCAACAATTCCTTGAGCAACACGGTCACATCGAACAATTCCACCAAAAATATTGATTAAAATAGCTTTCACATTTGGATCTTTCAAAATAATGTGGAATGCCTTCTCAACACGCTCAGCATTGGCTGTGCCTCCCACGTCCAAGAAGTTTGCTGGATTCCCACCTGATAATTTAATGATATCCATTGTTGCCATTGCTAGACCGGCACCATTGACCATACATCCAACATTTCCATCTAATTTTACAAAGTTCAATCCAGCCTCATCTGCTTCTACCTCTGTTGGATCTTCTTCTGTTTTATCGCGCATTGCGGCATAATCCGGGTGACGGAAAAGTCCGTTTCCGTCCAATGTTACTTTTGCATCAACAGCAATAATTTTGTCGTCCGATGTTTTAAATAATGGATTTATTTCGAACATGGATGCGTCAATTCCTTCGTAAGCTTTGTAAAGAGACGCAACAAATTTTGTCATTTGTTTAAATGCTTCACCAGACAATCCTAAGTTAAAAGCGATTTTTCTGGTTTGAAAGCCTTGAAGTCCAACACGTGGATCAACAACCTCTCTATGAATTTTTTCTGGCGTATGTTCAGCTACGTGCTCAATGTCCATTCCGCCTTCAGTCGAATAAACAATAACGTTTCTGCCTTTTTCGCGATCCAAAAGAACTGACATGTAAAATTCCTTAACTTCTGTTGGTCCAGGATAATATACATCCTGAGCGATAAGCACTTTGCTTACTTTCTTACCTTTTCCATTCGTTTGTAAGGTTACCAAATGTCCTCCCAAAATTCCTTTAACCTTGTCTTCTACTTCGTTTATTCCCTTTGCAAGAACAACTCCGTTTGAACCTGTTTCTTCAACTTTACCTTTGCCACGACCACCAGCGTGAATTTGGGCTTTCACTACGTACCAGCTTGTTCCAGTTTGTTCCGTCAGTTTTTTTGCTGCTTCAACAGCGTCTTCAACTCGGTCAACCACAATTCCTTCTTGGATTGCAACACCATAGCTTTTTAAAATCGATTTTCCTTGATATTCGTGTAAATTCATCGTTGAAATTTTGAGTTGTAAAAGTAATTTTTTTTCCTTTTCAAAAGTTGTCTCAAAGAAATTATTTTATTCCATTCGATTTTTCCAAGAAGAACCAATTTCCTGAGAAGCAAATTCGGTGCTTTTTAGTTTTTTAAGGTCATTCCAAATATCGTCTATTGCGTGAACCAAAGCATCTTCTTCTTCTTTCATGGCTGAATTAACGATGTATGGATCTTGAAAATAATGTTTGATGAAATTCGTGTCAAAATCTCCACTTCGGAAGGCGGGATGTTTCAGTACGAATTTCCCGAAGTCCAACGTTGTTTTAACTCCTGAAATTTGGTAATTATCTATTGCCTCGATTGCTCGATCCATTGCTTCCTCGCGCGTTTCTCCCCAAACAACTAATTTGGCAATCATAGGGTCATAGTATATTGGAATGTCCATTCCTTCGAGAAATGCATCATCGACCCGAACGTACTTTCCACTTGGAATTCGATAACGATTTAGTGTTCCAATATCCGGCGTAAATCCGTTCAACGTATCTTCCGCATATACACGAATTTCAACCGCGTGACCATTGATGTTTAGTTCATCTTGTAATTTTGGAAGACGCTCCCCTTTTGCAACTCGAACTTGCCATTCAACTAAATCGAGCCCGGTTATCTCCTCAGTAACAGGATGTTCAACTTGCAGACGTGTGTTCATTTCCAAGAAATAAAAATTCAATGATGCGTCTAACAGAAATTCAACGGTTCCGGCTCCTTCATAATTACAAGCTTTACAAACTGCAACAGCAGCTTCACCCATTTGCTTTCTCAATTCGGGCGTCAAAACTGCGCTAGGAGCTTCTTCGATAACTTTTTGGTGTCTTCGTTGAACCGAACATTCACGTTCAAATAAATAAACAACATTTCCAAGTTGATCGGCAAAGACTTGAATTTCAATGTGCCTCGGCTTATCCACAAATTTCTCAATGAATACGGCATCATCACCAAAAGAAGAACGCGCTTCATTTTGAGCCATCATCATTTGCTCTTCAAATTCGTCGTTATTTTGAACCAATCTCATTCCCTTTCCGCCTCCACCTGCGGAGGCTTTAATTAGAATGGGGTAACCCACTTCTGATGCTATTTTTATTGCTTCGTTGACATCCGAAATCGCTTCATCAACACCAGGAACCAAGGGAACGTTAAATTTCTTTACAGCTTGCTTGGCACAGAGTTTATCACCCATGATTTCCATTGATTCAGCTGAAGGTCCGATTAATTTTATTCCTGCGGCTTTCACCTTTTTCGCAAATCCTGCATTTTCAGACAAAAATCCATATCCTGGGTGAATCCCATCCACATTTAATTTTTTGCAGTAATCAAGGATTAAATCCTGTTTCAGATAACTTTCGGCAGAAGGGCTCGCACCTAAATAAACAGCTTCATCTGCTTCTAATACATGAGGAGCATTGAGGTCTGCATCTGAATAAACAGCAACTGTTGCAATATCCATTTTTTTTAACGTGCGAATGACTCTTCGAGCGATTTCCCCGCGATTGGCAATTAATACTTTATTCATAAAATCTTGTTATCAGAATTTAAATTGAATCAATTGCCTCAAAAATACAATTCATTCATCAAATTAGTTCCTTTTCTTGTCTTTTTTATCAGTGGAAGGTTGATTAGAATTGTTCAAAACATCCGTTGGAATCTTTGTTTTCTTTTTCTTTTTTCGGTATTTTTTCTTGTCTTCTTTTCGAAAAACATCCAATCCATATTGAACAAGTTCAAAATCATTCCAGTTATTGAATTCTTCCAAATATGAAACACCAGCGCCTTGTGTGAAAGGGCCTGCTTGCTCATTTATGGAGTTGGTATTCGATTTATTGAAAATATTTGCACGAAAAGTCCCTTTTTCATTAATTATGTATTCAATATTTACGTCTCCAATAAGTGAACTACTTTTTGAAGCGCCATTTCCATTGCTAGATGAGCCTTCTGACGAGGCTGATTCACTGCTTAAATTTTTACTTTCAACCCCAATGCTACTCGAAATAATCAATCGATTATCTAAAAGTCCTTTTTTAAATCCAACTTCAAATGATTTTTCCCCCATTGTTTTTTCTTCACCGTAGTCAACATTTAATTTATAGTTGTCTGTCATTTTATTCAGAGCCGCGTTGATTTGCGATTCTACCAAGTCGATTGCGGCCGAACTACTTGCCGAAATAGATCCTTTAAGTGGTTGAAATTTGCGAGCGATTAACAAAGAGAAAAATTGGCGATTTAACTCGTCGTTATCAGCGGTAACTCTGCGAATAAGAGCCTTTCCAGTTTCTGGAGCTCGTGGCGCCCTAATGTCAAAGGAAATATGAGGCTTTAATAAACTTTCATCGAGTTTTAAATAACAATTGACTTCTTGATTCAAAAGGGTATTATCCATTAATTCAGGACTTAATTCGAGAATGGAAACTTTTTTCAAATTGACGTAGGTATTAATGTTGATGTCTGCGTTATATGGACTGCCAGACCACTTAATTGTTGACCCTTTTTCAATCTCAAATGGTTGCTGAATTCCTGCCATTGTAAAATTGTATTTACTACCCTCGGATATTGTATAAGTTCCCTCTAAGAATACGTTATCTAATTGATCAAGCTTTAAATTGATTTCGCCCTTGCCTGTGGCTGTTATTTCGTCGTTAGTCACATCGTTGAAAATCAAGTTCATTCTTGCATTTTGGTTAACTTTGAACTTCATATCCAAATCAATTCCGGAAAGGTCTATTTTATCTTTTTTGACTTTGTCTTTTATAGACTTGTTTATTATAGTAATGAAATCTTCACTTTCATTTAAATCAGAAACACCATACATTGGAAAATAGATCTGAGTATTTGGTCTTGTTTCTGCTTCCACTGTTATAGATAGACTTTTTTCGGTTCCTTCTATATTGGCATAGCCTCGTGCATAAGCGTTTCCGTAATAGATTTCTCCGTCTTTGTATTTCGTTTTTAACACTTTAAATTGTTCCAAAGGAACGGCTTTTCCATTCGAAAGAGGTCTTTTAAATAAATCATCTTCGAAGTTGAATTGAAGGTCGAAGTTCCATTTTTCAAAATTATCATGATTGATAGTTCCTACCAGTGCAGCGGTGTTTCCATCTTCGTCCCGAACTGGAATTGTGTTAATTAAAAAAGCATCTTCTTCAATTATTATGTTACCATCAATCGTATATTTTACACCCATTAGCTCCACCAATGCATTACCCTGATTAAGTTTTAGTTTTCCATTTAATTTGGGTGCTGATGGTTTACCCTTGACACTAATTTCCCCATTTAAACTACCGCTAATATTGCGCACAACAGACGGATCCATGAACGCGTTTGTGAATGCAATGTCCGTATTTTCGAAGTTTAAAAACAAATCGAGGTTGTCAGCTGAGATATCATACATCCCAGAAAAGTCAAACGTTCGTTGATTTTTATATTCTAAATCGCCATTGAGAATTACACTTTCGCGTTTTTGATTCCAATCTGACATTATTTGAATGTTACCAATTTCCTCATTGTCAATCTTGAATGCTTCGATGCGTGCATCTCCCATATAATTGAAATTCGTGTATGGATTCGATATTTCTCCCCAACCTGAAAATTTGCCACTTAATTCCGCTCCTAAACCTAGTATTTGTGATAATTCCTTTAAGTCAAAATTATCAATGTCGAGTTTAAGTTTATCACTGTTGTTTCTTGAAAGACAGCCATTTACTTGAATTTGTTGTTCGTTCCTGGAGAGTTTTAGATTTGAAACATGAACGTCATCTGAACTCAAATTGATATCTGATTCGTTTTCAATTTTCCATTGAAGTCCGTTTAGTGAAAAGAATGATGGATGTAGTTGGAAATTCAATAAATCATTATCCAATACAATCGTTTTCCATTCGATGGATGAAAAATCTTTGGTGTTTGGATCCCAGGTTAATTTGGAATTAACAATTCCAGCCATACCATTGGCCGAAAATAGAACATTTTCAAATTTTAGTGAGTCTCCATATTTAACTTCATCAAGACGATAAATTCCAATAATTCCAATTTTCGAGATATTTTGGTTGCAATTTAGCCTGCTAAATTGTAGGTCTTGATACTGAATCAATTCTGATGTGAGATCAATTTTCAAGTTCGATTGTTTCGCATTATAGCTTCCGCTGAGTTTGCTATTTGAGCTTATCTTCAAGTCGGGAACAAAAATGGATAGGAAATCGTCTGAATTTCCTGTTGTGAAATTAAAACTGAAATCACTATTGCCTTTTTCTCTTTCCTTCTTTTTAGTCTTGTCAATTGAAGGAAAAACAACAGATAATTCGCTCAAGAAGTCATCAATTACGGTTTCATAATTTATTTTTCCAGAAACATCGGCATTTACTATTGAACTTCTCAAATGAAAAATGTCAGATTCCTTATTTCTTTCCAAGTCGAGCTTAAATTCGGGAATGTTCAAATCATTGCTATCCTGTTTGTATGATAGAAATTTCGCTGTAATATTTCCCTTAATTTGATCCAAAGAAGTCCCTTTCAAATCGCAATTAATTTTTGTTGCGAGAAACATATTTTCATTATTCGAAAAACCTAATTTGCCTAAAAGTGCTTTTTCTAAGTCTATATCAACCAAATACGCTTGTTTTTTACCGATGGAGATTTTCCCATCATATTTCAAAGACAAATTAGGATCAGATATATCCAATTTTGCTTCAATAATGTCGTCTTTTAATGATCCGTCTATTAATTTAATTGACGAATAAGCGTAATTGGAAAAATCGAAGCGGTTTAAATTGGCAAAAATATCTGATAATTCAAACGCTCCCTCACCTGTAAACAATCCTTGTAATTTGATTTCTCCATCGACTATCCCGAAATTTCCATCATCTATTAATTCAGACAAATTAAAATTTTGGATTGAAATAAAGGTCGAATCATTTGAAATAGGTTTGAAAGTTGTTGTGTCATTTTTTTGAGCGATGGTCAGATAATTATTTAAACTTATTGTTCCGATATTGGTTTTTAAATCTTTGAAAATCAAATTAAAATTGTTTAATAATCCTTTCGTTTTAAGATTTGATATTTCAGCGAAAACGAATTTTGATATTGGATTTTCTAAGGCAATCTTTCCACTTCCTTTGGGAAGATTGAATGATTCTAGCTCTTCGAAGTTTATATATGCATATCGAAGGTCTTCATTGAGACTTGCTGCGCCTTCCTTTCTGAAATCTGGAAGGACAAAGTTTCCTTGGACAATTGTCTTTTTGCCATAACGTAAATCCAGATTCGAAATCGTCAATCTGCATAATGGATTAGATACTTTACCTTTGATGAATAGGTTAGCATCCATTCCTTCAATGTCAGGGGCAAAAATTGACACGTCACGAAGTGAAACATTACTCGGTTGAATTTCAATATCAAAATTCACGTTATCTTCAAATAAATCAAAATCTTCCCAATCGTTAAAAACAAGACATAGTTTCGTGCAATTTAACTTTGTTTTAGGAGTTTTTAAATGAACGTTTTTTAAACGAATACCGTTTGAAGCAATGTTTATCTGACTAGTTAATTTTTTAATATTCAGACCACATTGTTCTTTTAGTTTTAAATTATTTAAATTCAGCGAAATGACATCATCAGCTATTTTTAAGTTTGAAACATTAACGCCAAGGTCTTTGATTTTAATGTGATCATAGTCTAAACCAAATGCTAGTTGACTTTTTCTAAAATCATCGTAACGAAGGTTGAAATTTGAAATACTTATGTCCTTAAATATGAGGGTTGCTGGTTTGCTTTCGGTCTTGGATTCACTCGAAAAATAGTCTGCAATAAATTGATAATTGTATTCACCTGTTTTTTTGTCCCGATCAAGATTAATTGTTCCTGTATTCAACTCGGTTTTACCAATGATAAATTTATTCTTAGTTAAATCGATTTTTTCCAATTTTAAACTAATTTCCTTGGAATAGAGAATGCTGTCCTTTTTGAGGTCTAAAATCAATACATCCTTCAATAAAATTTTATTCAAAAAGACAATTTCAACTCGCCCGATTTCAAATTGAGTATTCAGTTCTTTCGAAAGAAATGCTGTAGCTTGATGTGCGAGATAAGTCTGAAAGGGAAAACTTCGTATTAAAAATGCGAAGGCAATCAACAAAATTAGAATCCACTCGAAAAGAAATCCAATCGCTTTAGCGGCTATTTTGAGTAATTTTGTCATTAACAAAACAAATTTAGTAATCTTTTGGCTAGCAAGGAAACAATCATTTTGGGCATTGAAACTTCATGTGATGACACATCAGCAGCTATTCTCAAGAATTATTCCGTTTTATCGAATGTTACGGCGACTCAAATGATTCATGAAAAATATGGAGGTGTAGTTCCGGAGTTGGCAAGCCGTTCGCATCAAGAAAATATTGTTCAGGTTGTTGAAGCGGCCATTTCAAAGGCAAAAATTACACTAAAGGATATTGACGCGGTTGCTTTTACTCAAGGGCCAGGATTATTAGGTTCCTTGTTGGTCGGTACTTCCTTTGCAAAGTCATTTGCTCTAGCCAGGAAAATTCCATTGATTGCTGTTCATCACATGAAAGCGCATATTCTTGCTCATTTCATTGACGATGCCGGGGATAAAAAACCGGAGTTCCCATTTTTATGTTTAACGGTTTCAGGAGGTCACACGCAAATTGTTAAAATCAAAAGTGCTTTCGAAATGGAAATAATTGGTAAGACCATTGATGATGCGGCAGGAGAGGCTTTTGATAAAACGGCGAAAATGCTTGGCCTCAGTTATCCTGGTGGTCCTTTGATAGATAAATTTGCTAAAATGGGTAATCCGAATGCTTTTAGTTTTTCTAAACCAAAAATTGATGGTTTGGATTTTAGTTTTAGTGGATTGAAGACCTCAATTCTCTATTTCTTGAAAGCCGAATTAAAGAAAAACACATTATTCATTGATGAGAATTTAGCGGATTTGTGCGCGTCTATTCAGAAAACAATTATTGAAATTTTAATAGAAAAACTTAAAAGTGCATCAAAGCAAACTGGTATTCGGCAAATTGCAATTTCAGGTGGTGTTTCTGCGAATAGTGGCTTAAGGATGGCTTTGAAAAATCTTAAAAAAGATGGCTTTGAAACGTTTATCCCTAAGTTTGAATATTGTACTGATAACGCCGCAATGATTGCTGTCACGGGTAAGTTCTTGTTCGAACACAACTTGTTTGTTGATCAATCCGTTTCCGCGAAAGCAAGACTCAATTGGTAAAATTTATTAAAATGAAGAAGATTGAATTGCATTTAAAATATTTTTGTTTATATTCGTTACAATCATTCATAACCGCCTAATCATGGAAGCCATATTAATTGAAAAGGAAAATATTCCTTCATTGAAATTTCTCGACAAGTCTACTGTGGATCAACATCCTGATATCTTGAATCAAATTGAAAAGGCAACAATATTGGGGAATTCACATCGAACGAAAGTTAGCATATACTTTAAGGATGATGAAAGTATTAAGCGTGTTGAAACCACAATTTGGGCTGCAGGAACCAAGTTCATTTGTCTTAAAGGTGGTATTTGGATTCCAATTAGTAGATTGATTGAGGTTAAAATATAATATGGTCAAGTTCTTTCTTCCATTTGCTTTTGTGTTCTTTCAATTTTATTCGTTTGCTCAAAATCACGTGAGTTGGTCTTTTGAGTATGATAAAAAAACGAAAAAAGTACTCGTGTCTGGAAGAATTGAACCTCACTGGCATGTTTATTCTTCCCTTACAAAAAAGAATGCTGGACCTATTCCAGTAAGTTTTACTTTTGAAAAAAACAATGATGCGATACAAAAAGGAGAGCCTCGAGAAGAGGGTATTCCAATCCGTCTGTTTGATCCAAATTTTGATGCAGTCGTGTATCAATTCGAAAAGACTTACTCTGTTGAAATTCCGTTTAAAATTAAGAAAGCAACAACACTAAAG
>Ga0315908_10001418_pt1 | contig 17952 bp, 10 predicted proteins | sample LakEriMetagenome_12_FD_203520 | JGI IMG/M metagenome (GOLD analysis project Ga0315908, IMG submission 203520) | Freshwater fungal communities from buoy surface, Lake Erie, Ohio, United States - Buoy 4 MA124 | ecosystem: Environmental > Aquatic > Freshwater > Lake > Lake biofilm | place: USA... | reverse complement strand
AATAAAAAAATCCTACTAAAATAGGGCCTATTATTCTCATCATATATTCCATTGACTTGCACCCTATTTACATCTATTTATTATATTATTATATTGCTATTTTATTATAATTTTTATTATTTTAATTTGATATTTATTATTTAAATTCATATTCATGAACATATTTATATTTATATTATTGTTAATATCAAGTTTAGTATTTATGATAAAAATTATCCCATTTAAAAATGTAAAATTATAATATTAATTATTATCAATATAAAGATTTAAGATTTATTATAGAATAATCTGTCTTAATTATTTTTCGCATTTTAAAATTACTTTTTGCACTCATTATAAAAAATTCTTGTCTTTTATCACATTTTGTAATAGAGTTAGTATCTTTTAAAATTTATATATTTGCTGTTTTTTTTGGAGTATTATTTTATTCTTAATCAATTAATTTTTGAATAATTATTGGAGGATTCTCCTTATTATTTTAATGGATTGTATTCTATTTAATGATTTATTAGTTTATTTTTGATTGATTTGACTACAAAAACGATTACTATTTTAATTATAATTATTACTATTATTAATATCTTTTTGATAATATAATCATTTATTATTGTAATAATAATTATTATTAAGATATTTATTATTTAGGTAGGTTAAATTGATTAAGTTTAGATTAATTAGAATTTAAAAGTAAAAGGAAATTGGAAAGGATGATGAAATTTTAAAGAGAATTAGAGTTATAATTTTAATTAGATAAATTATTTGACATATTTAGAGTTGACTGCTATTGAAGATCTATAGGAGGAGATGATATCTAGGGTTAAGGTGATTATGTCTATGACATGTCCATGAATAAACCTTCAATTCCAATCCATTTATATCCTGGTTTCTTATTATCCAACTTCACCTTCTAAATAAGTCCTATACTTTTAAACACATTTGCTATGTCATACAATCGTCTCACTCTTGTTTTTAGTTTCTTTTCATTCTGAATTCCCGTACTCAGTTTTTCTGCTATCTTTTCTAGAGAAGCTTTCAAACCCTTTTCTTTAAATATCCCAATAAATCCCAATGATAATTATTCTAATTGTTTCTATTTTTTCTAAACTTCATAATTCTCATCATTTTTATTTAATTATTATTTTTAATCCTTTTTCATATTTATATTTTCACTTTAAACTTATTTTATAAACTCCTTCAAATTATTTAAATCTTGAAGTTCTATTTCATTTTTATCTTTTCTTATTATTAGTTTTATGCTCTCCATTATATTTATTATGTCATATATTTTTCTTCTATCAACATCTTAAATTATATTTTGATTATAAATACTTAATTCTGAAGAAACTTAATCTAATGTGATTATTTGTTAGGATTTATTAATCAATAGCTTCATAAATTTCTAACTTAATTCTTAAAGTGATTTTTCCTTGATATTTTTCTTAATTTTGAATAAATTTTATTAACTATGACAAGTTGAGCAATTTTCAATATCAAAAATAATTAACTTGTTCTATTATTTTTCTAGTATTTTTTATATTTTTTTATTCAATACTTGAACTTCATTTATCTATGTTTATAAACTGGTTTAGCTTATTTCCATATTATAAAAACTATTTTCTTGATAATCACTGTTTGAATTCTCAATTTAAATATATTGTTATACGTTTCTAGAATTGAAATTTGACATTCGTTTAAATTGCAAATTTTATATATATAACTCAATTACTTTGATTTTTTAATATAGAACATCATTTAATTTAAATTTATATATCTAATCTTAATCAAAATATAAGATTATTATTAATTGAATAATATTTAAAATTATTCACTTATTTTTTCTTAATATATCTTATTTATATTATAATTTATAATTCCTATTGGGTTACTGAATTTTGTTTATTACATTATAATTTTATATTCAATGAAAAGATTAGAGTTATTTTTCAGTATTGAAAATTATTCAATATTAAATAAACTAGGAACAGGTTATAGTTCAAAGTAATTTATTTAAATTATATATTAGAGTTTATAAAGCTATAGATAATTAAAATTAATACTGCGCATTAAAAATCATGAAATAAAATTAATAAAATTTTATTTTAGCTCAAAATGAAGTCAAAATCATATAATAATTATAAAGCAATAATATAGTCAAATTATTATATTATAATTACAATGCTGTTTAATTAAAATAAAAAGTAAGAAACAAAAAAATAATCAATATTTATAAATAAAAAATCATGCTAGTTTTTTAATATATATAAAATGGAGAACTATTTGAAATGATTTATAATTAAGGAAGATTTTCGGAAAATTTATCTAAATTTTACTTTAAAAAACTTGTTTTATGTAAATATTCAAATAATTATTAAATGATTATAAAATAAAAAGAGATTACTATATTATTTATAAAATAAAAATGATGAAATAAAAATATAAAATAAAAAAATAAATAATTAAAAAGGTTTAAAGTATTTGCATGAGCAAAAAATAAGCCACAAGGATTTGAAGCTAGAAAACATATTAATAGACTCTAATTTTGAATGTATTTTGATTGATTTCGGATTTGCAGAGCATAGTGATTTGGATACAAGTGTTTAAATATAAGGAACTCGAAACTACATGAGTCCATAGATGTTGGAAAATTAAGAATATAACCGATATGAAAATGACATATTCAGTTTAGGAATCATTGTTTTTATGATGGTTTTAGGATGGCCTCCTTTTGAGAAAGCTAGCAGTTAGGATTAATATTATTCTTTAATTAAGACATAGAAGTTCGAAAAATTCTGGGCTGCTCATCAAAGACAAATGCAAAACAACTCTATTAACATTTCTAATCACTTTAAACATCTCATCAATCATATGCTCAATTATCATCCCAATTAAAGATTCTCTTTAACTTAAGTCCTTAATCATCCTTGGCTAAATACTTATTAAATACCTTTATTACATAATGTTAATTCTAACTCAATTAAAAAACTCACAAAAAATAATAAACATTAACTCAAAAATTTTTGTCTTAATTTTACTTTTAGTTAATAAACACAAAATAATTGAATATTATAAGTTATATATAGATTATAATTTTATTTGATTTATTAATTTTAATATTTCAATTTATAATGAATATCTACACATCTCAAGATGAATAAAATGATTTTTAATCAAGTTTTTCAGATTAATAATAATAACAATAGTAATAATGTCATTAATAATAACAAACTTAACAGATACTATTTAAAATAAGTTTGAATATGAACAACAAGCTAGGAAATTATTTTCCTAAAGATCCACATTCAGATATTTGTATTAGTTTAGTAAACTCAAAGCAGTAATTTCAATTGCAAAAGGCATATCTGCGATTAGAGTCATAATATTTCTAATAGGCTTTTGATTAAAATGAAAAGACTAAAAACATTTAGAACATATTAATAAATAAAAAATTTGATGAAAAACAATTTTATTGTGTTCTATCTTGTTTTTATGGAAATGTAATAAATATAACAATGGATAATTTGTACTAAATATACAAAATATGTGCTTATCTGAAAGTGGAAGTATTATTAGATTAACTAAACAAAGGACTGGCATAGAACTTCAATGGCATAAACTTTTACATTCTTTTTCAACTCGCCGTCTCATACAAAATAGAGTCCATACTCCAAAAGTGTGAAATATACCTTACCAATTCCACATTCGAAGTCATCAAGAATGACCCTATCAACAGGGCACTTTATGTCAGGTATTATTATCTTATATTTATCATTATATTTTATATTTATCATTATATTTCATATTTATCATTATGTATATTATATTCAGACTGAAGTACCCATCTTCATTTATAGACCTAATAGAAAATACATTTGTGGTGCTGATGAGAATGATTCAAAAATCAAATCAAATATCAAATATAAAGATTTATGAATTTATAAAGATTTATGCATAGAACAAGTATAAGGTGAATGATTACTAAGAGAAAATAAACTTCCTTTTGGAAAACATTTATGATAAATATAGTCTTGATTCAAATGATTATCAGTTCATTTTCCACAATAATTAATTCCTTAATACTCTTAATAACAACAACATTAGTAACATTAATTATAATGAAGTTGAAAGTTAACTTATCAACATGTCTATTGATAAAACCAGTCAGAATCTAATCCATTTAATCATGAGTGAAAATTATATTTACAAAAAGTAAATTCAAGAATTTAAAGATGAAAACAAATGTATTTATTCTTTAATTTTTATTATCCTTATTATCATTATTAATATCATTAAGATAATCATTATTATTATTATTATTATTATCTTAGCTCTAAGTAATGAAATTTAAAAGTTGAGAAAAGAATTTAATCAAACCTCAATTCTCAAAAATGAACTATCTACAATTTAAGAGCAATAAGAAGATTAAATCAGTTAAGTCAAATCTCATTTTGATATAATTTCTAATTAATAATAAGAAAAAATAAACTCTTTAGAGCAAGAGTTGAAATAAATAAAAGAATACCTTTAAAATAATATAAATCCATAATCCAGTCTCAACCTTTCTAATACAAATTTTCTTTACTGTAATATATAAAATAATCAATCTACAAATAATAATAACAATAATAACAATATTAATAATAATAATAACAATAATAATAAAAATACCATACCAAATAATGAACTGTAATCAATAGACACTTAAATTCTTTATAAAAGTGAGTCTCAATACTAGTCTAATTAATAATAAAATAATAAAAATATCGCTTAGTTGATGGAGGAAGATTGCATAAAATCAGTGGCAGATGATATGCAATCATTCAATATTTTTTATCAAACTCATTTAGACTCAGTTAAAAGACAAGAAATAATAGAAAATACGAAAAGAGAAGAGAATTTAATCAATTAAATGAAATAACAATAGAACATAATTCATAATAATTAAAAATTGTTTTAATCTATTAACAGTTCTTTTTTTGATCCTGGAAACATAGATAATCAAAGTTAATCTTAAAATTTGGATAATATAGATGAAAATTTGGAAAAAAAATTAATCAACGAGACCTTTACAAATGTGACTTCAAATCAAAAATAATTTATCAATACTTCCTTCAATAATAATTATAACGAAAAAATAAATTCTAATAACTTTAATATAAATATTGATTAAACTCTAAATTCAGATTAGTCAGTTTTATTTAATAAATAATACGAATTAGAAAAAGGGTACTTGTAAAAAAAATAAAAAATAAATCAGATAAAATAAGAACCTTTAATGGGAGATTTATAAAATATGTCTGAAAATTAGACTTTAGAGAGTTTTTTTGTAAGTTAAAAGTTACAAGGAATTAAAAATAAATTTCAAACTGGTTTGTGCAAGGATTCTTATTTCAGTCTAGAGTAATTTAACAAAACAGAGAAAATTGAGAATAATTATTTAACAAATTAAATTGAAAGGAGAGAGGTATATATATAAGATTAAAATTATAAATAATAAAATAAAAAGATGATATGATATAATGATATTAAAAGGATGAGGATTATAAACTATGTAATGAACAAGTGATAATAGATAAGAAATCACGTATTTTGGATAATGAATAAGATTATGATAAATTATTAGGTTTTTTAGAAGTGAGTCTTTATGAGAAAGTGAGACTGAAACTATTATATCGAGGGACTGAAGATGGATTCAACTATAAAAGTTTCATTTCAAAGGCCACATCTTGTAATGAGAAAAAAACAATATCTATATGTAAGAGTAAAGTTTATAATAAAGTATTCGGCGGTTACTCTAAAGGGGGGTTCAAAAAAAATATAAATAGAGATAATAGAGATAATAATGATGATCATAAAAATAATAATAATAATAATAATAATGTAGATGATAATGATGGATTTATTTACTCTCTGACTCACAACAAGAAGTTTAATTAGAAGGTAAAAGAGAAATGTTGGGTCAGTTCAGATGAAGAGGCTTTCCTGCAATATGGAAATGACATTATCATCAATCATAATTGTCATCTCGATGATAACTCATATTCCCTTTTCCCTGATACTTATCAATCTTAACCACATCAGGATTATCCAGATGGATTTCTTGCAGGTATTTTATTATTATTATCTAATTTCAAGGTTCTTATAATTTCTCTATCTCAGAAATCGAACTCTATTCTGTTACATTTCTATCAGATATGCTTATTTGATACATACTATCTTATAATCTATTATTATTATTCAAATTTTATTATTATCAATATTTATATTCCCTTTTATTATTATTATTATTATTATTTTCCAATAATTATTATATAAATTCTCTTTTATTATTTTAAACATTCTTTATCATTATTATTCAAATAGTCTTATTATAATTATAGACATATCAATTTTTTGTTCACTTGTTTATTGACTTTCCATCAGAATATATCAAAACAAAGTTACCACTTCCTTTTTTAGCTTTATCGACAACTATTTTAATAATATCTTCAGATACTTCCTATACTAATTTTTCAGTTACTTTCTATTAAAATAATAAATATTATTGTTTACAGTAGAATAATCCATAGCAGGAGACGAATTTACTTCTATCAGCCAAGGTTTACAATTCTCATCGACCAAAAAATCATATCCATAAAATTCAAAACTATTTCTCCTATTTTTTATGTTATCACAAGCTGCTAAACAACTTTATATCACTTATTTCTTTAATTCTGGCAATATTTTATTTTTATATATATCTTTTTCGTAGTTTTCCTTTTTATTTATTATTAATAAATACATCTAAATACTCTACAAACTAATTATTAAACCACATATTTCCTTCAATTATCTTTTAAGTATCTTTTTTCATTTTACTCACACTATTATTTGTCAAATGAACATATCTAAATGTTTTTATTAAAAATTTTAATGACAATATTAATATAAACAATAACAATTATAAAATAGTAAATAAGAATTATAAAAAAAAAGAGAATAAGATAAATATATTTAATATTAATAATAAGAATATTAATTGTTAATTACCTACTATTAAGTTAGTCAATATCGTAATCACTTGAACAGAATCTGATATAATTGCTGGTATAAAACCATATTGTAAGAGGAGAAAAACTAGTAATTAAAACCCATTATCTTATATCAAACTTCCTACTATAAATAATCATTATATTTTCAATATATTTCTAAACAACCCATTGCAACTGTAAATGTTTTTTAGTGTAAATGTGTGAAAATATAGCTGATAAAGTATTAAAACACTTTATTCCTCTGCCTCTACTCAAACCAGCTGGTTTTAAAATCCAAACATTTTTCAGTCCATTCATATCAATCTAATAAGGATTTATGTTTTTCAACTAATCTAATACTAATCCTAATTAAGTAAAAAGATTAGATATTCTTTGATTTTATTGAATATTTATGTCAATATATTATGAAAGAAAAGAGTCAAGAGTGAGTTGATTATCTGTTTGGATAATGAGCCATTCTTATTTAGATACAATGGGCAATTAACCATTAGATATATTGTCAAGTATTTACGAGATTTAGTAAGGCAGAATTCACGAAAATATATTTAAACATACTCGTATTTTTAGTTCATCATAGATTGAAATTTATTATTATTGTTATTGTTATTATTATTGTTATTATTATTATTATTGTTATTGTTATTATTATTGTTATTATTGTTATTATTGTTGTTGGTATTATAAATAGAAATGATTTAGAAGAGACTGACAATAAGTGAGTCTGAAATTCTCAACGAAGTCATCAAGATCATGCAGGTCGTCAAGATCATAACATCGAGGAAAGAATGAATCTAGGTCTAAAGAGTGTCCACTTATGAGATTCTTTAATGATCGGTTCAGATATACTTTGGTTGTCAGATGTTTATTTAATTCAAAGTGATTCACCTATTAAAATCCCTCCAAATTATCATAATTAATGTCTCTGCATTTCAAACTCCATTTTATATCAAACATATCACTCTCCGAGTCTTCTTATTCTATATAATTTCTCATTAATAAACTCCTCTTTATGTCTTCATATCCTCCTTTCACAATAAATAACTTCTTATTATTTTCTATATTTCTCTTTACTTTATATTCCTCCATACTTCTCTTTTTGTCCTTTATCTTTTCACTTTCTTCTTCTTTCTCTTTCTTCTTCACTAACCAATCTCTATTTTCCAATTCCTCATCGCTTAATATATCACTATCATCATTTTTATTATTTCCTTTTATTTCTTTTACTTCTATTTCATAATATTTTAATATTTATGCTCTTGATACATCTACTTTATCTTAATATTTATATTTACTATTTATATTCATCATTTTTATTAATCTTTATAATATTTATTCTTTTGATTCTTTTTTATTTTATTTCTTTTCTGTTTTCTTTTTAACTTAATAATAGTTTTCCTTAGTGCTATATTTTATTAATGAAGATAAATGGTTTTTAAAAAAATACTATAATTTTTATTCTTTTTAATCAATTTCTTTATTTTATTAATTCTATTACTATTATTAATATTATTTTTATTCTTATTATTATTTTATTTACTAATTTTTTTAATACTTTGTTTATTTTAATTTTTCTACTTTCTTTAAATTAAAAATTTAAGTTTATCAAAATTAATCATCCAATTATTAGTTCATCTCTTTAAGTTATAATACATGAATTTCATCATTTATATTTTTTATTGTTTTTTCAGATTCAGAATTATTTGGCTCCATTTTTATTTTAAATAATTTAATTTAAATTTTAATTTGAATAAGAATTTATTTTTATAATTTTATGAATATATTAAAATATTAAAAATTTTTTTAATATATAAAAAATACTAAATTAAAGTTATAATTTGAGTGAAATTGACTTTACTAATTATACATATAAAAAGAGATGCAAATAAAAAATTAAATAAAAATAAAGTAAAATGAATATTGATCTGAATTCAAATTATTAGTCAAAAGACATAATAAAATTAGTTTAAGCTTAAGAAATTTATTTAAATTAAATTATAAACAAATAGAATGAATAGTTAGGCTAGATGATTAAAGATATTTAATACAAAGAACAAACTATTATTGAATTAAACTAATAATTGTAAAATGTATAATTAGTTAATTATGATTAATAATAATAATTAGAATAGTTTAGATAATAAAATTAGTCATACTAAATTTTAGATTAGTAATACAATAATTTGTAATAAAAGTTTAATGATGAATAATAAAATAAATAATAGTTAATCACTTAAAGTATATAATTTTAAATATTTTTAGATTAATAATTTTTATAAAAAATAGAAATTAATGATTATTAATAAAATAAATTAAAAGAATAAATAAAAAACTATTAAGATTAAATTGATCAGCTAATTATTCAAAAAGATTAAAATCATTAATAAATAAATAGATAAAATGAATTAATATAATAATTCGAATAATTTAAGAAAGATATTCAGTCTTAAAATGAAAAGAATAATTAAGAAATGCTTAAAATAAAAGATTATTCATCTTAAATTTAGAATGAACTAAACGGATAAAATAAGGTAAATAAAGAACTAATACTTTATTAAGAATAATTAAAAAAACAGTTAAAAATGTCTCAGAATAAAATAATTTTAAAAGAAAATGAGTTAGAAAAAAATAAAATAACAATGGAAGAATTAAAAAATAAGCACAGTTAATTAAATTTATATTTGCAAAGAAAGTAAAAATAAATTATTTAGCATAAAAACGAGTAAATGAATTAAGTCTTTCAAATTTTTGAGAACTTAAATGATGAAAATATAAATAATGAAAATATAAAACAGAATTAAGAAGTTTAAACAGTATAATTGATTGATAATAATTAGAAAAAAGATTTCTGTGATGAGGCATTCTAAAGTTTTTTAAGTTTTGATGTTTCTAATAATATTTTAGATAGCTGTTTTATTAACAATGCTTTTAGTTCTGTTAAATAGTAAAATAAAAATTAAGACGTAAATCTTAAAACTACTGCTTCTAAAAATAATGATTAAAAAAAAATTTATTGATATAAATTTTATATAACATAATTATTATTATCATAAATTTTAATATATATAATTTAATCATTGATATTCATTATATATATCTAATTTAAATCAAATTTATAAAAATAAAAATTAAATTATAATAATAAAATGTAAAACTTTAGTGGTAATTTATTTTATCATATTTTAGATTAAAATGAACTTTAAAAAAGATATAAAGAAGAATTCTAATGAGATGAAATTACGACTGCAGGTCCATAAAAAAATTAGGAATAATTTCAGTATGAATTATAATCAATATAAAAAAATGAAAATAACTAATTGAACTAAGAATAAAGTAATTTAAAAATATATTATTATTAAAATTTTAATTATTATTAATTTAAATTAAAAATAAATAAAAATTTAAAAAAATAATTTAAAAAAAAAATATTAATCATAAATAAAAATATTTTAATATTTAGACATAATAAAGTTATTATTATGGGTTAAATTAATTTGAAAATTAATTATTATTATTCTTAATATTTTCAATTTAATTCTTATAAATTTTTATTTATAAATATTATGTTTTTTTTTAATGGTCCTCCGGAGAGGTCGCTGTGCAGCGCTATGGATTCTTTAGTTAGTCCATTTGGATTAAAGAGGGGAAACTGCACAAAACCCTCCACTTAACTTTATCTGGCAGTCTACTCACCCTAGACCCCACCTCTTGACATTAATGTTTAACTTTATTTATATATAAAGCTAAACCATTAAAGTCTTATTGAGGACCTTAAATATTATATTAGATTTAAGATTTGTTAAAATTTTATTTTATATTTCAATTTTATTTCTAAATCTAAAACAATTTAAAATACATAAAATAACAGATAAAAATATAAATTCAAATTATAATTTCAATAATAATAAATATTTATCAAAATTTCTTATGAACATTTAGAGAAAAATTTCATATAAAAGATAATTAATCTTTAAAAATTATAATATAAATATAAATATAAATTATTAAATTATTTAAATTATTAAAAAATTTAATAAAATAATTAAAAATATAAATCAATAAATATTATAGCTAAATAATATAATTTTTAAAAATAAAATTTTTAAAATTTTAATAAAAAACACATAAATTTTATTATATAAAAAAAATAAATATATAATCAATAAAATTATAATTTATATAAATTTTTTTGTTATATTATTATAATTTCTTAAAATTATTATAATAATCTTGTATTTATATTAAAATATTATTATTATTATATATATTTATCAATTTAAATATTTATCCTTTTTAGTTTTAAATAAAAAATAATAATAATATGAATAAAATTATTCGAATTTTTATTTAAATAAATTAATTATAATTTAATATATATATATTAAATTTTTAGATCAAAATCATATTTAAAAAGAAAACTAAAATAAAAAAGATAATAGAGTACAATAAAAAAATAAATTAAACATAATTAATTACTTAAAAAATTATTAATTTAATATTAATTAAATTTTTTCTTATTAATAAAATTAAGATTAAGATTACTTCATTTATACATTTTTTTGTTATAGCTAATAGTTTTAAGAAGTAGAATTATTAAATATTAAATTTTTTGAAAAAAAATATTTAATTATTACAAATGAAATTAAGCACAAAATTTTTTATTTATATAGAATACCTAATACAAATATATTTTTTAACCGCTATAAAATATTAAAAGATTTAGAGGAAATAAAATACAAATACGAAATAAACTTTTACAATTAAAATTAATTATAGAGTGATATTACAGATGATTACATATCAAGAAATAAAGATAGTTTAAATAAACATAATAGAATAATATTTGATACTCCTATAAAATTTATAAATAATTAATTTGTTAATATCAAAGACAACATCCTATTACAATCTTATGTTATATTTTATATAAAAAATATAACCACTTTACCAAAAGATTATATTAAATCTCTTAAAATATTTATAACTGAAAATATAAAATAAGTTAATGAATAGTAAAAAGTTTTCAATATTTTTAAATCTGATTAACTTAAAGATATTCCTATTCACTAAATATTAATTTATAGAACTATTTTGGAAGATATTAAAATAACTTCTAAATAAATTCAAAATTAATAATATGATTATTTTATTAATATTACTAATCTTATTATTGAATTTGATTAATATTCTTTATTAGAATAAAAATGGATAAATTATTTTAAAATAGGTTTCAATATGTGCTTAAAGAATGAATAAATTTTTGAAGTTATTAAATACTGGGAATAATTAAAAGATTATATTTATGAATAAAAATTTACAATAAATTTTCTTTAAAATAAATAATAATTGGAACAAATAAATTTTGAATTATTTTCATAATAAATTAGAAATAATATATTCAAATCACTTGCAAATACAATTGAATTTATCCATTACTCTCTAAAAATTAGATTTGAATATATTGATTTTATAAAACCATCAAAACAAATAATCATATAAAATATAAACGATTTTTATAATTATAAATAAAATAGTTTTAATAGAGTATCTTAATTAGAAGACTTTTAAAGTTTTTTGGAAATTTCTTAATAAAATTAAATATATCTTTTATAATCATAAGATTTTAGAATAAATTCATTTAAAAATAAATAAATTCTGGAAATAATATTAGATAAAATAGAAAATAATAAAGAAATATAATAAAATAAAGAAATATAACTATATATTTTGAATGATATAATTAATTCTAATTAAATTTAAGAAATATTTTTTAAAAAATTTTAATTATTCTTTCAAATGCTTGATTAAATTGAATAAAAAAAATTTTAAAATTAAAATTGTATTGATTACTTTTTTAATTAATTTATAATAATTGCAAATAATTGTTTAAATAATGATTTTTTTTTAAAATTAATAAATTTGAAAATAAAATTTAATAATTCTCAGTTAATTAAAAAAATATTTGAACACATACAATAACATATATCTAATAAAGGGTTTAATTTAAAGAATTATTGTGATTATTTAATGAAAATATAAAATTCAGATTTTAATAAAAATTTAACAGATGAATAGAGAAAAAATTTTTTAAAAAATGTTATTATTATAATTTTTAACAAAACTAATATAAATAAAAAAAGTATTTAAATAATTTAAGACAATGAATTTTAATAAATTTTTTAAATAATAATAAAAGAAAATTTGATTGATGAAATAATTTATGCAAAAGAAATCTAAAAAAAATTTAAAAAAACATTAGATGATTTAACAACATAAAACATTAATATTAAAGAATTAGTTGATTTTTTAGAAATATAAAAAGAAAAAATAATAAATTTTGCAACTTTATTTGATTATCAAATAAATGAAAAATAAATTGATAAAATAAAAAATTAAGTTTAAGATTACTAAATAAAAGTATATGGATTATAAATTTTACTAAATGTAATGGAAAATAATAAAATAGATGTATAATAAGAAATTATTGAAAAATTAAATAAATAAATTGAGATTGAATCTCAAATTAATTTTTAATAGTATTTTAATAAAAATCTAAATTTACCATATTATGGTTGTTAAGATATTATGTATTATTTTTATTTAAAATATTAAAATTAAATTGTTTAATCTTTACTTCAAAATTATATATATATAAATAAAACAGAAATTAATAATATAAAAGATTTAGATTAATTTATTTAGAAAAAAATTTTAGATTTATTATAGTTTATGATAGATTTATAAAAATATAATAAAGAAAATGATATTATTACTCTTTCATAAATTAAAGATATTTTTAATTTATAAAACATAAAAAATTTTGATTATACTAAGCTTAATAATGAAATATATTAAATAATTTTTTTTTTTAAAATTTAAAGAGAATAAAATATTCTATTTTTAGATTAGAATAACGATTTTCTTAAAGACTTAATTTAATTTAATTTATAAAATAAATCTAAAATTATGTTAACAGAGTTGTTAAATACTAAAATAATACCTAATTTAAATAAGAAATTTTAAAATGAATTCGATTAATTATCACAAAAATAATAATTAATAAATTAAATATAAAACTAATTTAATAATAATAGTCTTTTTTAAAAATATGTGATTGAAATGTCTAAAATATTAGATATTTAGCAATAAAATCAAGATGAAATATAAGAATTATGTGTTTTTATAAATAAAAACTAAAATTTGATAAATTATCTTAACCAGTTATTTGAAGAAAAAATAAAATTAGAAGATTTGGTAGATATTATAGATTAAGAATCATAAGATATTGATGTGTTTATATAAGACATGATTGAAGTAAGAAACGGAATTTAATTATTTTTAGAAGAACAATAAGATGAAATAAGTCTAAGAGATGCTTTAATTAAACGATTCAGGAAATTTAAGGTATACATTGAAGGAAAAAATAAATTTATATCTTCAATTGATAATTGTAGAAATAACATAGAAGATATAATATTTAAAATAAAAAATCAGTCTGATAGATCAGCTTAAACTATTTAAACAATTTAAAATTTCAAAAAAAAATTAACTGTAAAAATCAATAACTTCGAGAACAATAGTTCAAATTTATCTTATATAACTTATAATGAACAAAAGAAATAAGAATAAATATTTTATGTGAATGATTTGCCTTTATTATGCAATAGATATAGATTAATAAAAGTAAAAAATGAAAATTAGATTAATCAAGAAAAAGACTAAATAGTAAATAGTATAATTGAGCTCTAACATAATTCGATTGAAATTTTAGAAATACTTAATAATTTATAGGCTATTGGAGTACCTGAATATAAAAATGTAGAAATAGAATTTAAAGAGGAATTAAGTAATATAAATTAGAAAATGGAAGCATTTTAAAATAATTTAAAATTGTTATATGAAAAAAATGAAAATCAAATAAACGAAGTAAGAAAAAATCATTTTATAATGAATCTTATTTCTCCTTAATTGTTTTATCTTTTTGATGAATTTCAGTGTTCAATTTAAAATTAATAAGATTACTAAAAATCTTTAAATGATATAATTAGATATTTAAATTGCATAAATAAAGTTGAAGACAAAGACATCAAATATTTTATTTAGATGTTAGAAAAAAAAAAAGAAAAAGATGATTAAATTGAGAGATTAAAATTTTATATAATTTTATTAGAAAAATTGATAAAGATTCCTTAAATAATTTATGTATAAAATAAACCACAAGATTTAGTATAAATTACACAAGGATAGTAAATAGAATGTAGAAAAATAATAAAAGAAAATTAGATTTGGAATTCAATAATAACTAACTTTTTATCTCATAATTAATAGCCGACTTTATGGTAAATTATGTTTTGTACTAAAAAGACTTAAATTCATGAACTGATTTAATTTTCAAATTTAGCATAAAGAAGTAGTAAAGAATTTGAGAATAAAGTTTAGCCTTTATTCATGATTTGTTGCTTTTAAAATTTACCAATGATAATTCAAAAAAATTTTATCAATCACTTAGAAGAAATGTATAAGGAGTCGAAGATTTATTTATTAATCACATATATTTCTTCAGAAAATTAAAATAATTATACTATGCCAATTATTCATTAACTCATTAATGTTAAAGAGTCAAATTTGATTCCTATTCATAGACTTAAAAATTTTGTTGACATAAATAATTTTAAACTATTTAACATTCATTATTCTACATATTCTGGATTAGGAAAAAGTTATTTAATTCACCAAAAATGCATAAAAAATAAATTAGAAGTTATAGAAATTCCAATTTATGGAGAAACTAATTTATTCGATTTAATATCTAATATAAAAAGAAAAATCTTGAATAAAACTAAGTACTCAATACATTTGAATCTTCATTAACTAAAAAATGAAAATATTCATATGTTTTTATTTTAATTATTAGTAATAAGAAAAGTTACATTTTCCCCTTTTCATTATGTTTAAATTCCAAATGATGTTATAATAGAAATTGAAATTCAAAATACTTTCAAAGAATAATTATTTTAAGAAATTGAATACATTTAAGATTTAATTCCAGAAAATCAAAAAATAAAATATGATTGTATTAATATTAATAATTTTTATGCAGCTAATAACAAAGACAATAACATTAAAGCAGCAAACATTGATGAATTTGATTTTGAAAATATTGATGAGATAAGTTATGAAAACATATAAATAACGTTTTAATACCTAAATTTATTCAAAAGTGATAAAAAAAAATTTAATAACTAATAGATTTAAAATTTTAAAAACAATTAAATAGATATAAATTAAATTAAAACTCTTTTTAAATATTATTTTATGTACAGATTATCTAATAATTCATCTTTTTATCATTACATAGGTATTTTAAAATTTTTCGTGAAATAAACAATTTTATTTCATAATAGTGTGTTTTTAAATCCTGATTGTTTAAATTTATAATAAATAAATTTGGAAATAAGATAGAAAGTATTTTAAGGATTAATAGATACTTGTGTGAACTAATCATGCCAGATTTTGTCTAATAATTATGAAAAAATTGATATTGAGTAAAAAGAATATTATAAAGCGTTAGAAGAAAGAAATAATAATATAAAAGCTTGGGATGAAATTGGAGAAAGCAATTAAGATTTTTTTTTAACAATAGGATAAGATGGAGTTTTAATTCCAATTTATCACGATATATAATCAGTTCCTAAATTTTTCCAAGAATTTTACAAAAATATGGATAAGAAAGAATTGAAAAACTGGGACGATTATTAAGAGAAAGACTATATTAGAGATAAAGTTCTGATAAATTTGTGTACAATAGAAAAAAATAGAAAATAAGTGTTGGAAAATATTGAAAAAGATTTTGGAGATATGGTAATAACAAAGACAATAGCAAGGAAATTAAGTTTCTTGTTCATTAAAATGATGAGTAATATTCCAACTTTGATTATGGGAGAAACAGGAGTTGGTAAGACTTATCTTGTCAAGTACTTATCATATCTAAACAATGGAGCATTTATGACTCTTAATGTTCATGCAGGTTTAACTTAAGAAGAAATTTAACGCTGGCTTCAACTTATTCTAGATCTATCGCTTCTCTCTTTAGACGAATTAGAATAAAAGAAATAAGATTTATTTATTGATATCCCAAATCAAACTCAAAATCAAATCAATCATTCTATCAAGAAAAAGAAAAGCCAAAAGAATAAAAATATTCTATAATTAGAAATCATCGAAAAACTTATTAAGTTGAAATAAATTTGGTAAGATTAAAATCATCATGTAAATTAAGCTAAACTAGTCTTGTTTTTTGATGAAATTAATACCAATTAAAATGTAGATGGAATATTAAAAGAAATTCTAATAGATAGAAAATTGAATGGAGAAAAGTTACCAGAATTTATTTTACCGATTGCTGCAGCTAATCCTTATAAGTTTAAGAATAATGACGAAAATGATAATAAGGACTCACTAAAAATTAATGGATGTAATTAAATTATTTCCAAATTGGTTTATCATGTTCATCCTCTTCCTGAATCTATGTACACTTTCATTTGGGATTTTGGAGAATTAAAATCAGAAGATGAAGCAAAAATTCTAGATAAAATGGTTTCAATATTTGAATCCAATTTTTAAATAAAAATAAAACTTATTAATTTTAAAACCACTTTAATACAAACCATTCAAAGTTGTTAAGATTTCACAAGAAGTAAATATTCAATAAGATCAGTTAGTCTTAGAGATATTGTGAGATTTTTGAAAGTTTTCAGACATTTTATGTTAGAAAATTACTGGTAAAAATAAAAGGAAGAAGCATTATTTTTGGCAGTATTTTTCAGTTATTATTGCAAATTTAATGATATATAAGTAAGAGAATAGTTGTGTGATTATCTGGATGATAAAGTAACATATAAGTAAGGAAGGAGTTAATTCAAAGAGA
>Ga0315908_10001417_pt1 | contig 17954 bp, 3 predicted proteins | sample LakEriMetagenome_12_FD_203520 | JGI IMG/M metagenome (GOLD analysis project Ga0315908, IMG submission 203520) | Freshwater fungal communities from buoy surface, Lake Erie, Ohio, United States - Buoy 4 MA124 | ecosystem: Environmental > Aquatic > Freshwater > Lake > Lake biofilm | place: USA... | reverse complement strand
TTTATTTACTTCTTCTGCATAATGTTCAGATTAATCTAGTTTGAAATCTGATTTTAACAGTTTACGAAGTTAATCAATCTAAAATACCCTTTATTTTTCTTCTTTTTATTGTTAATTTATATAATTCGTATTGTTGTTCATGTTTCTAATATATTATATGTAAAATATTATTACTTATTTTCAGTCCAATATTTATATTGACCTTTTTTTATAATTTTTATATATAAGCTAAATGATTTCTGAATATTATTAATAATTCTAAAAAGATGGATTTCCTAAAAGAAATACAAACTAATATAACAACTAACCACGAAAGTTTTAAAGAAATAAAGAAGATATTCAAAAAAGTAGGATAAGTGACTAAAAAGTATGCATTAGATATTAACAACATTGCTAAAAGTATTGATAGTGCTATTATTTCATCAAGTCTTCATACTATTAATGTCAAAATTCATGAATATTTCAAGAAATATTCATAAGAAATCAATAAATCTGCCAATTTCTATAGTTTCATTCATAAAGAATTAAAGATAGAAGGAAATAATTTCTATAAGCTAAAGGAATCTAATAATCATTAATTTTAAAATGAATAAAAGAAATCATAAGAATTAATTAAAAAAAATAATGATTATGTAAAAGAATTAAAAATATTAGAAGAAAAATTAATAAAATATAAATAATAGTAGATAAAAAAAGAAGCTGACTAAAATTACTTACTAGTTTAAAAAATAATTAAAGTTGAAGAGAATAAATTAACTATTTAAGAAAAATAGTATTAATCAGAAAATGAATTGAATATCTAGAATAAAAAAATGGATGAACTTATAAATTTATTAGATAAAAAATCATAAAATGTTTTAATAAACAACTCCAATTTATTGATTTTAAAATTGTAGGAATTGCAAGAATTTTAGAATGAATAATTTATATCAGTAAAGTAATTAGCTTAAACTTATTTGAGAATTAGAACAATTGAAAATGTTTAAGTTTCGACAATTAGTAGAGTTGATAAAAGTTAAGTAAATCCAATTTAAGCTGTTAAAAAAAATGAATTAATAATAAATAAAGATTAAAATTCAGATTTAACTATTGATACAAATGATTAAAAAACTAATAAAAACAATGAAAAAAGTAAATTTTTATTCAATATAATTAGAAACTATATATTTTAAATAAAGAAGTAAGACTTATCAAGATATAGATTTGTAAGAATAAGATATAGATTATAATAAAAAAATAATTATTGAAGATTTTATAAATTCTTAGGATATTATAAACAAATCAATATCGAAAAGCAAAAGAAATAGTTGTGAAATATAAAATTAGTAAATAAAGTCTTTACAAGAATTTATGCAGAATACTAATAAATATTAATTGTAAAATTTATTTAAAATTTATCATATAATTTTATTATTTATATTAATAATTTGATATAAAAATTTAATATTCTAAAATTTAAAGTGATAATGGCTCTTTTAATTCTGAAAATTTGCATTAAGATTAAAATCATTATTAACTAAAATTATAGATTGAAAACTTCTTAATTTAGTCTAGATATGACAATAATTATAAGGATGAAGCAAAATAATCGTTGACTAATATAATGAATTAATATTCAACATCTTTAAATTCAGATTAGATTAAATTAATAGAATAAAGTTTATAATAATTAAATAATTCTTAAAAAGAATAAGATAATTCTAAAGTTTTGAAGAATAAAAATAAATGATTTATTAAAAATATTTACAATTATAAATATATATTATAAAATATTTTTATATTATTAAGATATAATAATTTTTATGTTATTTAAACAATATTTATCTTATGAATTTAAAAATGAATTGAAAATTAAAGTTTTGAACACAAATGAAAATTTAATAAAAATGATAATTAATATAATATTAATAATAATGGTAATTTTAATATTAAAATAATAATGAATAATAAATTTTAAAGAATTTAAAATAATCACTTTCTTCAAACCCATCTGCATCTACAATTAATTGGTTTAACAGTCATTATTCCATAATAATAATATCTAATATAGTCGCAGACAAATTTTCTTCCAAACCAACATCTAGGTATTAAATGATATTGAGTTGACTATACCAAAGAAAGAACACAAATTAACAAAAGCACTAATAACTTATTCATTTTAATTAATAATTATAAGATAATTTATTATATTATAATAAGATTTTATCTTTATGTTATTTATAATATGTACTATAATATTATTATATTTTTACTGTTTTATTATTATGTCAATTATTAATAATAATACTAATCTTTTACAATCTACTTAAAGTAGAAGTTAGTTATTCTAAGATATATTCACAGACCCCATCAATAAAAAATACAAAACCTCAGTTTCTAAGTTCAACAGTTAAAAAATTCATAATAACAACAATGAATTCCTTAAACAAGATGAAAATGATTTCAGTTTCAATAAAATAAATGAATAACAAACAAAAAATTCATCACTAGAAAAACTCTAAGCATTAGAATTTGAAGTAAAAAAAATAAGATTAGATAGAGACTACTTAATTCTTTAAGATTAAATTAATAATTATAAATTTCTTAATGAACCTTACTTCATTTCTTAAAAAGAAAAAAAGCTTAATGAATAAAACATATGAAATATAATGAAAAGTCAATAAGAAGATTTACAAAAGATCTAATAATTGATAGAAATAAATAGACCAAAACAAGAGTTTTTAGGAAGTTTATATGATTAAAAAGATCTTAAAAATAGCGATAAATTTGTTAAGAGTGTGAGAATGTTGAATAAAGAAGGGGAAAGTGAGGATTATTAGCATATTTAAACTATTAATCTTAATTGGATTAAGAGGATGGAAGTTAAGGAAATAGAAGGATTTAGTAAGAGATATGATTAGATTAAGGAATAAATGTTGGAACTTAATCATTAGAAGATTTCTAATTTGTTGGATAAATCTGTTCCTTTTTAGTTAAGGTATCACGCCAATCATCAGAGTCTACCCAAAAAAGTGTAATTATGTTATATTTTTAATTAAATTATTATAATCGAATTATTAAATAATAATTCTAATATAAATTAATATAATTATAATAATATAGATAATATAAAGAGATAGAAAGCAAATACATTGAGAAGAGTAAAGACTTATTCAAAAGATTGCTAAAAGATCATAATAAGAATCAAAAAGAGAATAAAATAATAGAATTTATGGAAAAATGTCTTTTCCTTTAAATTGATGAATAAAAAAAAGGGTCAATATCAACCCAAGATCTTTATGATCACATCCGTTAAAATGTAAACATCTAACTCTACTTCAGAATTGACTCCCAACAACTTTTAAATAAACTCAACCAATCTAATTATTAACATAAAGGATTTCTCAATTTCACAGAATTCCAATTATTTCTTTGAGATTTATAATCCATATCAAATAAACCATAAAAAAGTATAGAAGAATATAAAGATGATTTGATAATACTAGATAAACAGTATATAAATAGAATGAAAGAAATATTTGATGAATTAGATAATAATAAGATGTTGATTGTGGATCGTAAGTAATTATGTAATAGGATGAAGAATGATGAAGTATTAGGAAAAGTTATGAACATTATAGTTAGAATGGAACCAGTTAAAATTAATTTGGGTTAGATAATTGAGCTCATTGAGGATGAAGAATAAGGAAATGAGTAGTATGGCTTTATTAGTTGGAGTTAGCTATTTATATATTTTATTAATTAGAAGATCTAGAATCTTAGTTTGTTTTAAAGTAATAATAATATTTTACTTATGGATTAGCAAACTATAAGCTATATTAATGATTATCAGTTTAATAATCATCATGATAGTCAAAATACTTATATTAATAACTAATAGCAGTAAGAGTAGTCTGTATCTTAAATTTTTTGATTCAATTATTCATATCATAATTATCAATAACATCAAAATAAATAATATAACAATTATTTATATTTAGATAAAATATATATTTTAATTATTATGCAAATTATTGATTAAAACTAAAATGTAACGCCTTATAAAGCTGAATAATTTAGATCAGAAAGTTGCAAAACTTTAAAAACTAATGTTAAAAATTAAAATATATTTATGAATGATTTTCCTTAATTAAAAGTTTATTTAAATTGATCAGATAATAAAAAATAGTATTTATATTTTAACAATATTTTTAAAAAGTAATTAGAATGTAAAAATAGGAGTTCTGAAACCTAAAAATATATAATAAGATAAAGAAAAGTTATATGAAGAAAATATTAATTTAAAAAACTAAATTAATATTTTATAAGAATAAATTCATAAGCTTTTAGGAAAAGTTAATATTATGGAAGTATTTTTATAATTAATAATTAAGAATAATATTTAAAAATATGAAAAAAATATAGAATTTTAATTAAATCAAACTTAATAAAAAATAAGTTTTAAAAATTTAGAAGTAATTTAATATAAATTATTTAAGAATAACAGCCAAAATATTCAAGTATTAAGAAATCAAGTAAGATAATTAATGAAAGATTTAGAAAATAAAGAGAAAGAATATGATAATCTTAAAAAAAATATAAAGACAACAAAAATATAAGAACTTGAAGTATTAAAAATATATAATTAAAGATAGAATAAAAAGTGAATTTACAAGAAATAGCAAAACTTAATAAAATATTTTAAGATAAAAAGCAAGAAATAAAATAGTAATATATAATAATTTTAAAATTTAAGAGAAAATAATAAAAAAATTTAAAATGAATTATTTAAATTATAAAGTTAAGTTTAGAGTCTTTAAAATGAAAGATCATTATATAAAAATACAATAAATAAATTAGATTTTTAAATTAAAGATTAAGAAACAAAAATAGTTTAATAATAATAATAAATTAAACAATTATAATCTTAGGTTTTTTATTTAAACAATTACAATAGTGAAAAAAAATAAAATTCAAATGATTCTAAATTAACTTTGGAATAATAGAAAGAAATTTTAATTTATAAAGAAAATTAAATAAACAATTTAAATAAATTGGTATAAAATCAAAAAGAACAAGTTGAAATATACAATAAAGATAAAATAATAAAAATAAAAGAATTGAATGTATTTATATTTATTTATTCAAGACAACAATTTCTAGATTGAAATAAAGAAATTAATATTTATAGGATTAATTAAATAATTCTTTATAACAAATAAAAAGATTAGAAATAAATAGAGATTAGATGCAAAAAATAATAAATGTTTAATAAAATATAATAAATGAAAATCATAATTTAAAACAATATCAAAATCCAAATAATAATGATTAAAAATATAATCAGTAATAAAAAGATTATTAAAATAAATTGAATGTTAAGCCCAGAGATAATGAATATAAAATTAATATTATTCAGAATGGTAAAGAAATAGATATTAATTATTATTAATAAAATTTGAATATTAATTAAAATAATTAAAAAAATGCAAATTATGAATTTAATGAAAAAAATTAAAATATTAAATAAATTTAGTATGAAAAATTTGACATAAACAAAAATTTAATTTAAGATAATTAGAAAAAATAAAATAATTGAGAATAAGTGTATTATGAAAAATTATCTGAAACAGAAAATAATAATTAAATTTAAAAATAAAAAATGAACTTAGGATTATCAGGCAACATATTATATGATAAAAATAGCATAATGAATAAAAATGAAGAATAAATATAAGAAAAAAGTTAATCAAATGAAGAATACGAATAACAATTTGATGATGATGAGAATAACTAACAAGATTTATACGATTTGGATGAAGATGAAGGCGAAAGTGATTATAATGGTATTTAAAATATATAATTTTAGAAAATGAGTATTACGAATAAAAGATAAAATAATCCAAACATAAATGATTTTTCTATAAAAAAAATATTTATAAAATAATTTTAATAATAATGATAATAATTAATAAAATAAATATAATAATAAACATAATGATCATAATAATATCATTATGGTAAAAACATACATATGATAAAAATTATAATATAATAAAATCTATAAATGGACAAGTGTATATTAGATTTCTTCAATACCGAACCAACTTAAAACACAACTCATGTAACAAAACCATAAGATCTAAACCGTTAACTACAATCTTTCTTTGACAAATTCTACATCTTAATATTCTACTCAAAATAAGACGATTATTCTGTGAACGTCTGTGAAACAATATTTGCAATATCTTAACTCCAACCCCAAATTATGTTTAATTTTATAGAAATAGAAATAGAAACCAATGAAGAAATTCTTGACTTCTTTAAAGTTTCTATAGTCCCATCCATCTATTTCATAACAGCCATGAAAAATGTCTAATTTCATTTAGAATCCCCTGATATTACAAATCTTTAGTCTATTGTTGAGTAATAATATAGTATTTTTTAAGAGAATTTTAAGGTTATGAGAGAAAGGATGTTCCCTTAACTTAAATAGTTATTAACCGAAAATTAAGTTATGGTTTTTATTAAGGGAAGTCCAGACAATCCTAAGTGTGGATTTACTAGATAATTTCTAGCAATTTTGAAGTAATTTAAAATTTAGTTTAACTATTTCGATATTTTATAAGATTAGAATGTCAGGGAATGGTTGAAATTTTATAGTAATTGGAAAAGTTATCCTCAATTATATATTAATTAGAAACTAATTGGAGGACTCGATGTTTGTAAAGATCTTGTTCAAAATAACAAGTTTATTAGTTTGTTTCCATAATCTAGTATAATGAATGCTGAATATACATTGTAAGATTTGATGAAAAGTGAATAAGCATTATTAGTAACTAATAAACTAATAATAGATGATGAATTAGGATTATTATTATAAAATAACAATGTAGATTTTAAGATAGTTGATATAAGTAATGATGATGATTTGGTAAATTACTGTTAAGATAAGTTTCAATTGCCTTTTGTTATCGCTAATTAATAAATGATTGGCGGATACTAATAAGTTAAGGGGTTGGTCGATACAAATTAACTGGTATAATATGTAGGCGAGAAAAATTTTTTTTATCATCAGAATAATCATTAAATTTTTAAGGCCAAAGTATTTTTAGTTGTTAATTAGGATTACATGCATGATAATTTGACTGTTTAGTAGGTAATTTAATCTATTAAATAGCCGATTTAATATTATGTTTTGAAAAATAAAGATATTAATTAATTTGATACTTTATTGTTTATTAATGGTTAGTTTATTGGAAATTAAAATGTTGTTAAGGATTTATATGAAAAATCATAGTTATCTGATCTCATACATCATCAGTGATTTTTATTTTTATTTATTCATTTGCATTTAATTTAATATTTAAATTTTTTATATTATATTTAATATCATTAAAATATTAGAGTATTAATTTATTAAAATAGATTAATAAATATATATAATTTATTAATTTAAATTTTTTAAAATTCTAGTTTAATTTTTCTTTATAATTTTATCTCTAAATTTAAATAATAAAAATTTATTAAATTATTGAAAATTAATTTTATAATCAATTTTCAATAATTTACCTTTTAAGACTTTTAAATTTTAATAATTTAAATAATTATTTTAATTCATTAAAAATTTATAGATTTAATATAAACGGTTGTTAAAACTTATTAATTTAAAATAATTAGATAGTAATTTTTAAATATTTTTATGGAATTAAATTTAATTAAAAATTTTTAGAATAAATTTAAAAATTATAAATATAATAATAATATTAATGAAATAATAATAATATATAATAATAATATAACGCTCATGATGATTTAAACAAGAACAAAATTGGACGTGGGTACAAATTATAAAGAGGTAATAACTTTTCAAATATATAAATTATATATTATAGGCAGGAGTATTAAACGTTTAAGATGGAATTGGAACCCAACAATGTATTGATATGAACTCTAATAAAATAAATCCAGGAACTCCAGAACATATAAAAAAATATCGTAAAAGTTACAAAATGCAAGAAGGCACTAAAATTGTAATTCTTTATATAAATAATTATAAGTTGCACTACGGATTTTATGATAATAAATTACCAGATTAGCATTTTACATATGGAAAAAAAAGTGGAGAAAATGTACCAATTTAGAGTATTCTAGATGATAAAAATTAACAAGGAATTAACCAATTATTAAATGAAATCAAAGAAAGCAAATACCATTCTCATATCACCGAACCATTAGCTAAAGGAGTTAGCAGAAATTATCAATGGCCTGACAAAATAAAAACTAATAAAGATTTTTAATTTGGAACAGAAACAGCAAAAAGTATAATTTTATTATCATCATCATTATTATAATAATTATACATAATATTAATAGACATTTTTTCAGCCAAAGAAATAGTAAATCCAGCAGATTTGCCAATTAAAGAAGATTAAAAAGCTTAAGATCTTTACCTAAAATCCCACAAACAATACCAACCAGGTTAACAAAAAGATAGAAACTATAAACTTCCTTTTGATAAAAATGAACATGTATTTGGAAAATCAATAGGACTAGTCCAAGGCGAAGGCGGAAGAGTAATACAACCTGAAAATGACTTAGATTCATTCCCAATGACAAATATAGTAAAGAAGAATTAAATTGATTTTAAGAATTTCAAAGAAGATCCTTTAGGAAGGCCAAAGAATCTAGGATAGATAAATTAGTATGTAAATAGTGATATGGCATTTGGAGTAAAGGAGGTCAAGGATGAGTGGAATGCAGGAAAATGTATTTAAGGTGAGGCTGTGTGGAAGGAGGTTAAGCAAGATTAGGATTTGGGTAAAGCTACTAAGTTTGGATTTAGGAATACTGTCAAAGAAGGAGATGAAAATAGGATGTTTGGAGTCCCTACTATTAGGAATGATATATAGAAGAAGGGCTTGAAAAGTGTTGCTGATTTTCAAGTAATATTACATATTATTACATATCTATCAAAATAAATTATCATTTATATTTTAAATAATATCAAATATTGTATTTTAAATAATTTATTGTTATTATATAATAATATAATATTATGATACTATAATAACATCATTATATCATAATATAATCAAATAGAATTATGGAGATGAACCTAATTCAATCCATCTTTTGAATCCTTAGAAATTTAGTGCCATGGGATTAACCCCTTAGGACTTTGAGCAATTAAGAGATGAAGAAGAAATCAGAGACATTTTTAAATGTATTGGCATGAATTTTATCACTGGTAAATTCTAGGCTTTAATTTCTAAAGCTAAAGAATTTTAAAGGACTCTTGACAATAAAGTTAGTCTATAGTCTTTTATAAAAGCTTTGCAATATTATAGAGATATTTAATGAATTATTATTATAATATTATATTATTAATACATTAATATTAGTTTTTTATTATTAATATTTATAAATCATGATTTATATTGCTTAAAATCAATAGTGAAATTTAAACTTTATAAAGATTTATTATTATTGATATGTCGTTTCCTTAAATGAATTCTTGGAGTAAATCCAAAATATATGATTAATAATAAGAAAAAAAATTTGAAGAATAATAAAATTTAATAGATAAAAGTCAAGAATAAGATTAATAAATAAAAAATTAATTTAAAATATTCAGCAATGATTTAGATGAAAAAGAATTAACTATAATAAATTTTAGGTATAAATTAAATAAATTATAAAAATTTATTGAAAGTGTTTAAATTACGTTAGTTGACTATTTAAATTTAGCAAAGAAAAAGGAAGTTAGTTGTTTTTATAATTATTTATAAATAGATGATTTAAAATAAATATTTTTAAAAACATTTAAAGAATCTCTTATGCAGATTTATAAAAATAAAAATTCAGTTAATTAACAGATCAATGAATTTACATGCACTTTAAATATTTATTACATTCAATATTTAAGCTAATTATAAGAATATTAATAGAATAGTAGCATCAATAAAATATATTTTTAATTTATGGCTCTTTATGTAATTCCTAAAGTTTTTGTATATGCTGTTAAAAATAAGGCTAATAATGAGCAGTTAAAATAAATACTTCTTATTGATGAAAATGAAAATATAAATAATTCTTTATTTACTATGATTATTAATAAAATAGAGTATTTTTATTTTAAAATAATCGTATAATAAATTAACAATAAAAATGAATTTTAATTATAATCCATTTCATAAAGATTACAAGTTTTTTTTCTTTCTATTTAAAAACAACATAAAAATCAAATACTAAATTAAATTATTTAATTTGAAGATAATATTTAAAAATTAGAAAATAAATTAGTATTTTATAATTTATTAATGAATATATATAAAACAGGATTAAAAAAATAATATTGAAATTACTATGATAGCTATTTCTATTATTAATAGACTAATAAACTAATTGATCATCAGCAATTAAGTTTAAATTAAATGTGGGAAAAATCTATTTATTATTAAGAAAACATTTCTAAATTTTCTGATAGATAAATGCAATTATAAGAAAATTTAGTATCAAACTTGCTAAATTAGATATTAATTAATGATAAAATCTATTTATACTTCAATTACTTAAAAAATGATTGTAATAAAGATCAATACAATCTATATATCATATAATTCATAGATGTTCTTCTCAACAATTTATAATCAATTATGAATACAAAAAGTGATATATAAAACTAATTGATTTTATGTTATATTTTTCTTTAGTTTATATATTAAGTATTGAAATAATACTTTTAGGATAATTAAATTTAAGAAAAGCAAGAAATATTTAATATAGCTCTTTGGAAGCTAGTTAATTATTGCTTGAGTTGTGATAATATTTTAATAAATTAATTAATGATTTAATTTTTAAAGGATTAATTTTAAAATTTTAAATTTATTTCTTATGTTTAAAAAAATGATTTAGATAAAATTCTTATTTTTTTGTTTTGCTTTTTAAAATAAGAATGGAAATAAATTTAATATAATAAATTAAAAAAGATTATTGTAAATTTAATTTAAATATTATAAAGTAAAGATTAGTAATTTCTTTTTAAAATATTTTCACATTATCAGTCTATTTTAATTTACTATAATATAAAAGAATTAGATTAATTTATTGATCAAATTAAATAAAAAATGTTAATATAATAAATTGATTTTATTTAAAATAAATAAGACATTTCATAATATCTTAATTACTAATTAATAATTTTAAAAAAATATTGATTTTTTGATTAATTAAAAATACTTATATTACATTAAATAATAGAAAAATTTTTGAGTTTTAAAAAATTAAAGAATTAATATTATTAATATTATTTAAATAATATTGTTAATATAATTTTTAATTATAATGATTTTGAAAAAATAAAAGAATAATATCAGTAGAAAAAAGATTATTTAACTATTGAAAAATTATGATTATTAAAATAGTTAATTTTATTTACATAAAATGAATAAAAAAATAAATAATCCGATAATGAAAAAAAACAAAAATAATTATAAGAAGAAATAGAATAATTGATATAGAACTCAAACGAATCAAATTACCTATATATTAAAATAAAATAATTCATATAAGAAAATTAATACTTTTTAAATATGCAAATCAAATTTATAGATGAACTTAACAATAATATAATTAATCCAAAAAAATAAAATCAAATAAATACGGAGGTTTAAGAAAAGTTGTTTCCTTTTATTATCAATTTGATTGATAATAATTGCATTTTAAAGTAATAAATATAATTTATAATATTTTTTAATTTATTATTTATTTTTATTTACAGTGAATCTTAACCTAATCTGAAACATTTAATTGAATAGCTAAATTAAATGTACTATAAAAATCTTGAATAGGATATTTTGTTTCAAACAGTTTTTAGATATTTGACAAACAACAAAATTTAGAAATAAGATATATTAAATTTATCACAAACAATTTCAAATATTTTAAAAAATGAAATTTATATGTAATAATAGACTATTTTAAATTTACTAGATTATTTAGTAATATTAAAATAAATTAACTCATTAAAAAAAGAATAATATAATAACATATAATTATTCTTAGATAATATTGAATTAGAGACTCTTATTTAAATTTAGATTGAGCATCAAAAATTTTAAAATTCTATTTTTTATTAAGAAGTTTAAATAAATGAAATTCTTTTAAATTAAAATCAAATAGATGAAATAAATTTAAAAAATAAGGTAATTAGACTTTACAATTCATATTAACATATAAATTAAGATTATTATAATTTGAATTTAAATTAAATTATTAAATAATTCAAGCTTAATAAAGATAATAATAATGAATATCAATTCGATCAAGAATTTTTAAATTAAAATAAAATAGATTCATAATATTTAAATGACTATTAAGGCTCTTTTAATTTTGATAAATCTACTAAAAACGAAATTTAGTATTTTATATTAGAAGTTAATAAAGTATTTTGCAGATACTATGAAATAAAAGCAATATTTTTAGGCTTAAAAACTTTAATTTATTTTTTAGATTAATATAAAAACAATCCTACAAAAATTAATTTTAATTTTTTTAAAGAATTCAATTAAAATTTTAGCTTTTCGATATTATCATCTTATTTTGATTCTTAAGAAGATTAGAATATTATTAATCTTTTTTTTATTTTTATATAATAACATATTGAATCTTTATTTTATATTTTACATTTTATAAATAGTAATTTTATGATGAACGATAAATAAATAAGATAAAACTAAATTTTTAATTTAATTTATTAAAATATTGATAAATAAAAATAGTTTTTTAAAAATGAAAACGATTTAATTTATTAAATGGTTTATGAAATAAATGAATAAGTTATAAAAAATTTTTTTAAAAAAGTATTTTAAATAAATTTTCAGTTGTAATATTAAAATTATTGTTATAACTTTATTAAATTTTTTAGTTTTTGTATATAATAAGCCTTAGTTAATCGTTATATTAGTTAAATTCAAATAAATACTTAATTAAACAAAAATTAAAATTGAAAATAAATCCAAATAAATAAAAAAGATGAAAATAAAATAGATAATGATTTAATCAACGTATTTACAATAAATTATTTTTATGTTTTATATAAATTAATAAAAATATCAGTAAATTAAAAACAATATCAAAATGGATTCTAATATTACAAACAATTAAAATGTTTTGTTTAACAACTTAAAATGATAAAATAAAACTAAACAAATAACAAATAAAAGTTTACATTTTAACTATTTAAATATTTATTCCAAAATTTAAAATAAAATCAAATAAAAAATATCCCATTTGATAAAGATTTTAAATTAAATATATTGTTACATTTTTATAAATCTATATTATAATGGAAAGAAGGTAAAAAATATAAAGCTGCTTTTAATTTACAGAAAATAATAGATTACAAAATCCAAGTAAATGATATCACAAAAACCCAAACGATAAATCTGTAACAATAAATTCTAATAAAAAAGAAACTCTCGATTTAATAACAAAGCTAAATACTTTTTCTAAAATACAGCTTTAAAGGCTAATATTACGAATCTAAAAAGCTACTAGAAATAACAGATAAACTAATAAAAGAAACCGAAGAATAAAAACTATCTTCATAAACTCAATACGAATTTGGAATTTACCTGAAACAACTCTAACAATCCTCTTTTGAAAAAAAGCTAAAGCAATACATAACTGATCAAATGATTACACAATTCATGAAATGCATTAACAAAAGTGACGACATGTTAACATCTGGATTTCAATAGATTATGGATATATGGCTTAATGAAGCCAAAGACAATGAATAGCAAGATTTACTTAATTTTAAAATTTAGACATTCTTTTAAGAAGGTTAGATTTATAAGTTTGCAAGGGTGCATGATATTATATTGGAGATTTATTTGAAATAGGATTTGAATGGACCTGTATAGGAAATCATACAATATCTGCTAACCAAAATGATCAGTGTGTATCCTTATTAGGCAGTCTGGTGGTTATTCCCTATCAAGTATTAGTACCTTGACAAATTGTAGAAGTTGGACCCATTAGTTAGGAATTAAAAGAATAATCATAATTAGTCTAAAATTGATTTTCTCATTAATCTTTTATACAAAAAGTATAAAGATGATAAATTAATTAATCCTTATTAAATACTTGTCTAGTCGGAAAAATATTATTAGCTGCTAATTGAAATCAGTACATAACAATCAAATCTCAAACAATTTATAATGAATAGAGGATAAAAGATATCTTGCTTACTGTTGCCTTCAATAAAAAATTTGGAGATAGACAGTAAAACAATTTAATTTAATGCAAATCTGCACATTAGTAAGTATAATCTGGTGTTCATTACTAAACTTTCACCAGATTACAAAATAATGTAATCTAAAGCTCAGCCCAAATAAATTTTGTTTATTTGTTCTGATAATCTTAGTTATAAGTTTTTGTATAAAGTGGAAGCCAATGACCTTCAAAATGAAAGTCAATCTTCCAAACTCATTTATTTTTTAAATTAAGTTTTAAGCAATTCTTAATATTAATATTTGCACTACTCAATTATTCTAATGACTGATTAAATTTGTCTTATTGAATGGGTGGAGCAAACCAACACTCTCGCTAATATAATTGAGCAAATAATGGCAGACAAAAAATTCATGTTTTTTCATCTCAAGAATCAGCTCTAATTCAAAAATAAATCTGATTAAGAAATATTTAATTATTAAGCAAAATAACCTAAATTACTCTAAAATATCTTTAATGATCCTTTCAATTTCTATGAACATTCTATTAATTTTAATAGGTCTTATGCTCTTTGGGTTGCTTATTCTTTATTGATGGGATTAGGAGATAGACATTTGGGGAATATTTTGTTAAAAACTGATGATTTTTAAGTGCTTTATATTGATTATGAATCTTCATTCTAGTCATCAAAAAAGTTGCCTGTCCCTGAAATTATTTATATTAGACTCACTAAAAATATTTAAGCTGCATTGGGAAATCTAGGCTTAAATGGAATTTTTAATTTTGAATTGAGAAAAATACTTAATATTTTTAGAAAAAATTTAAATGAAATTATTGCTTAAATCAAATTATTTATGATTAATAAAGATTAGAATAAAAAAAGTCCTATTTTAACTCATATTAAATTCATTGAAAAAAATTTTTAAAAATAAGGAATTGATTAAATTATTTAACAAATAATTAAAGATAATACATAAAAAGTTATTTTAAATTAAATGTTTTGTGGATGGGATCCATATATATGATTGAATTTATTTATTTAAAAATATAAATTTATTTAATGAATAATGTAAAAATATCATAATTCTTAAATCTTCAATTGTTCATCTTATTTTTTAAATTTTTCAGGAGTCATAAATATATTTTCTAATAAATAAATCAGCTTAGAATTATTTTAATTTGATTATAAATTATCTTAATTTTTTAGCTCAATAAAAATATTTTTTGCTTCTTCATATTATAATTACAAACTTAATTCATCTTCATCATTTTTAATCATTTTTTCAAATTTTTCTATTTTTATGAATTTTATCAATTTTTATTGTTTTTCATCAAAAATAAGTTATTTTATTTGCTCTAATTCCAATTTCAATAGATATAAATTTTTTATATCTAATAATTATTTTAAGAAAATTATTTGATCTTGTATCTTTTATTATTCTTATTTAAAATTATCTTTTTAATTTTATTATTCAGTTAATTAATCTTAATTATTTAATTAATTTTATTTTTTCAAATTATTTAAATTTTTTTAATCAAATGAATTATTATTTAAAATAATTTGATAGTTTTGATGCTTTTCTGTATTAATATTGCTATTATTAATTTAACCATCTTAATTTTTTTTTCCATTTTAAAACTCTAAATTTCAATTCTATTAAATTGGATATGTTTTATTTTAGATACTTTAAATATTTTATTTATTTTAAATTGAATCTTAAATCATACTATCATCAATAAAATTTTCTTGATTAATTATCTATTAAGGTTTAAAAATAAATTAAGTTTTTTAAAGATAATCACTTATAATTTATCGATCAAAATGATATCTTTAATAAATTATGCAAGAAAAATTTAAAATCAAAAAAATAATATTAAAAGATGCTAATATTTAAATAAAAACATCAAATATCTTTTGATAATTTCTTTTATATGTTAAAATATTAGTGTTTAATTACAAAAAACTTGTACAAAAGTATTTTAAAATATATTATTAGTCAAAATCTGAGAAATCAGCCTTTTTTTTTTCAACTTATTGCAGTTAAAATTAATATCCATATTAATCTTATTAGATCTTAAATAAATAATCTTATTATGTTATTACTTTAATAATATTCAATTAAAATTATATTTGAGTTATATCAGTTGCTGTTTAAATCTAAATATCCGTATTTTACCAATCTTATGATTTTTCGCTGAATATTTATTAATTATAGTTTGAATAATACATCATTTGGTGTTGAAACTAATATTCTTTATAGTTTTAACTAAATGGATATTTTAAGTTTCCTAAATTTATTTACTAATCTCTGATATATAATTTCATATATGATATAATTCTTTTTGGATTATCTAAATAAATTCCGCGTATTTCTTCCTTTAATTATAAATCTATTACAAAAGTAGTTTATTTGTTATTTATATTAATAATAGTATTTTTAGGGATACAAAATAATTCTGATATTTTTTTTTATTATTTTTATAGTAAATCTGTTTGATTTTTATCTAATCTATCATCTGTACACGGTACTAAAGATATTCTCTAATTTATTTATTATATTTTATTTAAAACATAATCATCATTACTATAATTTAAATATAAATAAACATCATAATAATTGAAATCACTAAAATAAGTTTGAATTCTATTTATATCACTTTTAAGAGTAAATGTTTCTATAATTATTGGGGAATAACTATTATCTAAAGTTATATTAATATTATTTTGACTTGTTGGTTCGCTATAAGTACTTAACTCATATTTTTTATAATATTAACTGCCATATGAGTAAAAATTTGTTATTATTAAAGTTATTATACTAAAAATACTTAAAAAAGTACAAATTATAGTTAGTTTGGATTTATTTTCAAACTATCCAGAGTAAAATTAAGGATTCGCAACTCCGAAAATATCATATTTTTATAAAAAAAATTCTATTTTATTTGCCATTTTTGTTTTATATCTTTTTATTTATATTAAAAAATGCAACTAACTTTATTATAATAATGACATTAAAATAATAGTAATTGAATATAAATTTCAATTAATATAATATTAATATAACTAATGGACACAAGCAGTGGGAAAGGAGAAAAGGAAAAGAATTCTCAAAGTGCTTCACATTAATAATCTCAATAACAGTCAAAAGCAGATGGGAATCAAATAAATTTAGGTGGAAATATAGAAATTCATTAACCAGAAGTATTTTTTTGTGATATGAAATATGCTATGAAATAATTCGCATTCGAATAAGCAGATTTAGCAATCAGTATAATAAATTATTAATTATATTTAATAATTAATTTATTAATCAATATTTAAATAGAATTGATGTATAAATAAGAGAAAAGGTATTTTAAAGATGCAGCTGAAATGATAAAAATAGCTTTCGATGAATAATTTTAATAATCTTGGCATGTAATAGTTGGAAAAAGCTTCGGAAGTTATTTTAGTTTTGAAGCTCAAACCGCAATATAATTTTCAATAAACGGAATAATGTTTTGTATTTTCAAATTTGGTTGAGTATAATATATATTATCTGAAAGATTTATAAATATTATAATAATATCATTAATATAAATGGTCAAGTAAATCCAAGATAAATCCTTACAAATGAATGTGAGACAATTCCTAGTGACTGGCAGAAAGTTAAACGGTGAAAACGGGAAAGAAAACGAAACTTATGCTATGAGAGTATTCGCAAGAAATGAAGTATTTGCGAAATCAAACTTCTGGT
>Ga0315908_10001413_pt1 | contig 17998 bp, 12 predicted proteins | sample LakEriMetagenome_12_FD_203520 | JGI IMG/M metagenome (GOLD analysis project Ga0315908, IMG submission 203520) | Freshwater fungal communities from buoy surface, Lake Erie, Ohio, United States - Buoy 4 MA124 | ecosystem: Environmental > Aquatic > Freshwater > Lake > Lake biofilm | place: USA... | reverse complement strand
TTATTATGTTTTAAACTAGATTAGATATCAATGTTTTTATATTAAACATCTTATTATTAACTTTCAAATTATTTTTAGCTTTATTTTAATGCTGGTAAATCAAAAAGCATATTTTACTTTATATTTTTTGATACATTTACTATCCACTGGTTGTTTTTATCATATAATTATTTTAGTGTTTACCATTGTTTTACATATTTATTAGTATGGTTTCCAAAAAAGTTTTTTTTTTGTCCTTCTTCTGTTTTCATCAGTTAGTCTAATATTTCTATTATATTATAATAATCAATATTCTCAATATTCTCATTAATAAAATTTGATATTTCTTTATCATTAAATTCTTATAATTATTCTACCATACTTTTTGTCTTTATTTAAAGAACCTTTGCTTATTTATTAAAATCCTGATTTAATTGACTTCTATCGTTAAACCATTCTGTTATCTTAAGACAGTCAATATCTATCGTAAATTCTTCACTCATTTTTAAGTATTTTTCTATTATAATATTATTATTTATCAATATTATATATTCTTTATGTTTAATAAATATTTTTAATTATTTTGATATTATTAATTAATATTTATAAATTTAATTAATAATTATTAAAAAAAAATAAGCTTTCAAATATTTATATCTAATGATTTAGTTATTTTTAATTTAATTTCAGCTGATTTTTCTAAATCTGATTAAATTTTAATCTAATCGCTTTTGATGTCATATTATTATATTTTATTTGATTGTTTTTAAGGACTTTGATTATTTATATCAATTTCAATTTATTATTATTATGATTATTATTATAAAATATGATTTTGTTCTTAAGTTTATAAATTTTTTTAATGAATAATAAGTGATTATTATTTATCCTGGTCCTCTTCATATTTTTACTAAATAATTGATTATTTGATATTAATAAGATTACTATTATTATCAATATTGATTTAATTGTTAGGATGTTAATGAAACTAATACCTGATAAAATCTGAGTTAAGTAACTATGTACAGGACATCCTTTGATTGGGATCTATTGTAAGCATTCCCTAAAGAAAAGAATAGAAAATATCATTAAGATAAGGATGATTTTGAGTATTCTTATTTACCTTTTGCTTGATAGTACTAAGATTCTTAACCTTTTTGATTCTTGAAATATCACTTACATACTTGGGCCAATTAAGATAACTCTGATGTTTATTGAATTACTAATGCGAACTATTAACACACATTTCAAGTTCTTCTCATACTTTCTGACACATCCACATTGGGATGTGTTTATTCAATCTTCTTTCAATTTAAGCCAAATGTTCATAATTAGAATCAGGCTTAAATAACAGACTATTAAACATCATTTCATAAAAAATACATCCCAACGACCATAAATCTGACTTATTATCCCATTTACAACATCCTAATATTACTTCCGGGGCTCTATATAATCTAGTATTAATAATTGATGAATGATGTTCATTATCATAAGTAGCGTTTCCATAATCTATTATTTTACAATTTGTAGCAGATTCTAATAGGATGTTTTCGGGTTTGAGGTCAGTATGGGTTATACCACAAGAGTGAACAAATTCTAATTAAAGGAGTATTTAACGAGCATATTTTTAGATTGTTTCATAATTACTTTTGTATGTGTCTGATTTAAGCCAATCATAGATGCTATATGATAGTTTTTCGAAAATCATGCAATAGTTCTGTCCAAAAGGAAAAGAATCAAATAGTTTCACAATAAAGTTTTATTTATCTTTTTTTGAAAGTTCTTTTAGTATTCTTACTTCTTCTTTTGCTGATTCTACGTATCTTTCTACTGCTCTTATCATTTTCATTGCGTATTACTTATTTTCCTTTAATTGCAATACCAAAAAGCAACGACCGAATGTTCCATCGCTTATGTGTTCTATTATTTTATAATTATTTATTATTTCTCCTATTTTGTATTCGTAATGATCTTCATCTTTCTCTCTTTTCCTATTATATGCTTCTTTTTAGCTTTTATTATTTTCATATTTAAAATTATACTATTTATCATCGCAGTTTCTATGTTTTTCTTATATATTATTTAAATTTCAATTCTCTACATTATTAATTAGTATTTTTAAACCTTTACTACTTTAATAATCTTTATTTAAATTAGTTTTTCTATTATAGTAATTGTCTTATCTTTTTTTTCTACTCTAAATTCATATTTTATATGTATTATCTGTAGATTCACTTTTTTTATATTTTTATCTATTTCTATTTATAGAATTATTGTTAAATTTTTCTATTTCCTTGATGCTATATTATTTTCTATATATTTTTTCTTGAGAGTTATAATTATTATATTTATTTTTAATTTTACTATCAAATTTATCATATTTCTTTCTACTATATTGGTATGTATTTGAAAATAGTTAGTTGTTAAATTTTTATTGAGTTTAATTATACTTGATTCGCTTTTTTCTATCAGCAGAACGACTTCTTGATCTTTATTCAAATTTATTACTCATAAATTTATAAAAATCAATATTTATTATAAACTTTATGGCTCAATATATATATATTATTATAAAAATTGATATTCTAGATTATTTTATATCTAATATGTAGAAATATAAGAATATTTTAAGAATTTTAAAATTTTTATAATATAATAAATCTTATATATTAAATATTTTTGATTAAGTCTAGAACTCATTAAAAATTTTTTTTTTTATTGTTATTTGATAAATATTTTATAATATGTTTGATAATATATATAATTTACTTACTATTAAATAATTAAACAATTGCAATTTATCAAATATAATGATCAATTATAATTTTCATTAATTATTTATTTTCAATTTATTTGACAGTCTTCTTCTAAATCTTACTACAGATATAATTCTCTCATAAGTTAGTTATTATCATAATAATATTTTTTTTCATACATATTATTATTACTACTATGTTAAACAGTATCATTTATTTTAATTTATGATATTTGTTATTGTCTTTTGTCTAATATTTATTTCTAATTAATAAATTATAATAATTACTTTTATATTTTAATTATTATTTAATCGCTTTTTACCTCCTCCAAACCAATTCATTCTCAAAAATTATTATTAATATTTTTACTAAAAAAGAAAAAAATATTAAATCAAATTATAAGTTAAATTATTAATATTTATAATAAAATTAATTTAAATTATTAATTTAATATATAATTATTAATGGAAAATATGACTTACATTTTTTGTAAAAAAAATATAAATCCATAATAAAACAAATTCGAATTAAAAAATTTGATAATTGATTCTAATTTTGATAATGGTAATTTGTATAAAGCAGAATAAACAAGTGATTTTAATGTAAATATTATTAGAAATAAAATAGATTAATCTATGGATAGCTCCTGATTGCGCATTAACAAGTTATGAAAAATGTTATAAGACATGGTTTTACTTCAAAATAATTAATTAAGAATCTATTAATGAGTATTTTACATTTACTATAAAAAATATGAATAATTAAGTAAAATATTATATTTTAAAATTAAAATATCATTAATAATAAGTTAAAAATAATAAAATTAAATATTAGAAAGGCCTTTACTAATCGGGAATGGCTCCAGTATATAAAAACAGCAAGACTTAATAAGAATGGCATAAATTATAATGCTAAATATAATTCGTAAATTAAATAAATAACTAAAGATAGTAAACGAAGGATAATAAGATCACGAAATGATTTTCAAACACAAATTTAATTACTCAAGTTAAGAAACTTATTTCGCATTTACTTTTCCATGGAGTTACTAATAAGACTAAAAAAATATAGAAAAATTATGTGACAAATTATCACAAATAGACGGACTTTACATAAAATGAGAATTGCTAATATACTCTTTAGAAGAAAGATGAGTAGATATTTTGACTATTTCTTCTAATAGAAATAAGACGGATTAGAATGAAGAGAAAATAAAAGGATTGTTTGTGGAGAATCAGAGTAGAGCATTAGCCTTTGAAAATAAGAAGTATGTCTTTATTACTTGCAGAGTACATCCTGGAGAAGTACCAGGAAGTCATGTTTTAAATGGAATGTTTGAGTATTTTTAAGAATATAAGGTTAATAATCAAGTTAAAATACTCATGGATAATTTTGTCTTTATTATTGTCCCTATGATTAACCCTGATGGAGTCTATAAGGGTCATTATAGGGTTGATACTCTTGGATAGAATTTAAATCGGTATTTTATTAATTATTTAAAATTGATAATTATTATAATTATATTAATAATAATTATAAATTCATTAAATATATATTTGATTTAATAGATTTTATTAGAACCCTACATTATCCGACCAACCTACTGTATATGCAATTCGAGAATACTTTCTTTACCTTCACCGCACAAAGGAATTATACTTCTATATGGACCTTCACGCCCATGCTGGAAAGAAAGGCATTTTCTCTTTTGGAAATAATTTATAGTACAAATCTCATTTAGAAACTATACTATTTAACAAACTGCTCTCAATTAATAACAAAGACTATGATTATGAAAATTGCAACTTCACTGAAAAGAATATGTACTCTAAAGATAAAAGTGATATGCTCAGCAAAGAAGGTGCAGGATGAGTTGCATTGTATAAATAAACAGGACTTGTCCATTGTTACACTCTTGAGGCTAATTATAATATGAGCTGATAATTTAATGTGGTTCCTAATTAAATTAAGGTTGATTAGGAAGATATTGCTACTATTTATGCTAATAGGAGTATTAGTTAGATTATTCAATAGGATAAAATGTACTTAGAATTTATTGTTAAAAAGAATTGTGTGTTTAGAGATAATGTAATGGAGAATAACTCTAATTAGCCTTATTTAATATAAGATTATTAGCAAGTTGGATGAGATATTCTTGATTCCTTGTTGGATTTATTGATACATTAGAATAATATTTATATAGCACCTAGTATTAAGTTTGTATTAACTAGAATTCCTAATTCTATTTATAAGAGCAGTTAGGTATTAAAGTACTGTTTGGCTATTGATTTGTTGAAAGAGTTGCCATTTAGGTTTGATACTTTTCTAAGGAAGTTCATGAAAATTCTATCACCTTCTGAAATCTCTAATAATTATAAACACGATGTTATTTATAATGCTTTAAGGTAGTTGGAGAAATATATAGAAAATAATGCAAAGGTAATTATTATCATTATATTTATTCTTAAGACGCAAAAATAGAATTAAATTACTGTTAAAGTCAAGTAGTAGCCAACTAGATAACTTGCTTCAGCAGTCAGTTAACCAAAAATGTATTTTAATTTTATTTATTTAAATATATTAGAATTAATTTATTTAAATAGTAATTTGAAAACAAACAAAATAAAACTAATAACTTAGGCAACTATTCTTAAAATATGAATTAAAATTATAGTTATTTACCATAAATTAACTAGAATTAAATTTAAATTAATAATTAGAAATAAACATCTAAATCTACTCAAAAATAAAAAAGTTTAAATATTTTATAAAATAGATAGGTTATATAAATTAATAAAATTAATTCTAATTAAAATATCAAAAAAACAAAATGATAAAATAATGATATAATACAAATTTTATATTTTATTTCATTTAAATTTATTATTAAATTATTTTAGTATTAACTAGTTTTGTTTATTTATTATTATACTTTAATAAAAATTATCATGAAAAAAATAAATAAAAAAATAGAAAAAAAAAAATTTATAAAAAAAAGAAGTTTAATAGATATTTTGAATTAGATAGATCAAGATATAAATTTAAATGAAGAAAAAAATTCATTTTAATAAATAGATAGTTTAAAGATAGAATAATAATAATAAATTTAATAATAAATAACGATTAAAGAAGTCGATTAAAAACATTTTGATTTGTTATTATAAAGATAAGCATAGGTAGAATATAACAAAATTAGTAAATAAAAGTAATTATCTTAAAATACATAATAATAATTAAGCCAAATTTAGTTTAGAGAAATAAATTCAAATGACTATGATTTGTTGAATTAATTGGAAGATATTAATAAAAATGATATTTAAAATAGTTATTAATAAATAAAGAATCTTAAAGCATATCTCATCACAAATGTAATAAGCTAATTAATATTTTAGGATAAATAAATAGAATAAATAGAAAACAATTGTATTATATGTATGAATGAATTTAAAATCAAAGAATTATATAGAAAGTTAAATTGTAATCATATATTTCATAAAAAATGTATAGATCAATGGATAAATACTAAATTTAATTGTCCCATTTGTAAATAAAAATTGTGATTTTATTGTTATAATATTCACTTATGTTTCAATATTTTTATTTTGCATTTATTATAATTACTTTATTTATATTTAATGTCAACTTCTTTAGAAATATAGTAATAAGACTATGATGATATAAAAAGTTTAAAAATGTCTTTAAAAATAAAGAAAAAGAAATAAACTAAAATGGATGTATAGTTGATTAAAAAACAATTCGTAAATTAATTTATTAAAAAAAGACTAAATAAGAAAATTGAGCTACAAAAAAAAAAGTCATGTTTAACAAAAATGCAAAAATAATAATAGTTGAGAATTGGAAAAAATATAATTAATTTGATCCTTATGTAAATATTTTTTATTTAATAAAGTATTTGTATGATAATGAATTAAATGAAAATTTAAATTAAGAAGAATCATTTGATAGTCTTTAAGATCAAATGCAAAGCTAACAACGAGTTTCTTTTTCTTTTTTAAATAATGATGATGAAAATCTAGATAAAAAAAGGAGCTGTGATTTATGCTTTATATTTTGAAAGTATTTCTTCAAATATTTAATCTATCATTTTTAGTTATTATAAATAAAAACGAATATTTTTTTTATTTAAATAAAATAAAGATAAAGTTTTATTAATAAAATATAATTATTTTTTTAATTTTAATAAATATAAGTAAATATCAATCTAACTCAGCAATATTTTAAATAAATTTTTAATCAATAAAAATGCTATTGATTTTTTTAAGTTAAAAATGGTATCCATTTTTCAAAATAATTTAAATTTTAAATTCAAATTTTTGCTGCTCATTTATTTTATATTCTATATTTTCGACTTAAATTATTTTAGTATTATAATTAGATATCCATTAATCATTAATACTTAAAATAAAAAATAAAATAATTACGAAAAAACTCTAACAAATTTTAAGTCATCTAACAACTCATCTTATATTTTAAATTGAATATCATAAATGAATTTATTATAATGGTACATTAAAGCTGACTATTATATTTTCAAATCATAAATATATTTTTCAGGATTTACCAAGTCATACTTCTCCATTTATTTAATATGGTTTTCTAATTAGATAGATATTCCTCCTAAATATAATAAAACATTCTAGTTGTTATTTAATTTATTAGTAATTTTCATTAAGAAATTTTTAATTTTATTAAGGGAGGAAACATTTTATATTTAAAACCTTAATATATTCCATCCATTCATTTAAACAATCTTTAAAAGTTTCATCTGGTATTATTACTTATTTAAAAATATTTCTATCTCAACCTTTAATTAAATAATTTAAAATACATCTACAATTTCTCCATAAATATTTAGATCACATTACATAAATTAATCTGAAAGTTCTTTGAATTCGAAATCCGTTTTAAGAAGTTTAATCATTATTTACTTAAATATAAATAATAATATTATACTTCTTTTGCATTCAAATTTGTGAAAATTTTTAAACTTGAACCTCCATTCCATACTTATTCATCTGAAATTCTTATTTAAACTTATTGATTCTTTTTTTAATATATAATAACTACATTTTTAGTCAAATGACTAAAGAAAAAATCATAATCCTACATATTATTGTAAATTTTTTCACTATTAAGTCCATCGTAGAAGAATTTCTTACCTGATCCAATATTGAAATAAGAATGGTAAGGCAATCTATTTATTTTTTTGTTCTTTTTAAATTATTAGTATTATATTACCTTTAATAAATTGTAAATATCTTTTTACTTTTAATAGTAATTAATTCCTGCTTTTTCATGGCTAAATCTAGGACCATAAAAACCAGAAAAGTGCTCAATATCCTTTCCAGTTTAAATAATTCTCATGTATTTTATTTACTTTATTAAATTTATATCCAACTCTCTTGCACTAATTGTTATCTTTTTTTCTCTTCTAATTTCATCACACTAATAAATTGAGATATAATTTTGATCAATTTATCCAATTACTATTTTATTATTATTTATCTATTTATAACATAAAGATTGTTAGTTTTAGTTAAGTAATTCTATAAAACAATTCTTTGAATTATTATATATAATATTACATAAAAATCGTTTGTAGAAGGAGGAGTTCCCTAAACTTGAAATTAGAAAAAAAGCTCGAAATTATCTTGATTATTTTTAATATCATCTTCTATATAAAATGTATTAGATCTTTATCCAAAATCAAATGAAAATCTATTTTATTTTATTTTTTAATTACACTGTAATATGACTCTTGCTCTCTTAATCATAATATTTTTCAAATCCATTTCCTTTTGCTATTTCATTTTACCATTAATTTGCTTTTATTATTTATTATATTTTTAACTTGTTTAAAATATTTTTTGTATAATTTTCTTAAGATAAAACTTTATTTTTAAAAAAAATCATTATTTTTTAAATTATAAAATAGATAATTTAAAGAATGAGAAAATAAACTTGATTAAAATGAGAGCAAACTTAAATAAAGTATAAGAACGATAAGGAATGGAGATATTTGAAAAAAAAAAATAGAAAGAATTAAGAATATGAATATAAAATTAGAAATTACTTTAATTTTCCTAAGAATTATGATAATAGACTTTGGATTGAATTCCATGCCAAAACTATAGCTCGTTATTAATATAATCAATTTAAGAATGGCCTTCATAAGTCCAACCTGGAGCAAATAAAGCTACACTTGACTTTCTTTAAAGGCACTCTTAAATCTAAATAATATGAATTGATAAAAATATGAAACGATAATAAATTATAATAAAATTATTATAAAATGAAAATTACAGGAATATAAGTATTGAATTTAGCTCCTTAATAAGAGCCTCTTCCAAATACATCAATACCAGTAAACAATTTATGGAGAGATTATAAAGAATAAGCAAGATTAACAGATTAATTAAGTTTGTTGAGATCCCACTTGTAATCAGTAAAGAAAAAATCAGCATGATTGATAAATAACTAATTATTATGATTGAGCATAGACTGCCATTACAACTTTCCATTAAAAATAACACTATCATACCACACAACAATTCTATATTTTTTACTAATTTTGATCTTCTCCGTTAAATAACTTAGCCAATCAATCATCATTTTAACCTCCTCCTACTTGATCTCTGCTTCAATATTAATTAAATATCCATCAAAATTATAATAATCAGCAATCTAGATAAGCCTATCCGCAAAAAAGAACCTATCACCTTAATAACCCTATAACAACAATGAATTAAGCAATGATCCTTATGATCCTTCAGTAATAAGAGTACCAAGAATGAGAGTGTCAGTTTTGTGGGCAATGTCGATATAGCTTTTGACTGGGATTGATAAAAAGTGATGACTAAAGTAGATAAATATATCTGTTAATGGCCAATGATTGAACCGATAACATTTTTCTTATTCTTGGTTTTAGTTTATGTGGTCTTCTTTGTAGCCACCCATCATGTCATGGCATACTATTAGTTTGCATTCTTTTTAAATTAATTATTTCCCTTTGAAGTTTATTTGGCTAGTATTTATATTATCTTCAAGTTTTAGCTATATAAGGTCTTAGATACTTTTAATTGGTTCACTCATATTTATCTGCATAAATAATTAAGAGGCTTTAATTTATTGCTTTTTTATGCTTTTTTGGATTTCCACTTCATCTATTAATCTGTTCATATTTATTTAGATGTCTTTTAATATCCCTATAAACGATTTATCATTATCTATGTTTCCAATATTTACTATCATATTTTATTATTATTTTTCTTCATAATTTAATATATTTTTTAAATTATGTGAAACATTATTACAATAAATATTAACTTTGTTTTCTTTAAAATCAATATTAAGCGCTAAATAATTCCAACAATTAATTTTAATAGGCAAAAATTATTCTTTGAAAATAATACATTATCTTTAATAAAATATATTAATTACTTATACTAAATATTCAATGATTAGACTTACTAATTAATCTAAATAATTTGATTAAACTTTTCATCTTTGATTTATAGAATTTAAGATAAATTATTGGATTTCTAAAATAAATGAGAATAAATAATACCTAAATAGGATAGAAGAAAAAAGAAAGGGAGATTAAATGTTAACTAAAATTAGAATCTAAATTAACTAATTATGTTATGTATTGATGGTTGATTTATTTTTGATATTTGAATTTTTCAAGTTTTCCGTATAGAAAAATAAAGTGTTTATTATTATAACTATTAGATAGTAAGTCTTCCATTAAATTGATATAATATTATAATATTTATATGATTAGAAATCATGCTTTTTATGTTGCATTTTATAATTGGGGTCTTCTTTCGGGTCTCTTGGGCCTTTCCTTTCTCTCAGTAGCTCTCCTGTTTTTGACGATTCTGTTGTGGACTGCACAGGAAACACAATATTATAATTTCACGTACAATTTGGGAATCACGAACACTAATATTAATATGATTTATATAAAAATATATTAAATTATTTATGATAATCATATTATGATTTTTATGATAAATATATTAAAATTACTAGCATTTTCGTAAGGAATGGCGTCTCTAATATCCTTTTTGCTGGAACTGTCAATCATATCTCTCACTGAAAACCTCTTGATGGCTTTGTCTTTTCCTACTAATCTTCCACAATTTGTGCAAACAATTGGTTTTACGTGACCTCTATTCTTCTTGCTTCTTCCGTGATTTTTCCTCTTAACTGGCATATATTAGATACTAAATAAAGGATTAATATTTATAATATCAAAATATAATTAATATTTAAAAGATAAAAGTATAATAATATATATATATATAATATATATTTATATTTAATTTATCATACATTAATTTGATATTAATAATCAGCTTTTATAGATATAAATAAGCTATAATTAAAATATAACTAAAAATAGATTAGGATATAATTTGAATTGGGCCTCAACGTTTAAATATAAAAAAAGATATAGAATATTTGAGATGAATACAATGGACTCAGTGAATGCAATAGTGACCTCTTGCTGTTGTTTGGGTATAGTATACAGCCTAATCTGTGCATGGTTAATAGTTAGAGTGAAGGTATAATCACGCAATGACTCAGAAGAGGCAAACTACACAGTGTTCGACGAAAGTGATGAGCAGAACAAAATATCCTCCCTTTTAGAAATAGGACACCATATTGAAACTGGAGCTAACGCCTTCCTATATGCTGAATACAAATACATATCAGTATTCATTATCATAATATCGATTGTGATATTCTGCACAGTAGAAACTCAATGGGGATAATTTTGGAGTACAGTAGCCTTCATTACTGGTGCACTTACTTCATTGGCCAGTGGTTATATCGGAATGAGAGTAGCTACATTTAGTAATTATAGATGTGCTTATTAAGCATAAACATCAATGACTAAGGCATTCTAGGTTGCTTTTAGTGCTGGATGTGTTATGGGATTCTCATTGACTTCATTAGGAGTATTGGTATTGTAAGTATTGATAGCTGTTTATACTAATTGGTATGTATAGAGTTTCAAGGATATTCCTCATTTGTTTGAAAAGGTAAGTGCTTATGGACTAGGAGGATCAACTATGGCTTTGTTCGGAAGAGTTGGAGGGGGTATTTATACTAAGGCTGCTGATGTAGGAGCAGATCTGGTGGGAAAGGTAGAAGAACACTTTGCTGAGGATAGTCCTTAAAATCCTGCTACTATTGCTGATAATGTTGGAGATAATGTCGGAGATATTGCAGGAATGGGAAGTGATTTATTTGGGTCTTTTGCAGAAAGTACTTGTGCTTGTTTAGTAATTTCAAGTGTCAGCCCTGCTTTCTATTTGAATTCTGCCTATATTTATTTCCCTCTATTAATAGTTTCAATTAGCATTCCAGCATGTTTATTGGCAAGTCTATTGGCAGTATTTGGAGTGAACAAGGCTGAATCATTTGAAGGAGTACAGAATACATTGAAGATTCAATTAATAGTATCATCTGTATTAATAATTGCAGTTTTTGCATTAGTTAGCTTCACTCTTTTGCCAGCTAGATTGACAGATTTTGTCAAATAGGAGAGATAACCAGTGCATGCTTTTTTATGTCTTTTGGTAGGATTGTTATGTGGACTTATTGTGGGTTTTGTCACTGAATATTACACTAGTCATTCCTATAGACCTGTATAGGAAGTTGCTGAGAGTTGTTAGACTGGAGCTGCTACTAATATTATTTATGGAATGGCTTTAGGACATTAATCTACTATTATTCCTGTTGTCTTGTTGGTTATTACTGCCTTCTTGTCTTAAATGTGGTTGGGAATGTTCGGAGTATCCCTTGCTGCTATAGGAATGTTAAGTAATTTGCCTATTGCTTTGGCCATAGATGCCTATGGTCCTGTCAGTGATAATGCAGGAGGTATAGCTGAAATGTGTAATCTAGGTACTTAAATTCATATTTGCATAATAATCATCATATAAATATTATAATATTAATAATTATTTATAGGAGAACAAGTGAGAGATAGGACAGATGCATTGGATGCAGCCGGAAATACAACAGCTGCAATAGGAAAAGGATTTGCAATTGGTTCAGCAGCATTAGTATCACTAGCTCTTTTTGGTGCATTTATCACAAAATCAACTGATCCATCATTTAAACATCCTATATAAAATGTGGATGTTATATCGCCTTTAGTATTTGCAGGATTATTTTTCGGAGCTATGTTACCTTACGCATTCTCAGCCCTAACAATGAAATCAGTAGGAACAGCAGCCAAAGAAATGGTAGAAGAAATCAGAAACTAATTAAAAGATAATCCAGGAATAAGAACAGGAGAAGTAAAGCCAGATTTCCAAAGATGTATTAAGATATCAACCGATGCTTCTCTTAAAGAAATGATTCTTCCCGGAATATTGGTGATAGTAACTCCTTTTGTAGTTGGAATGTGTTTTGGGACCTCTGCAGTGGCTGGATTATTGCCAGGAGCTTTAATCAGTGGAGTCGCTATGGGATTATCAAGTACTAATAGTGGAGGTGCATGGGATAATGCTAAAAAGTATATCGAGGCTGGAAATTTATATGTCTAAGGAGTTGTTAAGAAAAAATATAGTAAAGAGCATGAAGCTGCTGTTATAGGAGATACTGTTGGAGATCCATTGAAGGATACTTCAGGGCCTGCTCTAAATATTCTTATTAAGTTGATGGCTATTCTTAGTCTTGTTTATGCTAAGTTCTTTGATAATACTGCTTTCTTTTAATGTAGTTTAGATTCTTCCACTTTAGGATGCTGAATTTATTAATTATTTAAATATATTTAATTTACTTAATTTTATCATATTATTTTATGGATAAATAAGATACTGATTTGTTGTAAGATTAATAATTTTATAGTTATCATCAATTAATCAAGAATGTTAAAGTACTTTCTTTAGAAGAAAAATAATCCTAGCTTAAAAAAAATTTTTAAGAGTTTCAAATTTAATATCATAATAATTTACATGAATTATTCTCTTCTGAAAAAAGATAGAATGATTTATCAAAAATTTAAAAGTTCAAAAATATTTTAATATTGAAACAGTATTATTAAATTGATAATGATTAATTTGAATTACTTAAAAAAATGCCTTTAAGAGATCATGGAAGAAAAATACTGAAGCATAATTAGGAAATCAATAATTTTAATAATAATCAAAAAGAATTAATAAAAGGATTTAATTTTCTTTAAAAATATGGTTGAAATGAAATTAAAATAATAAATACCAATAATAATTGTAAAAAAAATATAATAAAATTTGATTATTCTACTTTACCTAAATTTGATTAATATTGATAAATTTAAAAGTGCTAAAAATAAAAGTATAGATTAAAATTATAATATTTAAATTAATTTATATAAATTATAATATTAAAATTATAATATATTTAGTGTTTCAGTTCAAAAAAACTTATTGAAATTATTTGAATTTAAATCATTTGAATTTTGGAATTTAGCTGAATAAGATTTTTTACAAATATTTGGATTAGTAAACAGCCAAAATTTAAAAAAGGAATAAAAACAGCACTAAATTGAGATAAAATTGCTTACAGAGATTTATGAAATTCCTAAAAAAAGTTTATAAATTTGTTAAACAATAAAACAGAAATTATAATTTATTATTTATAAATTAAAATAAAAATGTTTTAAAAATAATTTAGTCTATGAATTTATTTTACAGTATGCTTAGAAAAAATTAAATGTTTAGGAAAAAGATTTAAGAAGTATTTTAAATGAGTAGTTTTTAAGCATTTTAGAAAAGTAAATTTTTAATTATCTATTTAGAAATTATAATAAAGATATTTAAGTTCGAAAAATAAATGTTTCTATCTAATGGAATCACTTTTGTAATATCTGCAAAATATTTTGCTGCTTGTTACATTAAGATAAAAAACAACAAGATATCAAAATGATTACAAAATATAAGACCAATAAGTTTTATTCTTTCAAGGATAACAAAGAATACCTTAAAAAGAATGAACAATTTTTCAATTAATTTAAATGTATATCTAACTCTAAAGTAAACAAATTTTATTTTATCTTTTAAAGAAGTGTTATTTAAATAATAAATTGACTTTTTCAAATCAAATAATACCAGAATATTTTTTGCACTTTATTGAACATCTAATCAGATTGAACTTTCACATTAATTTTTGTTATTTAAATGAATTAACCAATATTGATTGCAATTTAATTCATTTTACAATGTCTCAGCAATATTTAGAATGAGTATTATAATAGTAAAGTTTTTTTTTCAAATAAAAATCAGAAGAAGAAATAAAGGAAAAAAAAAAAAATTAAAAAAGCAAAAATATTAAATTAAATTCTAAAGTAATGTTCATTCCTTGCTTCCATGAAGGACCTTGCAAACAGATAAACAACTGTATTTGTGCAAAGTAATAATATATAATATATCAAAAATAGGAATAATAGAAGCTGTGAAAAATATTGTGGTTGTAGAAATAATTGTAAATTTGCTTTTCCAGGTTGCGATTGTTAACCTCTTGATTGTTTAAAAAAATGTCTTTGTATTTAATACTATAGAGAGTGCGATCCAGACATTTGTGTAAACTGTAATTGTGATTTTGATTTAAACAATTTGGAAAATAATAATCTTAATAATTAATAAAAATACTGCCTTAATACTCAAGTTTTATATAACAAATTTTTAGATAAATATGAAATAAAAAGATCAAATTTGTGTGATGGTTTAGGATTATATACAACTAAAGAAATAAATGTTAATGAATATATAGGAGAATATATTGGAGTCTATTTGACTTCAGAATAGGATTATTATTCGAGAAGCACAGTTTATAGTTCTGTTATGCAAAAGTATTTTTTATTTGCTATAGCTGATATAAACATAGATGCCACTTATTTTGGAAATTATACTAGATATATTAATCATAATATTTCCGAAGCTTGTAATTTAAATTTGAAAATTTTATTTTCTTAAGGTATCTGGAGACTTATTTTTGTTGCTAAAAAAGCTATAACCTAAAATTAAGAGCTTTATTTCGATTATGGTAAGTAATTTGATGTTGATTGGAAAAAAATGTTTGAAAAATTCATGAATTAGTTTATCAAAAAATATGTCAAAAAAAATAATAATTTATTTTCTTAATAAAATTAAATAATAAAATGAATTATTAATAATATATTTTTAATATATTTTTAATCATTTTATTAATAATTTTATATTTTTTTATACATTATTATCAAAATTTAAGTTATGAATAAAAATAAAATTTTTAATAAATGATATATATTATAAATATTATTATAAGTATTATATTAAATATTTAAGTTTTTTTATTATAAAACATTTTTATCTATTAAATTTAAGAATAAATATATAATTAAATGAACTTGAAAAAAGACAAAAAAAAAAATAATTGAATTATTAAATATGAAACTCCTTTAAGTTAATCATATTTACATTAAAAATTTAATAAAAATAGTCCTTAATCAAGTATTAAAAATTAAACAATGAATTAAAACAGTTTATAAAATAGCGAAATACTAAAATTTATAAATTAAAATAATGATTTATCAGAAAATATTAAATCAAACTAATTTTTATAAAAGATTTAAAAAAAATTGATCGAAAATATCTTATAAAAAAAAAATACCACATAAATTTTAATTAATTCAAATTAATAAAATAAAATAAAACAAGAAAAAATTTTTTCTAAAAATTAAATTAATATAAATAACAAATCAACAATTATAAAGAATATTAAATTAAATAACTAATAGAACAAATATTTTTAAAAAATTGTAAGTAATTAAAATGAAAATTAAATGCAATTTGCAACTAATGTTGCAAAAAATAGTTAAAATTTCAATGAAGGATAATAAATGAAAGCATTTGAAATATTAAATTAATAATGAATAAAGGATTTGCTCAATTTTAAAGATAAAAAATTAATTTTTGATTTTATTATTAATTAAAATGATTAAAATTAAAATAATGAGTTAAATAAAACATAAAAATACTTATAATGTAATTGTAATTTTCTTAAAAATAATTAGGAATCATAAAAAAATATATTTAATTAATTTGATTAAAATAACAATAATATAAACAACGATTTACTATAATCTAATCTATAATCTAATTAAAGTATGATTATAATAAATACACATGATTAAGAATAATAGCATACAACATAAATGAAATCTTTGATTAAAAAGTCAATAAGCACTTACAAATCTAGAAATAATAACAACATACAAAATAATGATTAAATTTAGCTTTTAAGATAAAAATAATATCAAATTGATTAAATTAAAATGTAATTAATAAAGCTAAATAATATGTTGTAAAAGAAAACAGATGAATTTATTTAATTAGAATAGAAATATACCAAGATATGCTAATTTGTTTAAAAATCAGGGTTTCATCTAAGACACATTTTCTCCAAGAAATAATTACAATTTAGTCAACAATCTTCAAGTAAAAAAGGATAGTGATAATCTTAAGATGCTGACAATTCAAGTATTTATTCTATTAAAAGTAAAAGTAATTAATGACAGTGATGAAAGTAGCTTTAATTTTAATGGGAAAGATAATTGCTAAATAGAATCTATAAATGAACAAACCAGGATGAAAAAAAAAGTAAAAGGAAAGCTAAAATTAAATTTAGAAAAGTTGATTTAAATATAGAAAAAGAGAAAAGAGCAATAATTGTGAATTAATAATAAATATAATGAATTGTTTATATGTTAATATTATCAAGCACTTCCCATAATGAATTTTACTTCTTCTTCAGACATGTCTTCAGGGAAATCTCTGATAGCTAAAACAGTGCACCTTCTTGGCTTTCTGACTTATTTATTAGAATCATACTTGCAAATTCCCAACCATTCTCCCAAAGTCTATCCCTGAGCAATAGGCAAAATAGGGACCTTATATTCTTTGCATAGAGCCTTGACCAAAGCGACAATATCTTTGTTATCACAGTTGTCAGCCAATACAACTACCTTAGCCTTCTGAGCCTCAACAGCCTTACAGACTTCATGTAGACCCTTTGACAACAATCCTTAATGCAAAGATTATTAAACTGCCTTCCTTAAGGTTGTGGATAATTCTTGTTATTGAGCGTTTTCCTCTGCCATTATTATAGATATTTTAGTTTTATTAAACTTTATAAATCAAATAAGATATTCTTTATATTATATATTCTTCATGAAATGAGGGCACTAGCAGTAGAGTGTTCAT
>Ga0315908_10001410_pt1 | contig 18017 bp, 17 predicted proteins | sample LakEriMetagenome_12_FD_203520 | JGI IMG/M metagenome (GOLD analysis project Ga0315908, IMG submission 203520) | Freshwater fungal communities from buoy surface, Lake Erie, Ohio, United States - Buoy 4 MA124 | ecosystem: Environmental > Aquatic > Freshwater > Lake > Lake biofilm | place: USA... | reverse complement strand
GAACAGGCACGCTATATTGGGGTACCAGCCACTGGACCATTCAAGGTAGATCACTACCGCTACTAGGAATCAACATGAACCCAAAGATCCTTGTCATCGATGATGACAATGCGCTGAGGGAAATGGTTGGAATTGTTCTTTCCTCCGCGGGCTTCACTCCTGAGTATTGTCCCGATGGCGATCAGGCGTTAGAGAAATTCAAGCAGTTTGAGCCAGATCTAGTTCTGCTGGATGTAATGCTTCCGGGTAAAGATGGAATTGCTGTTTGTCGCGAGATTCGCAACATCGCCGGAACCCCAATCATCATGCTCACCGCAAAGACTGAAACCACTGATGTGGTGTTGGGGCTTGAAGCTGGAGCTGATGACTACATCGTTAAACCATTTGAGCCGAGCGTTCTAACTGCTCGAATCAAGGCAAGACTTAGGCCAATGATTAGCCTTGAAGAGGCCGTAACCATTGGGCCACTAACTCTGGATGTGGTTGGACATCAGGTGCTAAAAAACGGAAGCCAGATCTCGCTTACTCCGCTGGAATTCAACTTGCTTTTGACTCTTGCCCAAAAACCTAAGCAGGTCTTCACGCGCGAGATGCTGCTTGAGAAAGTTTGGGGCTATCACTACAAAGCCGACACCAGGCTTGTGAACGTTCATGTGCAAAGACTTCGTTCGAAGATTGAAGAAGATCCAGACAATCCAAAAATTGTCACTACGGTTCGAGGCATTGGCTATAGGGCTGGCTAGAGCAAAATGCTGAAGCTTCTAAGACGCTCGGTTCAAGCCAGAGCGGTCGCCACCACGGTTGCGCTAAGTGGAGTGCTGATTGCTGCCCTCGGTGGATTCCTATCTTTCTCAATCGGAAATGGATTGTTTGAGGCAAGACTTAGCCAAATACTCGCCGAGTCTGAGGCTGCCGTGATTGATGTTCAAAACACTTTTGCCGCCTCCAGCGTTAACGACGAAGTAGCTCTGCAGATTCTTTTGAATTCAGTTGTTCCAAAGCTCGAGGCCACCGGAGTTGCCGATACTAGACGTGTGGCACTGCTTCGAACTCCGGGACAAGCTGGCATCCAGCTTCTTCAAAGTCCAATCTCCTCAGGTCTAGATACCCAATTGATTGGCCAGAGCTTTAGGGAAGAAGTTAGAAACAGCGCAGGGCGAGTTCTGTATCAATCGATTCAGCTTTCCTTTGCCGAGGATGGGATCACTCGCCTTAGCCCCGGAATAGTTGTTGGATCCCCGGTTGAAATTCCACTGGCCGGTAAGTACGAGCTATACCTGGTGTTTGATCTTTCCAGCGCGCAGCAAACCCTTGATTTTGTCCAGCAGACACTGCTGATTGGTGGACTCGTACTTATCTTTATCATCGGTGGTGTTTCCTATGTTGTCACCAGCTGGTTGGTTCGCCCAGTAAAGGTCGCCGCAGAAGTATCGGAAGAAATTGCCGACGGCGCACTGGATGTGCGACTTCTTGAAAAAGGGGAGGACGTAATTGCAGTTCTTGCTCGCTCGTTCAACAAAATGGCTGATAGCTTGCAGCGACAAATCACCAAGCTCGCAAGCGTTTCAAAAATGCAGCAACGATTCGTCTCTGATGTATCTCACGAACTTCGAACCCCGCTAACCACAATCAAACTTGCAGGTGATCTACTCTTTGAAGCCAGGGACACTCTGGATCCAACCCTTCGTCGATCAGCTGAGCTATTGCACGGTCAGATTGTTCGATTTGAAGTTTTGCTAAATGACCTTCTAGAAATTTCCCGCTACGACGCTGGAGCAGTTCGGGCTGAGCTTGAGATTCACGATATGAATCAAGTGGTTGGAATGGCGATTGCTTCAATCGATCCTCTTGCTAAGAACCGAGGCAGTGCGATAGAAGTAGTTGCACCAACGGGTGAAATACTGGCCGAGTTTGATTCGCGCCGAATTGAGAGGCTCCTTCGAAACCTTCTCGCAAATGCGATTGAGCATGGAGAAGGAAAACCTATCCGAGTTGAGGTTGGAGCAAACGCGCACGCGGTAGCTGTGAACGTGAGCGATAGCGGAATTGGAATGACAAAAGCTCAGCTCGAGCGCGTCTTCGATAGATTCTGGCGAGCAGACCCTGCGCGCAAGCGAACCTCCGGCGGCACCGGCCTAGGTCTTGCAATTTCGCTAGAAGACACCATGCTGCACGGGGGAATGCTAGATGTTTGGGCAGCGCCCGATGCGGGCGCAACTTTTAGACTCACCTTGCCAAAAGTTCAGGGCTCAGAAATCATCGAGTCGCCACTAGCTTTGCCGGACGATAAAGCCCCTGGAGGTGCAGCTTGAAGCGGCTTTTAGCGCTATCGCTGGTTATGGCTCTGACTGGATGCGCTTCGCTTCCGGTTGCGGGCCCTGTTCGTATTGGCCCTGATCTGGTTCAAACCACCGACGGGGACTCTTTTTACTATTCACCTTCTTCTCCTTTTGACGGCGCTAGTCAAACCGAAATTTTGAACGGATTTATTGCCGCTGGAACTGGTCCCCAAAACGACTACGCGGTGGCTAGAGAGTATTTGAGCGAAAGCATTCGTTCTAGCTGGAACCCCAACCAAGAAGTACTTATTCAAAGATCGAGCCCACAGGTTGTTGTTTCAGATCAGGACACCGCTGAGCTAGTGGTTGATGTGGCGGCAACAGTAGATGCCGATGGAAAGTATCAGGTGACACCGGTAGGAACTGGCCGAGTTCTTGAATTCAGTTTTGTTCTCGAAAATTCCCAATGGCGATTAAGCGCGGTCCCAGATGCAACGGTTTTGATCAGACCAGTTTTTGAAGTGGTCTTTAGTGGCTACTCGGTTTACTTCCTCGATCGGCAAAAACGTTTCTTAGTTCCTGAGCTTCGATGGTTTCCAACTACGCCTGCTACTGGAACCAGGCTTGCAAACGCAGTACTTGGAGGAGCAAGCAGCTGGTTGAAACCGGCGGTTGTCTCGGCGATACCTACCGGGACCAGATTATCCATTGACGCGGTCACCGTTGAAAATGGTGTTGCTCTTGTTGATCTAACAGCTCGTGCTTTGGTTGCTTCTCGCGAGGATCGGTCTTTGATGAAATCTCAGCTGGAGGCAACTTTATCTCAGCTGCCAAATGTTTCTTCGGTGGCAATATCTATTGAAAGAGCTATGCAGGAAATTGTCGACTCTGATAACAATGCTGGAGAGTTAGGCGCTAGAGCGCTAGCAATAGTAGGTGAAGAAGGCCTAGAACTTTTGGCTTCCTCACAGGATTCAATTTTTGAAGCTGGCAAAAACTTCTTTGAACAATCGGAGCTAACCGAAATTGCCCTTTCTGGCCAATCGGGTTGGATTGCGACCTTGACCGACGGCGGAGTGTTTAGAACTGCGGGAGATAGACCCGGAGCCGACATCGAGCAAGTTGACTCCAGGGCTGCAATTGCCGACATCGAGTTTGATAATCAGGAGTATCTGTGGAGCATAAGTCGTGCTACCAATTCCGAAATCATCGCCACATCACCAAGTCTTGAGCCAAGCATTGTTTCAGCACCTTGGCTAACCGGCCAATCAGTTCGAACTTTTGCGATTGCTCCCGGTGGGTCAAAGATTGCCCTGCTGGTACAGGGCCCAAGTCGCACCCGGGTGCTAGTTAGTGCAGTGGTGAGAAATCTCACCGGTGCCCCAATTGAGCTAGCTGAACCGATTGAAGTAGCAGGAGAGTTATCCAATCCATCATCGGTTAGCTGGATTGATCAAATCACCATTGCAACTGTCAACACTGCAGGTGGTTCTACTAGCGCTCTACTGAGTACTATCGGTGGCACCTCGAGGCAACTGCCCGCTCTAACTGGCACCAGAAAGATTGTCGCTGCTGGTCCCAGCTCACAGCTTTACCTATTGACTGAAACAGGTGAGTTGCTGTCTTTCCGCGGATCAGCCTGGACACCGCTTCGTCAAGCGATTCGAGCATTGGCATTGGTCAACTAGCCACAGTTGCTTATCAACAACTTACCTTTTGAGGTAAGTGGCATCCGTTTCAATCAGCTCAAATAGCTACATGAATAATTTGAGTTTGCTTGATTTTGTCTTTCCCTCCAGGTGTGCGGTGTGCGAGGCGCTTGGACCAAACCTCTGCGTGAATTGCCTTGGGGTACTTAGTCCCTCGCCACATGAGTTTCAGCGTGGTCCGGTTTTTGGTCGGGCAGCAACTTACCTTTCTCCTGAAGTTTCTAAGTTGTTGGTTTCATTCAAAGATCGAGGTCAGTCGGCGTTAGTGAATGATTTGGATCCACTAATTGCTCCTTTGGTCACCGAGCTTGCGGCATATCGTGAGGTTGTCTATCTTGTGCCGGCGCCAAGTCGCTTAGAGAATTTTGCGCGACGTGGGTTTGTGCCAAGTTTTGTACTTGCCCGAGCTCTTTCCAATCAGGTTGCTAATTCCAGAGTGTTGAACACCTTGGTGTTGGCAAAGGATGTGAAAGATCAAGTTGGGCTAATTAGCTCGCAGCGCCATGCAAACCTGGCAGGAAGCATGTCCCTAAATCAGAAGGTGGTGGGTAAGTCCTGCTTTGTGGTGGACGATATTTGCACCACCGGCGCCACACTGATCGAAGCCTGGAGGGCGCTATCGGTGGGCGGAGCTAACGTGCTCGGGGCATTGGTGATAAGCGAGTCAAAACCAGCGCTGACCCTGTGAATTAGCTGAAATCTGGCCCGCTAGGCGCTCTAATGTGCCAGCGTCTAAGATTGAGGTAATAACTTCCCATTCGATTTGGAGCGCATTTTGGCGTCTATTTTTGACAAGATTCTTCGTGCAGGAGAGGGCAAGGTCCTTGCCAAACTCAAGGCGCTAACCAAGGCCGTGAACTCCCTCGAGACTGAGTTCCAGCAGCTTTCCGACGAAGAGCTCAAAAACGAAACCAAGACTCTAAGAGATCGATACGCCAACGGCGAATCCCTAGATGACCTTTTGCCAGAAGCCTTCGCAGCTGTCCGTGAAGCTGCCACCAGAACAATTGGACTCAGACCTTTCGATGTTCAGATTATGGGTGGAGCAGCACTTCACCTAGGCAACATCGCCGAAATGAAAACCGGTGAAGGTAAGACACTTGTTGCTACCTTGCCTGCCTACCTAAACGCAATTGCTGGACGCGGAGTTCATGTTGTTACAACTAACGACTACCTAGCCGGATACCAGTCAGAACTTATGAGCCGTGTCTTTAGGGCACTCGGTATGACCACCGGTTGCATTCTTTCCGGCCAGGAGCCAGCCGAGCGCAGGCAGCAATACCTTGCGGACATTACTTATGGAACCAACAACGAGTTTGGTTTTGATTACCTGCGCGACAACATGGCTTGGCAAAAAGCTGACCTAGTTCAGCGTGGACACTTTTATGCAATCGTCGACGAGGTTGACTCCATTCTTATTGATGAGGCTAGAACTCCTCTGATTATTTCTGGTCCTTCCTCAGGGGAAGCTAACCGCTGGTTCACCGAGTTCTCCAAGATCGCCGAGCGTTTGCAGCCGGTTATCGACTACGAAGTAGATGAGAAAAAGCGCACCATTGGAATCCTGGAGCCAGGTATCCAAAAAGTTGAAGACTATCTAGGAATTGAAAACCTCTACGAGTCGGCCAACACCCCGCTTATTTCTTTCTTGAACAACTCAATTCGTGCCAAGGCACTATTCAAGAAGGACAAGGATTACGTCGTTATCAAGGGCGAAGTACTTATCGTTGATGAGCACACCGGACGAATTCTTGCCGGTCGTAGATACAACGAAGGTATCCACCAGGCCATCGAGGCTAAAGAAGGAGTTGAGGTAAAGGCTGAAAACCAGACTCTGGCTACCGTCACACTGCAGAACTTCTTCCGCCTTTACTCAAAGCTTGCCGGTATGACCGGTACCGCTGAGACTGAGGCAGCTGAATTCATGGCTACCTACAAACTCGGTGTGATTCCCATTCCTACCAATAAACCGATGATTCGCATCGACCAGCCTGACCTTATCTACAAAAACGAAGAGGTCAAATTCAACATGGTTGTTGAAGACATCGTTGAACGTCACGCCAAAGGTCAGCCAGTTCTGATTGGAACCACCAGCGTTGAAAAGAGCGAGTACCTTTCTGTACTTCTTGCAAAGCGCGGAGTTCGCCACGAGGTTCTAAACGCCAAGAACAATGCCCGCGAAGCGGCCATCATTGCTATGGCTGGACGCTTTGGCTCAATCACTGTTGCCACCAACATGGCAGGTCGTGGAACAGACATCATGCTCGGTGGAAACGCTGAGTTCCTAACCGTTGATTCCCTGAACTCCAAGGGCCTTAGCCCAGAAGAGCAGCCAGAAGAATATGAAGCTGCCTGGGCCGCGGAGTTTGAGCGCATCAAGCAGGAAGTTGCCGTTGAAGCTGAGAAGGTGCTCTCTGTTGGCGGACTTTATGTTCTCGGTACTGAGCGTCACGAATCTCGCCGAATTGATAACCAGCTACGTGGTCGTTCCGGTCGTCAGGGAGATGTTGGTGAATCCAGATTCTACCTATCCCTAACTGATGATCTGATGCGCCTATTCAACTCAGGTGCTGCAGCTGCTTTGATGAACCGCTCCAGTGTTCCGGATGACACTGCAATCGAATCAAAGGTAGTTTCTCGCGCTATCGCAAGCGCTCAGTCGCAGGTTGAAGGAAGAAACGCTGAAATTCGAAAGAACGTTTTGAAATACGACGATGTTCTAAACCGTCAGCGCGAAGCTATCTACGGCGACCGCCGTCACATCCTTGAAGGAGACGACATCGCTGGTCGCGTTCAGACTTTCCTAGAGGACACCTTTAAGTTCCTAGCCAACGCAGCCATGGAGACCAAGGAAGACACCGATGCTACGCTGCAGGGTCTATGGACCGAGCTAAAGGCTATCTACCCAGTCTCTATTGAGATCGACGAGGTGCTGGCTGAGGCTGGAAGCCGAAGCAAGCTAACAGCCTCATTCCTTGCCAACGAAATCATCAGCGATGCCAAGATTCAGTACGCCAGAAGAACTGAGTCACTCGGCGAAGATGCAATGCGCGAGCTTGAAAGACGAGTTGTTCTATCAGTGATCGATCGCAAGTGGAGAGATCACTTATACGAGATGGATTACCTCAAAGAGGGAATCGGTCTTCGTGCCATGGCGCAGCGTGACCCACTGGTTGAGTACCAGCGTGAAGGTTTCGTAATGTTCCAGCAGATGATGGGTGCAATTCGCGAAGAAGCCATTACCTACCTTTTCAACGTTGAGGTAAAGCTGGACCAGTCACCAGTTGATCAGATCAAACCTCAGACAAACCTGACCTACAGCGCACCAGGTGCACCAGCAGAAGATGCGAAGCCAGTTCTAAACCAAGCGCCAGTTAACCGCGCTGCTGCAAGGAAGCAAGAGCAGGCAAATCGAAAAGCTGCTGGCAAGCAAGGAAAAGGCAGCTCCTTCTTCAAGGATTAGAGAAAGCCAATGTTGGTAGCTCTCCAGCTCCCGTTTTGACTCTCGAGCCTTATTGTCACTGCCTTTGCCCGTTGTCGATTAGAAAGCAATACAACCGATTCAATAACGTCCTCGGCGGGCGATTGGTATCTGACCTTCAAAACGTCAGTTGGTTGAATCAAGGGCTTTCTTCCAGCTTTCAATCTTGCTTGGGCTCCGGCCGCGGCCCTTGAGCGCAGCAGCTCATAAACTTGCTCACTGACAACCCTAGATAGTTGATCAACAGACCTAACCCCTGCCAGCACTTCGTGAATCGCTTTTGCCATGCTGGCCAAAAACACGTTCGGAGTCTTTAGTGGTTCGGCCCGCGGAATATCGGGGCCGAACTCTAAATGTCTTTGGCTCTCATAACCTCTTGAATGGATGGAGCCTTCTATCCTTACAATTTGCCTTCGCATGGTGCCCCTTTCAATTTGAAATCCCCCAATTGAGATTGTTTGAGGATAGAACCTTTAATCGGCCAATTGTTGAATCGGACCGGGCTGTGGAAAAGATTCCAAAGCTAAGCGGTCTTGCTAGAAAATCGCTAGATGGATTCGATGACAGCAATGGAATTACAAGAAAACTCGTTTATTGATCTGCGAACGCTGATCACCAACTGCAACCTGATTAGGTTGCAACTTCTTGACGGCAGCTCCAGGGAGCTAACTGCTCCAACTCTTGGAAGAGATTTCGTAGCTGGAAACCTGGAAGATGAAAAAACACTCGGTGTATTTCGACGCAGCATCCTTCGAAGCGTGCAGTTTGAGACTCAAAACAGCGTTGCAACTGGAGCCTTGGAATACACCCGAAAGGCAATAGGGGAGATTTTAGTTAGCCGGCAAATTCCCGCATTAGCGCAAGTAAGTTATCTGGAGCCTAGAGACCATCCCCAGCAACTAAGAATTGTTGAAATTTCCCGCGGATTTCTCTTTACTGATTTCCTGCAAAACCCGGCAATTCCGATTGCAGCCCTTGGTTCGATTGAGCTGCGGGTGTGAATAACTTCCTGCAGGCTGCTTGGGACTTGGCAATAATTTGAGCCCTGTGCGTCGGAGGAAAAGATGTTTCGAAACAAGTCAGTTAGAAAAAGCCCGGTTCAACTTCTGGTATCCGTAGCAGTAGTTGCAGGTTCAGTGGTGGGTGCCTGGTTTGTAATTGAAAGCTCAAAGATTACCGAGGTCTACCTAGTGACAAAAAGTGATCTGGCCTCCGGTACCGCTTTGACTGAGCAAAACCTTGAAAAAACTGACCTAGCTTTGTTCGCGTTAGCAACCGAGTATCTGCAACCAGGCCAGCTTCCCTCGGGAGCATATCTAACCCGTACGATTTCTGCAGGTGAGGTGATCCCAATTTCAGCTGTGACAACGCAAGCGCTTGATGATTTTTCGAATATCGTGCTGACTCCATCAGTTGAAATAAGCAGCGCGATCAGTCCTGGCGCCAAAGTCTCGGTTTGGGCCAGCCCAGCCCTTGATTACCAGAGCTTCGGAGAGCCCACCATTGCCGCCCTCGATGTTGAGGTAGTCCAGGTCCGGGAACCAGAAACTAGTTTCGCATCGGCAGCTAAATCAGTAGAGCTTAGGGTTCCCATAACTTCCATACAGGCAATACTTCGTGCCATTGCTAATCGGGACGCTATAGCCCTCACCGCTTCGAGTGTGAGTGTCGGGAACTAGATGCTTGAAAGACTCACAAGATCAATAACCTCTCGGGTTTCACCAAAAGCTAGCTCGCTTCCAGTTGTGATAGCCGTGACCAGTCCTCATGGTTCTACCGGAAAGACAACTATTGCTATCAACATGGCGCTTGAGCTTGCAGCCGAGAAAGCCAGAGTGCTGCTGATCGATGGCGATATTCAAGGTCCGGCAGTTGCTAATCACTTTACTTTGACGCAGCAGCCAGCTGGGCTTCAAGCAGCGCTTCGAATAGCGAGCCAACAAAGATTTGATCTAGAACAACTTGAGAGACTGAGCTTCCAGTTCCAAAGATCCACTTTGCGCATCATGCCCGGAAGCCAAAACTTTCCAAGCCAACCCTTTGACCAAGGCTCAGTAGCGAATCTTCTTGACACTGCCCGCTCAGGCTTTGAATTCACTGTTATCGATCTTGGAAGTTTGAGTGCCGAAGCTATCGGCACTCAATTAGAGCTAACCAACACCATCATATCCCTATCCGATCGAACGATTGTGGTCTGCCTGGCAGACCCAATAGGTATCTTCAGATTGCTTGAGATCGAAAACTTGATTGCTACCTCTAGCAAATCTGTTGATCTGGTGATGAACCGGGTGCGAAACTCAGTTATAGCCTCGGCACGAAGCGAAATTGCCGTCACACTTCAGCGCCTGAGTGCTTTAGAGCCCAAGGCCTATCTGCCTGATGACCCGCAGCACATTGACCAAGCAGTTCGCACGGGAGTTCCGGCCAATTCTTTATCTCGCTCTGGTTCTTTCAGGCAAGCTCTTACCGGCTTGGTTAGAGCTGAGCTTCTGGGCCGCAAGGGAGCGCTTGATTCAAGGGTGGCTAAACTTGGGTGAGTGTCGACCCTTTCCGAGCTAATCGCCAAACACGGCGAGCCGAACAAAGCCAACATCGAGTGGTTAACTCTGTTGCTCTCGGAGTGGCAGCTGGTAGCTGACCTTCTCTTTGCCGACCTGGTTCTTTGGGTTCCTTCGAAGCAGGGCGATTTCATTGCAGTGGGACACGCAAGACCATCCAGTGCTGCGACCATTTTCTTTCGTGACATAACCGGAGAAACCATAAAGAAGGAATGGTTGGCTATTGCTAAGCAAGCCTTCGAATCCGGAGAGATTGCAATCCTCAAGGCATCAGATTCCACCGCTGGGCTTCCAACCAAACTAAGCGCAATTCCAGTTCGCAGAGGATCTAATTCGAATGAGGTAGGTGCCCCGATAGCGCTGATCACCCGTCACACCAACATCGCTGATAGTAGGACTCCAAACAAGCTTCATATCAACTACGTCAACTGTGGCAATGAATTACTCGGCATGATCTCCGAAGGAAGCTTTCCTGACTTTTCAACTCCGACCGGACCTAGGCGCGGAGCACCTCGTGCCAATGACGGATTGCTTCGGCTCGATGTTGAAGGAATAGTTACCTTCGCAAGTCCCAATGGACTCTCAGCTTTTAACCGCCTTGGAATAGCAGGGGAGCTGGAAGGAAAATCGCTGGCCGAAGCTGCAACCAAGATTGTGAAAAAACAATCAACCGTGGATGAGTCGCTGCCACTAGTTCTTACCGGAAAAGCCCCTTGGCGAGCAGACCTCGAATCCACCAACCTGACATTGTCGATTCGAGCAATTCCGCTACTAAAGGCAGGAGCTCGAACCGGAGCGATTGTGCTGTGTCGAGAGATTACCGAACTGCGTCGTCAGGAACAAGAGCTACTAACCAAAGACGCAATTATTCGAGAGATTCACCACCGAGTAAAAAACAACCTACAAACTGTAGCCTCAGTGATGCGGATTCAAACCAGAAGATCCGATAACCCAGAAGTCAAAGACGCTCTCGAGCAAGCCATTAGACGAGTCTCAGCAATTGCGCTTGTGCACAACACCCTTGCCGAAGGCTTCACCGAAGAGGTGAACTTCGATGAGGTATTTGCAGACAGCATGAGACTTGTTGGGGAGTTAGCTTCCGAAAACTCAAAGACCCTAAAACTTCGCATCGATGGCAAGTTTGGAAAGCTAAATAGCGATCAGGCAACCCCGCTAGCGGTTGCACTGACCGAGCTGGTCACAAATGCTGCGACCCATGGATTGGGTTCTCACGGTGGACTAATTTCACTAAACAGCAAAAGAACTGCCAAGCAGCTATCGATTGAGGTTGAAGATAACGGTGTGGGACTCAAGAAAGACTCGATCGGTACAGGTCTTGGAACTCAGATCATCAAGACACTGATTGAGGGAGAGCTTCGCGGAAAGATCAGCTGGTTTTCTCCAAAAGAAGGTGGCACCAAGGTGGCCATCAACATACCTCTATAAAGAGGCACAAAAGCAATTAGCTGGCTCTGCGAGCCCTGGCGTACTTGCGCTTTAGTGACTTGCGCTCGTCTTCGCTTAGTCCACCCCAAACTCCGGTGTCCTGGTTTTCCTTGATTGCATACTCAAGGCACTGGCTAGTCACGTTGCATTCGCGGCAAACAGCTTTGGCTTGCTCGATTTGGTCAACCGCAGGACCGGTGTTTCCAACCGGAAAGAATAGTTCTGGGTCTTCGTTTAGGCAACGAGCCTGATTTAGCCACTGCATGTCCATATGCTTTTATCCTGATTCTTAGCCCCTAAAGGGCCAATACGATGGGCACTGAAAAATTCTTCAAACTTGTTGGTTTGGTGCGAATCTTGTGATTTACGCTTGAAGCGCGACACATGTTCTACTCATATAATTCCATAGCCCTAGCCTTTTGTAAATACCCAACTTTGTAAGGACTAATGAAAGCCTTTAGCCAAGCCCCTCAATTAGTAAAACTTGTAGTTTCACTGTTGTTTATTGAGGCCCTGATAATTTCCTTAGTTTTTTTCGCACTTTTACTTGAATTATTGTCTGGAAACGTGCTAAACACTTACGCTGAAATTTTCCTGATAGTTCTAGCCGCCGGATCAACTGCCTGGGTATTGCATTTTTCGCGTGGAATTTTGCAAGGAAAACGCTGGGCTAGAAGTGCTGCATTTTTCTGGCAATTGCTTCAAGGTGTAGTTGGAGCAGGTGCGATAGCTGAAGCTGGCAGCAACAGAAACATTGGAATTTTCCTTGCAGTACTTTCAGCGGTCGTTGCGATTTTGCTTTTCAACAAGAAATTTATTGACGACACCAACCGCGAAAACGATGGTGCGTTCAGTTAGAAACTGAAGTTTTAGATACCCAGCTGCTTGCGCAGGCTATCAACGTGTCCGGTGGCCTTGACGTTGTAAAGAGCTAGTTCCAGTTTTCCCTTTTCATCAACTACGAAAGTTGATCGAAGGACACCTTCGTAGGTTCTGCCGTACATGCTCTTTGTTCCATAGGCGCCATACTTTTTGTGCACGGCTAGGTCCTCGTCGGCGAGCAGAGCAAACTTGAGCTTGTGAGCTACCTGGAACTTCGCCATCTTGGCTTGGGTGTCAGGGGAGATACCAAGAACTTCGTAGCCGGCTTTGTTTAGGGCCTTGAGGTTGGAATTGAAATCTTCAGCCTCCTTGGTACATCCAGGAGTTAAGGCTGCAGGGAAGAAGTAGACGATGACCTTTTGGCCCTTGAGGCCAGAGAGCTTTACCTTGGTACCGTCGTGGTTGACCAGCGTGAAATCAGGAGCCTTGTCGCCGGTTTCTAGTTTCTTTAGTGCCGCCATAACCACTCCTAAGTAAAGGTTTCTCTCTCGTTGTGTTCCAAGTCTAAGCCAGCTTTTTGTCTGGTTTTTGGCCCCATTAGTGCCCGTCTAAGCTTGAATCATGTTGAAGCGCCTGGTGGAAATTTCCCGCCCTGTTCTATGGGTAAACACCATCGGAACCACCGTCATTGCGATGTGGCTGGGGGGAGATATTTGGCGCTGGGACATCATCCCGTTTCTAATCTGGGTGACTTTTCCCTTCAATCTTTTGATTTACGGCATCAACGACATCTTCGATCAGGAAACTGACAACATCAACGCCCGAAAAGGCGGTATGGAAGGTGCCAAGATCAGCCCCTCGGAAGTAAAGCCAATCTTTATCGGGGTAGCGCTTACCAACATCCCATTTTTGATCTACTTCGCCTTCACAGTTCCAATTGCCGCCATGGGCTGGATTTTGGCCTATTCGCTCTTTTTCTACTTCTATTCCTCACCACCATTTAGATTCAAGGCTCGTCCGGTCTGGGACTCAGTATCCAACACTGACTATGCCTTCCCGTTAGTTTTCATTCCACTTGCCTTTGGCAACGAGCCACTGTGGTTTGCAGCAATTGGACTTATGGTTTGGTCAATGGCCAAGCACACCTTCGATGCAGTGCAGGACATTCCGCAAGATAGCTACGTTGGAATCAAGACCACAGCAGTTTGGCTGGGCACCAAAGGCAGCGCTTACTGGGTTGGTTTCTGGTGGCTAATTTCAACCGGGCTTTTTGCCATGGTGAACATTCCGGTTGCGATTGTGAACTTCGTGATTGCGGGATACCTGACTTATGCAATCTTCAAAAATCCAGTTCCTGAAACCGGCCGCAAGCTATACCGGCTATCAATTGCCTTTCCATACATCGCTGGTGCGGTTGCTGGTGTTCAGCTAGTTTCTGCGATGGTGCTAGGTCTTTATCCGTGAAACAAAGAAACATCATTGTTTTAGGTGCCGGCATCTCGGGACTTGCAACAGCTTCGCTACTTGCTAAAGCCGGACACAAAGTAAAAGTCATTGAAGGCGCAAGCTGGATTGGCGGCAAATCAAAACGAATCGTCGTTGACGGCCAACGCATGGACACCGGTCCAGCTCTCGTCACTTTCCCTGGAGTCTGGCAAGAATTCATTCGCAGATATGACAGTTTAGGAACTGGCCTCAAGGCCAACGAGATAGCACCGATCACCTTTGAGCCATTAGCTGAGGTGGGTGAGTACTTTTACCGGGGCGATAAGTGCCTGCTTCCAGTTGAGCAAGGAAACAAGTGGCACGAGCCTTGGAAAAAGTTCGAAGCTGTTCACGGCAAGCTCGAAAAAGAGATCACCACCTTGCTTACCAACACCTCTATGAGCCCAAAGGCAGTGCCTGCCGTGAGCAAACTGGTTTCAAACTACGGAATAAGGCTTACAACCAAAAGCTACCTAGATGGATTGAAGTGGCTACCTGAAGGCCTCAAAGAAATCATCTCGATACACACCTTGAACGCTGGCGTAGCACCTGAGAGCACACTGGCCCTTTTTGCAACCATGCCTGCGGTTATGGCTAACCAAAAGGTTTTGGTTCCAGTGGGTGGAGTCAACGAGATTCCGTTGACACTTGAAAAACTTGCCCGTCATGCCGGTGTTGAGATTTCTCTCAATGAGAAGGTCACAGCCATCGCTAGGAACAAGGTCACAACCGCCAAGGGTCAGTACCAAGCGGATCTTGTGATCTCCAGCCTGGATGCAAAGGTCACAGACAGACTCCTCGGCAAAACAACAAATGAATCAGGCCGCAAGATGTCTTGCTCAGGGGTTGCTATCTATGCAGTGCTCGATGAAGACTTACCCTCTGGTACCAAGACCCACTCGGTGATAATGCCCGATGACCCAGCTGCCCTGCACAGGTCCCTGGGCAACAAACAGCTGCCAGATGAATCCATGGTTTTCGTGAACTATTACAAGGCAGGACACATCTACCCAAATAGCAAATCCACTGTTGCTGTCTTGATTACTGCACCTGCCGATGGCAAGCACTACGGCGTTGACAGCGAATTCGCTAAAGCGGAGCTTGAGCGAGTTACCAAGGTTATGAGACTTCCAAAAAACATCAAAGAGTACTTTGGTTCATTTGAAGTTCTAGATCCTGAGTACTTCTCCGTTTGGGGAGCAACTGGTGGAGCGCTCTATGGAGAGGCTAGAAAGATTTGGCAGTCGGGTCCGCTTCACACCCCCAGGCATTCCTCTTGGTTTAGGCCATGGTTATGGCGAGTGGGAGCTTCAACGCACCCTGGCGGTGGAATTCCAGCAGTGCTTGGAGGCAGTCTGATTGCCACTGAAAAGCTAATTAGAAGGTTTGCTCGTTAGCTTGGATAAGGCCCTATTATCTGCTTAATGGTTAGGTAGCTAATCCCGCATTTGACTTCAATTGGTTTGCAATATCGAGCGCCGCTTCGGCATCCAATGAAGTGGCACCTTCTTGTGGGCCACCTGAGACCCAGTTTGCAAAAGACTCAGCTTGCAGCCTAAGGGCATCAAGTTGAGGTTGTTCTCCAGTGGAGGGGGTCAATATTTCTATCCTGGTGTGCTGCTTTGAAGTAAAGACTTCAGCAGATACTAGATCGCCTCCTGGATGGAATCTTCCAAGTGACACGAGGCCAATGGCGCCCCCAGACATTTCTAATATCGATTGGGTGCTATCAGTGTCTCCCATTGAGTCTTCAGTCTGAGGAAAGATTGAGGTTTTTGTCTTGACTACCTCTTGGCCGGTCAGCCAGCGAATCTGATCAATTTCGTGCACGGCCATGTCAACAAAAATGCCACCACTGGCAAGGCGAAACTCTTTGCGAGGAGGGGATTCGTCCCATTGGGAAGCGTTTATGAAGTGGACCTCACCAATCTCACCAGATTCGATCTTTCTGGCTACTTCCCTTAACTCGGGAATGAATCTGCGCCAGTAGGCCACTTGCAACTTGACTCCGTTTTTGCTGCATATTTCACCGGCTTGTCTAGCCTGATCTGAATTCAAACCGCACGGTTTCTCGGAAAGGATTGAAAGCCCTGTCCCTGCAATTTCACTAATGACCTGCAGGTGTTTATCCGTGGGGGCAGCGACGAGAATCCCATCCAGTTTCTCAGCACTAACCATCTGCTCCAAATTGGAATACACCTTATACCCGAGGCCCCTGAGCTTCTCTGCTGTGGATTCAAATGGTTCCACAACTGAAGTTAGGGCGACTTGATTTGAAGAAGTTAGTGCGCGCAGATGCATCTGACCCATACGTCCGCCGCCAACTAGTCCAAGGTTGAAAGTGCTCATTAGAGACCAAGTTTCGAGAGAATTTTGCGGTTTATTCGTTGATCTTCTGCAGCGCGCTGGAACCTTGCTGCGGTCTTAGGGAAAATGTCCTGTTCTACTACTGCCCAACCCTGGAAACCAAGATTGTGCATGTCTTCAACCAGAGCCTCTAGGTTCAAATCACCTTGGCCCAGAATCGGAAAGACTTCTTGATCCCAGATTGCTGTGGTGGGGGAATTGGATTCGACTATTTTGTCAAAAGCGCTTAGCGTTGCGTCTTTGATGTGAATGTGGTTTATCCGGCCAAACCACTTGTTGAGAGCTGTAACTGGGTCACCGCCTCCTAAAAGTAGGTGACCGGTATCCAAGCACCAGCCGACATCGGAGACTGACAACATTTTTTCCACTTCTTCTGGTGCCTCCACATAGGTTCCAGTTTCATTGTGAAACGTCGGTTCGTATCCGCGTGAGCGACATCTTTCTACAACTATTCGAAGCCCGTCCCCGAATTTCTCCCAGGTCGGGTCATCATGACCACTGGAAGGGTTGCGTTTTCCAGATCCAGGGTTGGCGTTTCGGAAAGGACTTCCATTGTCTGCAATCGTTGGGCGCGGCTGTGGGCCAGTAATGAAGGGTGACACGGCATCAAAGGTATCCAGCATGGCATCAAGATCTTTAATGCTTTCAGTAAGCCTTGATTTATCCGCAAACGGAAATTCTAGATAAGCACCAGCAAGTCCAAGATTGCGATCAGCAAGGCGCATTCCAAGTTCTTTTCCAAGACCAAGATATCCAACTGGACCTAGGTCGATACCCTCATAGCCCGCAGATGAAACCTCATCGAGAATCGCTATCCCATCTGGGGTATTCGGGTCAATTCCTACCGTGACTTCAAAGGCACCGTAACTGACAGGTGCGTTTGCCAGACTTATTCCAGGACTTCGCTTGGTCAACTCGCCACCTCCTAGAGAAATTGTATTTGGTCATTGGGTATCAGCTAAGGCCTTGGGGCCTTTACTTGGTACCCACCACGCTGCCTCGAAGTTTTGAACCAATAAGCGCAAGTGGTATTGTTTAGAACTGTTGCCAATTAGGCAACAAAAAGCACCTCTAGCTCAATCGGCAGAGCAACTGACTCTTAATCAGTGGGTTCCGGGTTCAAGTCCCGGGGGGTGCACGAAAACCCAGTTTCTTCTCACGAGAGCTGGGTTTTCTCTTAATCTAGAGACAGAGAAACAATCGATTAGGGGGCAAATGTCTAAGTCTGGGATGCTCCTTATAGGAATAGTTCTTCTACTAACGGGTTGTTCTGTCGCCCCAGCTTCAACAAATTTAAGCTCACCTAATCCTGAAACGAGCGACGACGTCGCCACAGAACTCACAGATGAGCAAATCGCTAAGCTAATTCGGTCTCTACCCGAGCAAAAATCTCTAGACGGCCTAAAGGCTCACTTTCGAGCAATCGATGAAGCAGCAAGCCAATTAGAGCCATTCGAGATTGAATACACCACAGGGCCAACCGCCGTCCAAAGCAAAGTTGACAAAGTGGTAGCGAAATTCTCAGAGAAGCTAAAGATGTATCAATTTCTAGGGCTTGAGTCTCTCAACCAGGATTGGGTATTGGCAAGTGAGAAGGATTACCAGTGGTGGGTTGATTACCGCTCCGCTCAGGACTCCAGCTTCCCGGTGAATCTTTGGAATGAAAAAACCAACGAACTTGGCCACTGCAGACTTAGTGCTGATGTTTTCTGTGGTGCGGGAAACGGTGTGGGAGGGAAGAACTATCAGGACAACGTTGTTGGGACTAATTTTTCCGACCGTGGACTTGACTACGTTTCAAGGCACGAGTCAGCTCACTTTTACCAGGCGGTTTTTGGTTACGGTGGACGCTGCTGGATGGCTGAAGGAC
>Ga0315908_10001407_pt1 | contig 18059 bp, 13 predicted proteins | sample LakEriMetagenome_12_FD_203520 | JGI IMG/M metagenome (GOLD analysis project Ga0315908, IMG submission 203520) | Freshwater fungal communities from buoy surface, Lake Erie, Ohio, United States - Buoy 4 MA124 | ecosystem: Environmental > Aquatic > Freshwater > Lake > Lake biofilm | place: USA... | reverse complement strand
TTTATATTTTTTTCCAAACATATAAACAAAAACAATAGAAATTCAATTAAGTTGAATATAATTTAGTAAATTTTTTTAGTTGACTCTATCTCAAAAGGTTAACGTGTCTGGTTACAACGCGCCTCTTATCATTTATGGTATTTTTGAAAGAGATCTTACATATATAATTTCCATCATGAGCTTTTCTACCCTTAATACCATATGAACCATCCCATCCACTTGTAACATCTTTTGATTCAAAAATAAGTTCCCCCCAACGATCAAAAATAAGCAGTTCAAAGTTGTAGGGGTCATATCCCGAGTAAAAAATAGGCGTAAACACATTGTTGTATTCATCTCCATCGGGAGTATAGCATTTAGGTACCTAAAATACTTCCCCTTCTTGAAAGCAGATTAAGAAATAAACTTGATTTGGTGCATACAGTCGAGGAACTCGGGTATTATTTGATAAATTTTTCAGGAAAAGTTTAAAAAATCAAGTGTTTACAACCAACAATTAATTCTCTTTTTTTGGGATAATTTAAAAAAGTTGTGTTAATTTGTAGTTTCTTATTAAACTTTTATTTTGTCTGTAGATTTCGCACTTATTGTTCTGTCAATAGTAGCTGTTCTAGCTTTCTTTTCCTATTTAACAGGTCGAGAAACCTTTCTAAGCTTCTTCAGTTTACTTTTGGCTTGCGGGGCAACTTCTTTGATTTCTAGTGAATTAAAAACAGATTCACGCACCGTGCTACTACAAATTATGGTTTTCGTTTATCTCCTTTTCAATTTTTTATTGTCACGGGTTGAGGTACTACGAAATATTAAATTTGGTGTCTATGGCACGGCCCTGTCCTCCTTTATGCTATTAACAGTTGGCCGCGCAGACTTTTCCCTTTATGATTTTGAATTTTCATATTTCAGTTTCGGAATTTGGATTTTGCCAATTCTAGGAACATTAATTTTTGTTGGTTCAGAATTACTTTCAGGAATGTTTTCTCAGTTCGTGGGATTTGAAACCCGCAGTTCATTTCAGCAATTGTCTCAATTATTTTTGGTATCAACCGTTGCTTTTTTAGGCTTTTTCTTCGCTTCTTATTTTGGATTGTTTCTTATTGGAATTGGTTACATCGCAAGTAGCTTTTACCGAGAAGACCACACGCCAAATATTGGGTTTAGTTTACTCACCTTAGCCTTAGTTCCTTTCATTTCAACGCTTGTGGGCATTGATACCATAGACATTTCTCTTGGTAAAAACTTGTTTGGCTTGTTTGCTGGTTTCTCAGGCGTTTGGTTTCTTTTCATTCTTTCACAATCAAAAATAAATCCTATTGCCTTTTCCATGTTTGGATATATTCTCCACTTGATTTTTTCCGTTCTATTATTGATGTTGGGTACGCAAAAGGCAGATTTAGGTGGTGTAGAGCCATTTTTAGCCTATTTAACAGGGTCGGCTTTAGCATTTGCTGTATATCACGAATTTAAACTTACTCAATTGGTTTTTCCCTCACTTATTTGTGTAGGAATTTATTTTGGACCAAAGGTTAATGGAACATTAAATGAAGCTGAGCAAACTACTACAGCCAATGCAACAGGCTCTTCGAAAACAAAATCCTCACAGAAAACCAAGGCTGATCCTTTTATAGTTAAGGGACTATCAATTGATGAATTAATTGGAGAATATGAAATTGATGATAAAACATCGGTGATTAATTTTTCACTTGGACCAAAAGGAGGAAAAACAGAAGGAGAAATAAAGAATTTTTTAGGGACTGTTAAGATTGATGAAAAAACAGGATCATCGTCCTTTACGGTTACCCTTCCTGTAAAGAATCTAACAACCAACAACGACTTAAGGGATAAATCTTTGATGGAGAAAGGGTATTTTAATGCCGGCAAGTACCCAAAAATGACCTACAAATCGAAAAAATTAGTAAAAATTGACGATTACTATGAACTTGACGGCGAATTCTCTATGTTGGGCGTAAGCAAATCACTTAAAGTTAAAGTTAAATATACAGGCAGTATCGATAAAGAAGGTGTAAAAGTTCCTGTTTTTATTGGCAAAGCAGCTGTGGACAGAACACAATTTGGGATGAGTCCTGATTCAAAAGAAGGAAATTCAGTGGAGTTTGATTTGCGAATTGAATTGAAAAAATCAGAGAAGAAAGAAGAACCAAAGAAAGAACCGAAAAAGGAAGAAAAACCAAAGAAGAAGAAAAAGAAAAAAGAAGATTCTTCAAGACCGAGACGCGATTCTGATTAATAACCAGAATAAGGTATGAACGAGTTTCTTCTTACTCCTATTGAATATCTTAAAGGTGTTGGTCCCCAACGAGCGAATCTGCTTAAACAAGAATTATCTATTTACAACTTTGAAGATCTATTAAATCACTTTCCGTTTAGGTATGTTGATCGCTCCTATTTCTGCAAAATAAATGAAATTCCTTTTCAGGAAAATGCTACGCAATTCAAGGGAGTAATTACGAAAATAAATGAAGGAGGAAAAGGTAGATACAAAACACTATCTGTGCTTGTAGAAGATGATACCGGTAAAATTGAATTGATTTGGTTTCAGGGTATTAATTGGATAAAAAATGCGATTTCTATTGGCAATACGTATCAAGTTTTTGGGAAGGCAAAAGTATATAACTCCACTTGGAAAATTGCTCATCCAGAACTAACTCTTTGGAATCCAACCGCCACTAATAAAGGATTTCAACCCATTTATTCTACAACTGAAAAATTATCGTCAAATGTTTTAGGAACAAGAGGTTTGGAGAAAATAATTGCTGGTCTTGTGGAACAAATCACCGGTAAAATTCCTGAAATTCTTTCGGATTCTATTATTTCAGAAATAAAATGCATTTCGTTTGAAGAAGCATTAATTAAAGTGCATTCGCCAAAGAACGAACAAGAAATTTCTCAAGCGCTCTATCGACTTAAATTCAATGAGTTATTTTATTTGCAACTCGAGATGCTTTTACGTAAAAGTCATTCTCAGACCAAGGGACAGGGCTTCGTTTTTCCTGATGTTGGATCGGTTTTTAACACGTTTTACTCCGATTATCTTCCCTTTGAATTAACAAATGCACAAAAAAAAGTATTGAAAGAAATCCGAAAAGACTTTTTGACAGGAAAACACATGAATCGTTTATTGCAAGGCGATGTGGGCAGTGGTAAAACACTCGTGGCTCTGTTAACTTGTTTAATGGCAATTGGAAATGGATTTCAAGCGGCAATCATGGCCCCGACAGAGATTCTGGCAAATCAACATTTTGAATCTATTTCCAAATTAGTGTCAGAACTCCCCATAGAAGTTGCTATATTGACAGGCTCCACAAAAAAAAGCAAACGTACTGAAATCCATGAAAAATTACTTTCAGGTCAAGTTCATTTACTTATTGGAACCCATGCCCTTTTAGAAAATACGGTTCAATTTCAGAATTTAGGGCTTGTTGTAATTGATGAGCAACATCGTTTTGGTGTGGCCCAACGAGCAACGATGTGGAAAAAGAACACCACTCCTCCACATATTTTGATAATGACCGCAACACCAATTCCGCGCACTCTGGCAATGACTTTTTACGGGGATTTAGATGTTTCAGTAATTGATGAACTTCCACCAGGGAGAAAGCCAATCACAACCATTCATCGTTTTGAAAATCATCGACTTCGATTGTTTGGGTTCATGAAGGAGCAAATACAATTAGGCAGACAAATTTATATTGTTTATCCACTGATACAGGAGTCTGAAAAATTGGATTTTGCTAATTTAATGGATGGTTTTGAGGCGATAAGTAGGTCGTTTCCTTTACCGGAGTATCGCGTGAGTATTGTTCATGGTAAAATGAAAGCTGAGGAGAAAGATTTTGAAATGCAACGCTTTATGAAAGGCGAAACCCATATCATGGTTGCTACAACAGTAATTGAGGTGGGAGTGAATGTCCCAAATGCCAGTGTAATGGTAATTGAAAGTGCTGAGCGATTTGGGCTATCACAATTGCATCAGCTTCGAGGGCGAGTAGGTAGGGGTGCTGAAAAATCGTATTGTATTTTAATGACAGGCCAAAAACTTTCAAAAGAAAGCAAAATACGCATGGAAACTATGGAAGGAACCAACGACGGTTTCGAAATTGCCGAGGTAGATCTTAAATTGCGAGGCCCCGGAGATTTATTAGGCACTCAGCAAAGTGGTGTACTTGATTTGAAGGTTGCTGATATTTCCAAAGACCAACAATTGGTGGTTTACGCAAGAACTATTGCACAAAACTTGATACAAGATGACGTTGGAATTTTGAGGGATGAGAATTTTCCGATACGCAGACGAATATCAAAAATCCTTAAATCAAAACCCAATTGGGGACAAATTTCTTAGAAATCAGATTCATCCATCGTGAAATCTTCTAAAGACGTATCGATTGTATCGTCGTCTTCCTCTTCTCTATCAATTAAATCCTCTGGAGAATAATCTCCGTCGCGGTTCACTGGTCGTAAAATATTTGTACTAGAAACATTCAGTCTTATTTCTGTTCTCACTCCACCACCTTCAACGGAATACGCTTTTGCAAAAGGAGAGCCGATAAGTTCTACCATTGTTCCTTTTTTCAAGAAATCCATAATGCGCATATTCGAACCATCCCGTTTCCAAATGGTACAATTGACCCAAGTAGTTTTTGTTTTTGTTTGACCGGTTCGCTTGTCTTTCCAGTTTTTATTGTGTGCTACCGGAAAGTTAATTGCTAAAAGATTTCTTTCCATTGTTTTAATGACTGCATCTTTTCCGATGTTGCCTATTAGTCTAGTTTCGAAGACAGTTGCCATCTTGACAGAATTTAGTATGTGTGATGATCCTAATTAAACATCTAAATTATGAAATAATTTGTTTTAATCAATTGATTATAAAAAAATTATCAAAATATGTAAATGTGAATCGAAAAAACTAGTTTTAACTAAAAATGAATGGTTTCTGAATGAACATCTACCCTTAAGAATCTTGCAGCATTTTTATCAAAGACCTTAGAATCCTCAGTAGTTAAATACTGAACAATTGAATTTTTACCACATTTTACAGAAATTTCTGGATGATTTAAAAGATATTGTTCCAATTTTTTAGCAACAATTTCTCCTTGCGACACAATCTTTATTTCTTTTGAAACAATCGACTCCAAGTACTCTTGAACCAATGGATAATGAGTACATCCTAAAATGATAGTATCAATTTTTGGGTCTTTAGCCAATAAACTATTCACATCTTCAGAAAGTATATTTTTACCAGCTTCAGAAAAATGTTTATTATTTTCAATTAAGGGAACCCATAATGGACAAGCATGTTGATTAACAACAATTTCAGGAGCAAATTTTTGTAATTCCAAGATATAGGATTGAGATTGAACCGTCCCTTCTGTTGCCAACACTCCTACGTGTTTGGTTTTTGTAAGTAGGCCTATTTCCTCCGTACTTGGGCGAATCACTCCCAAAACACGTTTGTTTGAATCAAGAAACGGTAAATCTTGTTGCTGAATGGTTCTCAATGCTTTGGCTGAGGCAGTATTACAGGCGAGTATAACTAGATGACACCCTCTGCTAAAAAGCAATTTAACGGCTTCCAAGGTATATTCGTAAACAATATCAAAAGACCGATTTCCATAGGGAGCGCGAGCATTGTCTCCTAGATATAAAAAGTCGTATTCAGGTAATTTTTTCCTGATTTCGGACAAAATAGTTAGTCCCCCATAGCCGGAATCAAAAATACCTATCGGAGAACCTTCTTTCATTTAATGAGATTTTAAAAACTCAATTACATTATTTTCAATACGTTGTGTTACTTGTGATGAGTCAGCCATGACAAATTTATTCCCAGTAATTCGTTCAAACAATTCAATATATCTGTCCGTAATAGTAGCAACAAACTCATCAGGCATAAAAGGCATAATATCGCCATCTTTTCCCTGAAAGCCATTCTGCATCAACCATTCGCGCACAAATTCTTTGGATAATTGCTTTTGTGGCTCACCACTTTTCTGGCGATCCTCGTATCCTTCTGCATAAAAATACCGCGAAGAATCAGGCGTATGGATTTCATCAATAAGAACAACTTCTCCATTGTATAAACCAAACTCATATTTCGTATCCACGAGAATTAATCCACGTTCCAATGCCATTTCACTTCCTCTTTGAAATAAGGCGTGCGTATATTTCTCCATGGTCTCGTAAATTTCTTTTGAGACCAATCCTTTTGCTAGAATCTCTTCTTTTGAAATATCCTCATCATGCCCTTCCTCTGCCTTGGATGCCGGTGTGATAATGGGTTCTGGTAAACGATCATTTTCTTTTAATCCTTCTGCTAAAGAAACACCACATAAAACTCTTTTTCCTGCTTTATATTCACGAGCAGCATGACCAGCCAAGTATCCTCGAATAACCATTTCAATGCGAATAGGCTCACATTTTTTGCCAATCGCCACCATTGGATCCGGGGTTGCCATTAACCAATTTGGAACGATATCACTTGTTGATTCTAAGAAAAAAGTTGCGACTTGATTAAGCACTTGTCCTTTGTAGGGTATTCCCTTCGGTAAAATGTGATCAAAGGCCGAGATTCGATCGGAAGCAACCATTACTACTAAATCATTTGCTAATGTGTATACATCACGGACTTTTCCATGATAAACGGACTTTTGATCCGGGAAATTAAAATTTGTTTTTGTCAGTGCGTTCATTTTCTTTTTTAATTTTTTCTTCAGCTTCAGCCTTATCGAAAGCGTCAATTATCTTTTTCACCAAGCGGTGTCTAATTACATCACTTTGCCCTAAACGAACAATTCCTATTTCCTCAATATTCTTCACATTATCAAGGGCGAAAGCCAATCCTGAGGTTTGTTTATTTGGTAAATCTATTTGAGATAAGTCCCCAGTAATTACAAATTTGGCCGTCATTCCCATTCTTGTTAGGAACATTTTCATTTGCATTTTGGTCGTATTTTGTGCCTCATCCAATATGACAAACGCCTTATCTAAGGTTCTACCTCGCATAAAAGCCAAAGGCGCAATTTCGATTATTCCGTATTCCAACATATCAGCGAGCTTTTCACCTGGAATCATGTCTCGCAATGCATCGTACAAAGGCATTAAATATGGGTCGAGTTTTTCCTTTAAATCACCGGGAAGGAATCCTAAATTTTCACCGGCTTCTACCGCTGGGCGAGTAAGTACTATTCTTTTTACCTCTTTATTTTTTAGTGCTCTAACTGCTAAAGCGACAGCAGTGTATGTTTTTCCCGTTCCCGCTGGACCCACTGCAAAAACCATATCGTGTTCATTAACAGCTTGAACTAACTTTTTTTGATTAACTGTCCTAGCTTTGATTTTTGCACCTCCATTTCCGTGAACCAAGGTTTCCGAGCCATCATCTACAGAAAGTAAATTACTGCCCTCTTCGAGCATCAAATTATCAATGTTATTTTCCGTTAATGTATTAAATTGATTGAAATGACGGACTAAAAGCTGAAATTTTCGTTCAAACTCATCCATTGTTTCCTCGTCACCAAAAACGGTAAGTTCATTTCCTCGTGAGGAAATTTTGAGAGCAGGAAAAAACGTTTTTAAGTGTTTTAAATTAGAATTATTTGGTCCAAAAAATTCTGCGGGATTAATCTTTTCTATTTGGATGGAACGTGAATGCAAGTCTTTATTTATTCGAGGGTTTGTTGTAAATTTCTTTGAAATCAATTACTTTTGATTCAAAATTAAAAAATCTCCGTTAAAGGCAACGCTTTTTTATGCAGATAATCACACTAACTTCAGATAGTGGAACGAAAGACCATTACGTTGCCTCCATGAAAGGTGCAATTGTGAGTCTTTATTCTTCTGCTCTGATCATTGATGTTTCGCATGAAATCAGGCCTTTTGACATAGCTGAAGCGGCATTCCAGTTACGAAATTGTTTTGATGATTTTCCAATAGGAACGGTACACATAATTGGAGTAGATGCAGAACCCCAGTTAACACCAGGTTCAGATGAAGGGAGTTATCCGAGTATTTTAAAGTACAAAGGACAATATGTTGTGGCGAATGACAACGGTTTTTTTGGTGCTTTTTTGGATCAAAATCATCCTGAAGAATTTTATCGAATTGAAACAATGGTGGAAGAAGGGAAACATTACACTTTTCCAACCAAACAACTTTTGATTCCCACTGCTTGTAAAATTTTAAATGGGGAAAATTTAAAGTCTTTTGCAACGCCAAGAAATAAGTATAAAAAAGCATTTACGCCAAGTGTACTTGTGGAGAAAAACCTCATAAAAGGCTATGTAGTTCATATAGATGCGTTTGGAAATCTGATTACAAACATCAATAAACATTATTTTGACCGCTACGAGAAAGACGTGGCTTACACCATTTATTTCCGAAACAAAGAATATTTCATTGAGCAAGTTTCACAAGGATACAATGCTGTTCCTCCCGGAGATAAAGTAGCCATCTTTAACAGCAATAATTTACTGGAAATAGCCATTAACCGTGGTGCGAATGCTTCGACTGGAGGTGCTGAACAACTTTTTGGAATTCGTGTAGGCGATATGATTCGCATTGAATTTACTCCAAGAGGATCACACGATAACTTTGATTCTTTATTTGGGTAGATAAACTTCTAAAGTTATTTTATCAGAAATAGTGTCTTGCTGATTTAATAATCAGTTATGTTTATTTTGCAGCCCATTCTGTATTTGGCACTAGAAATATAGGCGGCGCTTGAGCTAGCAGAGATTGGTGAGTTTATGAAAATCAGTTGCGTAATTCTTGCCGATTGATCAAATTTTATCGTTACATTTCAAACTATTGGCGTTAAAATTATTTAAATTGTACTAAATGAAAAACGTGTCGCCAATATTAAGAATTCTTGGAATTGTTCTTTGCTTTTTAATTCCAATTAATATAATATCGCAAGACAATTCCAATCTTGAAAAAGAAATTTTTAATAAAATCAACAACTATAGGGTTAAAATAGGTAAATCCAAATTTACATTCAACGATTCATTAGTGAAATCTTGTAGAAGCCACAGTAATTCTATGGGCATAAACTACAAGCTGGAACACGTTAAAAATTTAAGTGAAGTTGGTGCAAATGCCGAGATTATCCAATTGAATTATACAACAGGAAGAACCTTTATTGAAACTAGTGATGATGTGCTTGATATTTTTCTGGATTCTCCCTCACATAAAAAGATTATTGAAGGCATTTACAATCAAATTTCGATTGGCGTATACGTGACAAAAGATGAGGATTTATGGGTTACGATAAGATTTAAATAGAATAAAATTGTTAGAGTCATCACTTCACAAGATCAATAATTGCGGTTAAATTTTAATAAATAATTCAAGCAATATCTTACTTCAAAACTGCAATTTTCAAACTAACACCTTGCCCTTTGGAAATCCCCGATAAATAATAAAACCCTGAACTAATCTCTGGGATCGAAATTTCAAGGTTATTTGAAGCAAAACCAATAAAAAGTACTTTCCCATTAAAATCAGTAATTTGATAAAGCGACTGTTCATCAAACCCATTTATTCGAAAAACACCATCATTCGGATTTGGAAATACAGCAATAGATGAATTTATTGCATTCTCTAATGATGCACATTGCTCTACAATAATTGAAAGCTGTGCAGAACCTTGACATCCGTTTGCATCGGTATAATTAGCAACAATTACAAATGTTCCAGCGCCAGTGACTGATGGATAAAAGTAATTATTAGCAACCCCAACTCCAGATAACAAAGAATTGGAAGGATTAACGTTTAATTGAACCACACCATCATTACTACATACAATATTATCCGCATCACTCGAAGTTAAAGTAACAACAGGATTTTCATTAACCACAATGTTTTGAGTAGTTGAATTTGTTCCAGCAGCGTTTGAAACAGTTAAGGAAACAGTATACGAACCAGCAGTTGCGTATGTATGTGCAGGGTTTTGTTGGTTCGATGAAGTACCATCGCCAAAAGTCCATGCCCAAGTTGTAGGTGAATCTGTAGAAAAATCAGTGAAAGAAACTGTTGAGCCTTGGCAAATTGTATTTGGAGTGGTAAAAGATGCCGTTGGAGGATTATTAGTAGGGACTGAATAAAACACTTTGAAATCATCGAAATAATAACCATCTGCTGTTGTTCCACCATCCGAACGCAATTGAAAACGCACTTTAATTTGCTGTCCCAAATAATCACTTAAATTAATCTCTTCCAACACCCAACTTGATTGTGTTCCTTCGTAAACGGGTTGACCATTTGGCTGAACACTTCCACTTCCACTTGTACCAGGAACAGTATAGTTTCCACATTGGCCGATCCACGTTGTCCCACCATCTGTTGAAACTTGAAACTGAACAAAATCATAATCAGCCTCGATACCCCATTTAGCGTAAAAAGAAACCATGGCGGCTGTAGCTTGAGTTAAATCGATTGTTGGTATGTAGGTGTATGTTTTATTGGTATTATTCGAATAGTTATTGGCAGATCCGTCAAAAAAGGATTTTGATGGAGAAACAAACGTTGATGTAGTGGTTGACCAGTTTCCCGTCCAATTTGTAACGGTTGTTGCATCTTCTAAAGCTTGCAATGTAATTGCGCCAAAGGTTTTAATAATCGTATCTTTTTTTATCCATAATCCATTGTCGGTTTTTAAAACATATTTGATTTGATCACCAAATTGAATTGCGGGATCTAAAGAATACGAAATTGCACCTGTTGAGGATTGCTGACTATTCAAATTATAAGTAACTGAATTTCCGACCGAAACAATATTTAACAAAGGTTCAATTGAAACTACCACAGGGCCTCCTTGGCGACCTAATCTTTTGATTGAATGATTAAAATTACCACTTGTCGTTGCTACAGCAGATGGATCCGTATCCTTAACAACGCTGTAATTACGTGTTAAATGAGCCAAAACTAGATTTGGAAAAACCATTTCTTGACATGTTGCAATAATTTGCGATGAAGGCTGCCAAAATGCTGTTCCAACCTCAGGTGTATGAGCAAAAACAGTGTCTTTTTGATTAACCCCTACATCTACCTTATACATGTAATCATCTGAGTCACCTGATGCCGGATAAAGACCAGAAGATTTTTGAGCAAAATATCCGTTCAATTCAGTCATGTGATTGGTATAGTCTTGAAAATAATCATGATGAGGAGCAAATTCAGCGTCAGTTGTACCAATTGGAAACAATAGTTCTTCTGCATAGGTATGCGCATTAAAAGCCATTTCAAAATCATTGTTTTGAACCAACCATCTCATCGCTTGTGTTTCGGGTTCTGAAAATGCGGAAGGACCACAATACGTGTCATTACTCGGTGTAGTGCTTGTTCCCGTTGTTCCCCAACCGTAGGAATAATTTCTATTCAAATCAACTCCAAAAGTACCGTTTCCATTATTACGTCGATTTTTGCGCCACATTCCACCCCCATTAGGATTGGTTGTTTCATTGTACACATACCCATCTGGGTTAATGCAAGGCACGAAATACATTTGTGTATTATTTACAAGGTACGTAACCTCATCGTTTGTACCGTAATTTTCTAATAAATACCACATGTAAAAAACAGTCTCCATCAAACTCATCGGTTCTCTTGCATGGTGAATGGCTGTGTACAAAACTTTAGGTTCACTCGCTTCGTTTGTATTTGGATTATCAGAAATCCGCACATGATAAATTGGTCGGTTACCGACTGTCAAGAAAGTAGAAATTGGTGATTTTGTAGTAATTAAATTAGGGTATTGTGCAGCCATCGCATCTAATTCAGCAAGCATCTCATTGTATTTCAAGTAACCACCCATTGTTCCTAAATTGAAATTGGATGGAGTTACGGGAGAAAATGTAGAAGATCCACCACCGCCTGTTCCTGTACAATTCGCGTTTTTTAATACATTTTCAGATTCTTTGCTCGGATTATTTAAAATGTCAATATAATACTTTTCGACATCATCAATAAGAATTTCATAATCATAACCATACGTTTGCATGATGGCTATTTCGTCTTTTGAAAAATCAGAAATGAAAAACAAGCCTTCTTTGCGAATGCCGTGATCCATGGCAACACCCAAATTACCCAATTTTGAAAGTTCTTCTTGCGTTCCAAAAACCTTAACCCGAGAATAATTCTGTGAAAATGAAAAAAGTGAAATACTAAATAAAAAAATTGAGAAAATAAGAGTTCGCATAGTACTAGTTTAGGGAACTAAATTATTAAAATAAATTGATATTCCCGAACTTATTTGTTTATATTAAATAAGTTTAAATAGTGCCTATTCTGTGAGAGTACAGAATACCGATCTATAATAGTTTGTTTTCCATTTCTTCCAAACTGTTTTCGCATCTCCGCATTGACAATCATCATCTCGAGTGCTTGTTTCCATTCCTCATCAGTTGATGCAATGATTCCATTGGTCCCGTGGTCGATAATTTCGGTATTCACACCAACCGGTGACATAATCGTTGGAATTCCCAGCGACATGTATTGCAGGCCTTTAAAGCCGCATTTTCCTTCTGACCATTGATCTTTTACTAAAGGCATGATGCCGATTGAAAAAGATTTTAAATCCTCAATTTCAGATTCTTTATTCCATTTTATAAATTCAAGATTTGGTAGGTCAAATGCAGGTTTCTCATTGGAAATAACACGAATTATGTACTCAAACTTGGTGTTTAACTCATTAAAAACCGGAACTAAGGCATCTAAATAACGCATGGTTGTATGAGTGCCCGTCCAGCCCAAGACAATTTTTTCAGGATAATATTCTGCATTTCCTGTGTGATAGTTTTCAGTATCAATTGTCGTTGGAATTATGACAATATTAGAGTTGAATTGCCGAGCATAATCAGCTAAAAATTGATTCCCAGCTGAAACTTGATACGCCCACTTCATGCAATAATTCACTTTCCAATAGGCTTTTAACCGATGAAATTTTGCATTGCTTTCACTGTAATTTGGAAGCCAAATCGCATCGTCAAAATCATAAATGTATTTTCTTCGTAAAACCTTTGCTATCAACCATTCAAAAATGGGTGGCCCTAAATGTGAAGCCTCTCGGTGAATGAAGATAAAATCTGCTTTTTGCAAAGAAAACAACAGAAAAAATCGTTTAAAGAAACTTCGTATTACCCCTGAAATTTTTTGAATGGTTTTTCCATCGCTATATAAGGCCCTCCATGTTTTTTCATCCAAAAAAGGAAACAGTTTTACTTCGTATCCCTCTTGCTCTAAAAAAGAAAAATATTGCTCAAATCGAAAGCGCTGTGAGGGAGCAGCATTGTGCGGATAAGGTGCGATGAAATAAATTTTCTTCTTCGACATTAGAACAAAGTTACTGAAGTAATTTTTGATAGACAGAGTAATAATTCGCTACTCCATTTTCTAATCCGTAAAATTCAGAGGCACCAAGCTGAGCTTTAGTTTTATCGAAAGGAATTTCATTCCAAGAGATTTTCTCAAATTCATTATTATCGAATTGATTCAAAACAATTCCTGCTTGGTAATTTTGAATAATTTTATCCGTATCTCCAACACCTGCATTACAAATGATTGGAATTCCCATCGACATTAATTCTCCTTGTTTTGTTGGCGAAGATGCTTTTTTGGAGTATGTCGGTCGAATAAAAAACACCGATGCTGAAAATAAGCTAATGTAGGATGCAACTTCATTGTGTTTTGCCGACTGGACGCGAATAGAATCAGTGGGAATTTGAAATTCTGTTGCTTTCATTAGAATATGATTAGGGTCATCACCCGAAACAAAAAGAAAAATGGCATCTGGTTTTTTGGAAAGTAAACTTTTGAATAGTAAAAGCATTTCATCCAACATATACCACGTTCCAATTGAACCTACATATCCCAAAACAAATTGATTTGGTTCTATTTTCAAGTTTTGTTGAAGTTCTATTTTCTTGGAATCAGTAATTTGAGTCGGATCAAATTTGGTTAAATCAGCACAACAGGGAATTACTTGAATTTTAGATTCTAACTGAATAAATCCATTCCAAGAACAAATTTCATCTTTGCCATTTTGCGTTAAGGAAATAACGTAATCCGACTCTAAGAAAAATTGCTTTTCCTTCCGTTTAAAAAAATTATAGACAACATTAAACACTGGATTCGCAAGTGACCAAATTTTACCGTCGATTCGTTCATCTGCCCAAAACCCGCGCATATCGAATAAAAACTTAGTTTTAAATTTCTTTTTCATTGCTAATCCAACTATGGCTGAAAGGTAACTTCTGCAATGAACGATTGAAAAGCGATAAGTTTTATTGAGTTTGAAGGCAAGTTTTCGCATTCTCCAAACATCGTATAGGGTAGATAAAAGCGGGGGTCTTTTGGTGTAGATTCTTGGATGCCAAGTTATCTCGTTTTTATCACAAAGGGCTTGAATGTCATCCTTTAATTTTTCAAATCGATCTGGCTTTTCAAAGCTAATCAAGTGAAAACGAAATCCTTTTTTTGAGAGGCCAATTATGTATGGAAGCACTTGCGATTGACCCAAAGGATCAGTCATTCCGTCATACGATAAATAAAGTACATTTTTTACTTCATCCATCGTTCATACCACATTTGAAACATCAACAAATACCACAATTTGAAATCGTATTCAGTTTTTCCCGAAAAGAAATTGACTTTCAATCGATTTACTGCCTCCCAATTGAACAACCCTTGTTCACGAATATTTTTTTCATTGATGTAATCTTCGACCATTTCTTTCAACTCATTTTGCATCCATGAAGCCAAAGGAATCGCAAATCCCATTTTTGGTCGATCCATTTTTTCCTTTGGAATAAACTCATGAACTATTTCACGCAAAATGTATTTTTTAATCCCATTGTGATATTTGAAATCATCAGGAAGTTGGGCTGCATATTCTATCACACGATGATCTAAAAATGGTTCTCGTCCTTCCAAACTTGCAGTCATGGTTGCTCGATCTACCTTTTGCAAAATATCATCAACCAAGTAAGTTTGATAATCAATTGCCATCATATAGGAAAGAGGAGATGAACTTGCGTTTATTAATTCTTTAGAATTATAAGCAGTTGAAAGTTTTTCGGGAGTAAAATTCAAGAATTCAGCCAATTGTTTATCCGTAAATTGCTCGCTTAAACTCAACATCATTTGCTCTGACGAGGGGTCTTTCAACAGCGATTTTAACTTTTCATAGCGATTTGGAAAATTATATTTGTTTTTGAGAACCGGGATTTTATTCGCCGGAACCACATCCATAATTCCAGCAATGCCTTTTCGTGCAAATCCGGGAATGGAACGCAATTTTTGACCGTATCGCATCAAATAATCATAACGATTGTATCCCGCAAAAACTTCATCACCCGCATCAGCGCTCAATGCAACCGTAACTTGCTTTCGAGCCATTAAACTTACCAAAGTAGTTGGAATAGCACTGCTATCAGCAAAAGGTTCGTCGTAATAAAAAGGCAAATCTTGAATTAAATTCAAGGCATCTTTTTGCGAACATTCAATTTCAGTATGGTCAGTGCCTAATATTTCAGAAGTTTGACGCGCGTATTCAGCTTCATTTAAGCCAATATCGGGAACAGAAATCGTGAAAGTCTTCAGTTTTTCCGTCCGATCTTGTTGCAAAATTGCCGCAACTGCTGAGCTATCGTATCCGCCGCTCAAAAAAACGCCAACAGGGACATCAGCTACCATGCGGTAATTACAAGCAGAGGTAAGTAATTCTTTCGTTTCTTTTTTTGCAGAAGAAAAATCAATGTCTAACTTGGGTTTATTGTAAGCATCATACACATTCCAATATTGCGTCTGATTGCCCAAAGAATTTGATAATACTTTATCGGCTTCTTTTAATGAAAACTCCAGAAAATGACCTGGTTTTAATTTGTAGCAATTTTCAAAAACACAATGTGGAGTTGGAATATTTCCATATTGCATAAAAGCAGCTACTGAATTTCGATTTAGTACTTTTTTAAATCTCGGATGTTTGTGAAAAGCTTTCAATTCGGAGGAAAAAAGAAATAAGCCATCCTCATAATAATAGAAAAAAGGCTTGATTCCCGCTCGATCTCTTACGCAGATTACCTCTTGAGATTGAATATCTAGAATTACAAATGCAAACATTCCAATGAACCGATGAATGCAATCCCTTCCCCATTGAACAAAGGCATGTAGTATAACTTCTGTATCTGAATTACCTGAAAAAGTATGACCTAATTCAATTAGCTCTTTTTTAATTTCAGCGTAATTATAAACTTCTCCGTTGAAACAAATCCAATAGTTTTCGAACTGCATGGGTTGCTTACCAAAAGAAGTTAAATCGATAATCGATAAACGCCTGTGACCTAATCCAACACTCGCTTTATCAAGTTCTAGAAGCTCAACACCATTTCCGTCTGGACCTCGGTGGTGTAAGGTATCTGTCATCACAGAAAGAACTTCTGCAGTGGATTCTTTTTTAAAATCGATAAATCCGGTTATCCCGCACATTGTAAGAAAAGTAGGTTGAATTACAAATGTACAATGAAAAAGAGTGTTTTAGCACATTTATTTTCTCTAATTTTGGGTGATAACAAATCCGCTCTATGAAAAACATCGATTTTTCGATAGTTCTTTATAATGACCATACCAATCGTTTGACTTTCTTCACCGGATTGGATGTACTTATGCTTATTTTTTGGTTGGTATTAGTTTTAATTATTGCAAGCTACATAAAAACTCAAAATAGTGAAAAACCTCATTATCGATATTTTACATTGAACCTTTATTTTAAATTATTGTTCTCTTTTATCTTTGGATTCTACTATTTGTTTTATATCCACGGCGGGGATACAATAGCCTTTTTTGATGCTTCTAGAGTACTAACTAATTTACTTTTTAAGTATCCAGAATATTACCTGAAAGAATGGTCAACCTTTGCTGAAGAAATTGGTTATGTAAGTCATTTTACTCCGGAAACAGGAAAGCCTCCTGGCTGGATTTCAAGAGAGCCTGAGGGATACTTTGTGAGTAAAATTTACTCTGTCCTTAATATCTTTACTGGGAGTAGTTATTTAGCAACAACAGTCCTTACAGCATTCTTAACATCTTTGGCTTCCTTTAAATTATACGATTTCATAGTTTCATTTGGAATTCACCATTATAAAAAACTAGCTTTATATTTTCTATTCATCCCTTCACTCAGTTTTTGGTGTACAGGAGTCTCAAAGGATTCCTTGATTTTAATTTGTATGTATTTCATGATTCCCACTGTATATAACTTAGTTGTTGGTAAGGCAAAACTTAAAATCTGGAATATTTTTCTTATTCTACTTTTCTCTTGGATACTTTTAAACATACGTTCCTTCATGCTTGTAACCGTTGTTGTTCCTTTTATTTTTGCTTTTAATGTTCAATTTTCAAAGCGCTACTTTGCTAATAAGTTTTCACAACGCTTTATACGAACCATTGTAATTTTGATTGGATTTGGTTTTATCGGATTTTACTTTTCGGGAGAAACGGCTCAGAAATATTTAAAAGAAGCCGAGGTTGTTCAACAAGATTTTAAAACCAATAAAACATACAAGGGAATAAAATATGACATTGGAGATGTTAACTATTCACCAACAGGTTTGTTAAGGGTAATGCCTATATCTGTTTTCACAGGGATTTATCGCCCTTTTCCATGGGAGGCCTTATCTCCCGGCCTTATTTTAAATGGAATTGAGAGTGTCATTTTATTCTATCTCACATTTCTATTTTTATTCAATAATCGCGGAAAGAGGATTGGTCGAATTCGAGAGTCGGATATACTAACCTTTTCATTATATTTCGTAATTATTTTTGCATTCATGACCGGATTTACCTCTGTGATTTTTGGGGTATTGGTAAGGTTACGTGCACCATTACTACCGTTTTTTATGATGCTACTAACTGTGGAACAGGAAGAAAATAAAAAGGAGGAGCAAACCACTGAAGAGTTGTTAGCTTAATCCTTTATTTCAACGCAATCTTACTATTTTTACTTAACTTTAAAAATAATTCTCCTTTAAACATGAAATCATCTTTCATTATATCTC
>Ga0315908_10001406_pt1 | contig 18064 bp, 22 predicted proteins | sample LakEriMetagenome_12_FD_203520 | JGI IMG/M metagenome (GOLD analysis project Ga0315908, IMG submission 203520) | Freshwater fungal communities from buoy surface, Lake Erie, Ohio, United States - Buoy 4 MA124 | ecosystem: Environmental > Aquatic > Freshwater > Lake > Lake biofilm | place: USA... | reverse complement strand
AAGGCTGGCAAACGCGATACGAAGGAGCTTTCAAATGGCCGAACACAAACATGGTTCGATGGACATCCGCGATCATGAAAAGACCTTTGCGGGCTTTATCAAGCTCGCCATGTGGACCGCCGGCATCTCGATTGGCGTTCTGATTTTCATGGCGCTTGTGAACGCCTGATTGGTTTAACGTTCTTCGTCGCCCGCCAGAATTGGACCTGCCACCATGCTGCGCCTCTCATTTGCTTTTCTGGCGCTGCTTGCCTTAACGGCCTGTGGGGCGGGCGGGACGAGTTCAGCGCCGAATGCCTCGGACAGTGCCATTCTTGCGGCGCGTTATGTCGATGACAGCCAGCCCTCGGTGACGCTGTTCACGGTGGTGAACAACCAAAGCGGCTCCGGCGCCCATTCGGGGCTTTTGGTCAACGGATCAGAGCGGGTGCTCTTTGATCCCGCAGGCAGCTTCAACCACCCCCGGCTGCCCGAACGCGGCGATATGCACCATGGCATGTCCGACCCGATGGTGGCCTTCTACATCGACTATCACGCGCGTGAGACCTATCGGGTGATCGAACAGAAGCTGTCCGTATCGCCCCAAGTGGCCGAAATGGTGCTCGCCCGCGCAAAGGCCCGCGGCGCCGTGCCGAAGGCGCATTGCGCCAATTCGATCTCGGCCATCTTGCGCGATGTGCCGGGGTTCGAAAGCCTAGGGGTGACCTACTTCCCCAATCGGCTGGCCGACCAGTTTGGCGAATTGCCCGGTGTGATGACCCGCGTCATCACCGATGACGATGCCGATGACAATCACGGGGTCTTGCTGATTGATCCCGTCGAAGTCGCGGCGAAGATCAACATCAACGGGAACTAAGCCCGGCGGTCCGGCTTAGGCTGCGCCCAGCATCACCGGCAAGAGATAAAACGTCACCCCGCCCGCGCCGATGGCGGCAATCATGTTGCGGGTCAGCACCCCGGCCAGAACCGTCACCGCAATAGCACCAAGGCGCACGGGATCCAGCGCACCTGCCGTGGCGGGCGGCCAGAGGACGGCCGGGGCCACCAGCGCCGGCAGCACCGCCACCGCCGTGTAGCGCAAGGACCGCACCAGCCAAAGCGGCAGCGGCCGGTTGCCGAGAAGCCCCAAAAACGACAGCCGGATCAGATAGGTGCCGATCCCCAGCACCACGACCACCAGCCAAAAGGTCGGACGGTCGATCATGCCCGATCCCTCCACGCTTCGGTGATCGCCCCGGCCGCCATGCCCACCGCCGCGCCGACCAAAAGCCCAGTGCCGTAAGGCATGGCCCAGAGCATCAGCGTCACCCCAACCGACACCGCCATGGCCACCGCATGCGGCAATGTGGTCAGCATGGCCGCGGTCATCCCGACAAAGGTGATGGGCATCGCGAAATCGAGCCCCCATGTGTCCGGCACCGCGCGGCCCAGATGCGCGCCGACGGCCGTTGAGACGTTCCAGATCGCGGTGATCGGCGTGACGGTGCCGAAGAAATAGGCCACCTTCTCGGCCACCGTCAGGCTGCGGTTCTTTTCAAAATCGGCCAGCGACAGGGCAAAGCTTTGGTCGACAAGGAAATAGGCGATGAGGGCGCGGATCCCCAAGGGCGCAGCCCCCAGATGCGGCGTCAGCGCGACCGAATACATCATCATCCGCAGATTCACCGCAAGGCCAGTGGCGAGGATCACCAGCACCGGCGCCTGATCCTGCATCAGTTGCAGAGCGGCAAGTTGGCTGGCCCCGGCAAAGACCGCGACGGAAAAGATCTGCGTCTCCCAAGGGCCAAGCCCGGCCTCGGCCGACAGCACGCCAAAAAGCATCGCAAAAGGCACAATGACCAAAAAGAAAGGCAGCGCGTGGGCGGCACCTTTGTAAAACGCCTTGCGGGTCTGAGATGTGGGTCTGGGCAATCCGGGGGCAATCCGCTTGTCGAACGCGTGCCTTGGGCTTACGGCTTTCGTAAGCGAAGGGAAAGGGCCGGATGCGGATCTTTGGGGTGATCCTTGCGGGCGGACAGGGCCAGCGCATGGGCGGGGTGGACAAGGCGCTGGTGCCTTTGGCCGGTGCGCCCCTGCTGGCCCATGTGATCGCGCGGCTAGAGCCGCAGGTGGAACGGTTGGCGCTCTCGGCCAATGGCGATGCCGCGCGCTTTGCGCGTTTTGGCCTGCCGGTGCTGCCCGATGGGCCGGGTGCGGGCCCTTTGGCCGGTGTTCTGGCGGCGCTGCGTTGGGCCGCACCTTTGGGCGCGACGGCGGTTGTGTCGGCCCCGGTGGATGGCCCCTTCCTGCCCGGTGATCTGTGCCCGCGCCTATGTCTGGCGGCCGAAAGTGCACCCGAGGGGCTGGCCGTGGCACAGGCGGGTGGGCGGTTGCATCCGACCTTTGCGCTCTGGCCCGTGGAACTGGCCGAGCCTCTGGCCGCGTTTCTGATGTCTGGTGCCAAGCCCAAGGTGATGGATTTCGTCGCCGCCCATGGCGCGACCGAGGCGCGCTTTGCCGAAGGATCAGGGTTTGACAACCTCAACACGCCCGAAGATATGGCCCGCGCCGAGGCCATCTTGCGCGGATCCGCCGGATGAGGCCCTTTGACCGGGTGATCGTGGCCGATTGGTCAGCGGCCGGGTCTGTATCACCCGCGCGGCCTTCGGCCAATGCGATCTGGTTAGGGATCAGCGACAGCGCCGAGGCCTATCTGGCCGAGGCGGTGGCCGCGTCCCAAGGTCGGCTCTTGATCGGGTTCGATTTTCCGATGGGCTATCCTGCGGGCTTTGCCGCGCGGGTGACCGGGGTTTCGTCTGCCCGCGCGGTCTGGAGCTGGCTTGCCCAGCATCTCAGCGATGCGCCCGACAATCGCAACACGCGCTTTGAAACAGCGGCCAGCATCAATGCGGCCCTTGGTGGCGCGGGCCCCTTTTGGGGCCGACCGCGCAGCCTGCCCCTACCCGCCCTGCCCGAGACCAAGGCGGTGGATTACCCTGCCCTTGGGCTGGCCGAGCGGCGGCAGGTCGAGATCGTGGTGCCGCGCGCCCAGCCGGTTTGGAAGCTTTACACCACCGGTGCGGCAGGCGGTCAGGGTCTGGTGGGGCAGCCGATGATCCACCGGCTGACAATGCTGCCGGGCGTTGCGGTCTGGCCATTTGATGCGGCCGATGCGCGGGTGGTTCTGGCCGAGGTTTACCCCTCGCTTCTGGCGCGTGCTGTGGCGGCGGACCCGGCCCCGATCAAGGATGAGGCGCAGGTGCGGCTTTTATCGCGCGCGCTGTGGCGGCTGTCGCAGACCGGGCGCATCGCCCCTCTTTTCGCCACACCCGGCGGCGCGGTCACGACCGAGGAGGGCTGGATCTTGGGCGCAGGTCACGGGCCAGCGTTGGAGGCGGCGCTGGCATGACGCGCGGCATCACCGTCTCCTTGGGCCTGCCCCCTTCGCTGCGCGATCAGGCGGCGGCAATCTACTGGCAAGCCTTTGGCGGCAAGCTGGGCAGGGTTATGGGACCAGATGCGCGCGCCCATGCGTTTTTGGCGCGGGTGATGCGGGCCGATCATGCGCTGGTGGCGCGCGATGAGACCGGGGCGCTGTTGGGCCTTGCCGGGTTCAAGACACCGCAGGGCAGCTTTGCTGGGGGCAGCTGGACCGACACGCGGGCGGTCTATGGGCTGGCAGGGCTGGCCTGGCGTCTGCCGCTTCTGGCGCTGTTGTCCCGCGAGGTGGACAACGACCGTTTCCTTCTGGACGGCATCTGCGTGGCCCCGGCCGCGCGCGGGCTGGGGGTGGGGTCTGCCCTGATGGCCGCGATCGAAGATGAGGCGCGGGCGCGCGGGTATGCCTATGTGCGGCTGGATGTGATCGACACCAACTGGCGCGCGCGCGCACTTTATGAGCGTTTGGGGTATATGGGTATCAAGACTGCCCCCTTGGGGCCGTTGCGCCATGTGTTCGGCTTTGACGCGGCTGTGACCATGGTCAAACCGGTCTGACCGCCTAAAGGCTCTGGGCACCAAAGCCCCCCACCCCATCCCTCCCCACAAGGGGGAGGGGGCGCTGATCCTATGATGTAGGGGCGAGATGCGATTAACAGGGCGCCTCCCCTCCCCCGTGTGGGGAGGGGCCAGGGGTGGGGGGAAGCTGGCGCAAGTTTAGTCGAAAATTCCGGTCACGCGGCCCAACAGCATGAAAGCCCGCACGGTGCGGGTTTCGGCAAGATCGGTCAGATCGCTGTCGGTGGCGCCTTGCTCAAATTCGAGAAACACCTTGTCAAAGCTGCGCAGGAAGTGATGCACGGCATCCTTAAAGATCGCATCCTCGCGCAGCCGACCCGCCGCCAAAGCCAGTGAGGCGCGGTCCCGCACACCGCCCAAGGCCGCGATGCCACGCCCACGTTCACCCATGGCAAAGCGCCGCCAGATTTCGGGGCGGGCGCGGTCAGGCTTGAGGTCATCCATATAGATGCCCTCTTGGCTGAGCAGTGTCAGCACATCCTGCGCCGCGCGGATCAATTTGGCGACATTGCGATCTTCCAGCGCGGCGCGCAGCGCACGGAAGCCTTCTTTATCGTCGGGGTTTTCGGGGAATTGCAGGGCGCGAATGAAATCGGTGTTCGACAGCGGCGGGCGCAGGGCCTCGGCCGGGGTGCCAAGCGCCAGCGCGGGCTGTTCGGCGGCCGGGTCGGGCTGCGGGGTGGCCATGGTGGCCTTGCGATCCGCCGAGGGCTGCACCAGTGACGTATCGCGCCGCGAGGTGAAGGTGGCGAGCGCGGTTTCAGTTTGCCGCGCGGTCTGGGCGATCTCGTTGATCTTGCGCTCGACCGACGGCTTGATGCCGCCCTGCTGGCCCGCCAAATAGGCGCTGCGCATGGCGTCCACCGTGGCCTGCAGCCGCGCCGCCTCATGCCGCAGGCTGCGGACGGACCGCAGGGTCACTGCCGCCGCCCAGATCAGCGCCAAGGGCAGGAACACCACCAATAGCGTCAGCACGAGGCCCAGCGGAGCGGCATCGGGCGGGGCTTTCCAGATATAGGCGACCACCGCCGACACCCAGACCACACACAAAGCAATCGCCACCCACTCGGTGGAGGACAGCCGCGGATCGGCCCCACGGGGCGCATATAGCCCAAGCTCCCCCGGGCGCGGTTCGAATCCGCGCGTCTCGGGGTCTCGGGTGTGCTGGATGTCCTTGTCAGGCATCGTCACTCACTGGTTTGGTCGGCAGTTGCGGGGGCGCTCCCCCGGGCTTTAAATGTAGCGGATCGAAAGAATTTCGTAACTGCGATTGCCGCCGGGGGTCTTGACCTCGACCGAGTCGCCCTCGTCCTTGCCGATCAGAGCGCGGGCCAAAGGCGAGCGGATGTTCAGCTTGCCCGCCTCGATATCTGCCTCGGTTTCACCGACGATCTGATAGGTTTTCTCCTCGTCGCTGTCCTCGTCGACGATGGTGACCGTCGCGCCAAACTTGATCGCCCCCGACAGGCGGGTGGGATCAATCACTTCGGCCAGGGACAAAAGGCCCTCAAGCTCTTTGATGCGGCCTTCGATGAAGCTCTGTTTCTCACGCGCCGAATGGTATTCGGCGTTTTCCGACAGATCGCCATGCTCGCGCGCTTCCGCGATGGCGCGGATGATGGCGGGGCGTTCCACGCTTTTCAGATGCTTCAACTCTTCGTCGAGTGCGACGAAGCCGGCGCGTGTCATCGGGATCTTTTCCATGAGCCTTTTCACATAAATGACAAGGCCACGGCCCGGGTGCGGACCATGACCTTGAGAAACCTGCATTCCCAACAGACCCCGAAGGCGCACCAAATGCAAGGGGGAATGGCGCGAATAGGCATCATGGCGTCGGGGCGGGCCAAGCGGACGCGACAGAAAGTTTCCCTCATGCCGCAATACGAAAACATGATGTTGCGTCATGGTTGACCTTGGCCAGCCCAAAGGGCAAACACAGGCGCAGCGAAAAAGCCGGGAACCGAAGAGGAAGCCATGACCGAAATCGTGCGCGAAACGATGGAATATGACGTTGTGATCGTGGGCGCGGGGCCGTCTGGCCTGTCGGCGGCGATCCGGTTGAAACAGATCAACCCTGATCTGTCAGTCGTGGTCTTGGAAAAGGGATCCGAGGTTGGCGCGCATATCCTGTCGGGCGCGGTTCTGGACCCTTCGGGCCTTGATGCGCTGATCCCCAACTGGCGGGACAAAGGCGCGCCGATCAAGACCGAGGTGCAGGAGGATAACTTCTACATCCTTGGGCCAGCCGGTCAGATGCGCATCCCGAACTTTCCAATGCCGCCCTTGATGAACAACCACGGCAATTACATCGTCTCGATGGCGAATGTCTGCCGTTGGCTTGGCCAACAGGCGGAGGAATTGGGGGTTGAGATTTTCCCGGGCATGGCGTGCTCGGAAGTGATCTACGGCGACAATGGCGAAGTGCGCGGCGTGGTCGCGGGCGAGTTTGGCCGCAACCCCGATGGCACGCCGGGGCCGTCCTATGAGCCGGGCATGGTTCTGGCCGGGAAATATGTGTTCCTCGGCGAAGGCGTGCGCGGGAGCCTCTCGAAAGAGGTGATCGCCAAGTATGACCTCTCGGCCGGCAAGTGCCCGCAGAAGTTTGGCCTTGGCATGAAGGAAATCTGGGAGATTGACCCGGCCAAGCACAAGCTTGGCACCGTCACCCACACCATGGGTTGGCCGCTTGGGTCGAACGCGGGTGGCGGATCGTTCATCTATCACATCGAGAACAATCAGGTTTACGTCGGCTTCGTCGTCCACCTGAACTACGAAAACCCGCACCTTTACCCCTACATGGAATTCCAGCGCTTCAAGCATCACCCGATGGTGGCGGAACTTCTGAAGGGCGGCAAACGCGTGGCCTACGGCGCACGGGCGATTTCCGAGGGTGGCTGGCAGTCGATCCCGAAGATGGTCGCGCCGGGCGTGGCGCTTCTGGGCTGCTCGGCGGGCCTTGTGAACGTGCCGCGCATCAAGGGCAACCACAACGCCATGCTGTCGGGCATTGCGGCGGCAGAGGCGGCGGCCAAGGCGATTGCGGCGGGACGTGCTAGCGATGAGTTGAACGATTACGAAACGGCCGTTCGCACTGGCCCGATTGGCAAGGACCTGAAGAAGGTCCGCAACGTCAAACCGCTGTGGTCCAAGTATGGCCTGATCGCTAGCCTGACCTTGGGCGGGGCCGATATGTGGGCCAATACCTTTGGCCTGACCATTCTGGGCACGCTGCGCCACGGCAAGAACGACGCCAAGGCGACCGGCAAGGCCAAGGATTTCGCACCGATCGACTACCCGAAGCCCGATGGCGTGCTGTCGTTCGACCGCCTGACCAACGTGGCGTTTTCCTTCACCAACCACGATGAAAACCAGCCTGCCCATCTGCGGCTGAAGGATGCCTCGGTGCCGATTTTGGTGAACCTGCCCGAATATGCCGAACCCGCGCAGCGCTATTGCCCGGCAGGTGTGTATGAGGTGATCGCCGAAGAGGGCAAAGAGCCACGCTTCCAGATCAACTTCCAAAACTGCGTGCATTGCAAAACCTGCGACATCAAAGATCCGTCGCAGAACATCACATGGACCACGCCAATGGGCGGCGGCGGACCGAACTACCCGAACATGTGATCGCAGGGCAGCGGATTTTCTGACAAATTCATGCGGGTCGGGGGAACTATCCCCCGGCCCGCATTGCTTTTGTCGGCCCGTCTCACTAGCTATTTGGCAATCCAACAAGGAGCCTGCCCATGCCATCGCCCGCGCCCAAGGTGCTTCGCCCTGTGTTCGGCCCGGTTCTGATGGCGCTTTGCCTTGGACTGGGGCTTCCCGCCTTGGCACAAGAGGCCGAAACCGACCCGGTCGAAATGATGGATGGCGATGCGGGGGCCTTTCTGGCGGCGCGTGCTGCGGCGGGCCAGTCTGACCACACCGCCGCCGCAGACTGGTTCGCCCGTGCGCTGCTGAGTGACCCGACCAACGCAGGTCTTTTGGAAGGTGCGATCCTCGCCAATATCGGGCTCGGGGAATGGGGGCCTGCGGCCAATATGGCCCGGGCGCTGCAAGAGCTTGGGGCGCCTTCACAGGCTGGATCTCTGGCGCTTTTGGTCGAGGCGATTGCGGCCGAGGATTACGCGCTTGTCTTGGAGACAAGCCGCGATGGGGCCGCCGATGGCGCGCTCTTGGATGTGTTGGTCAGCGCATGGGCCGAAGTCGGGCTGGGCCGCATGTCCGAAGCGACCGCGACCTTGGACAGCCTGTCCAAGACCCAAGGTATGGCAACCTTTGGCATGTACCACAAAGCCTTGGCCTTGGCCTCGGCAGGGGACTACGAAGGCGCCCATGCGATCTTATCCGATCCCAATCAGGGCGCCTTGCAGTCCCTGCGGCGCGCAGTGCTGGCCCATGCCCGCATCTTATCGCAGCTGGAGCGCAACGCAGAAGCCTTGGCGCTTTTGGACGCCAGCTTTGTTGGCGAACCAGATCCCGAATTGGCACAGTTGCGCCTCAGGCTTGCGGCAGGCGAACCGGTGCCGTTCGACAGCGTCACCAGCGCCAAGGAAGGCTTGGCCGAGGTGTTCTACACCGTTGCCATGGCGCTGGGGCAGGACGCCGACGCGACCCATACGCTGATCTATGCCCGCGCCGCACAGGCCCTGCGGCCCAATCAGGATGACACCGCCCTTTTGGTGGCCGGGCTTTTGGAAGAACAGGGCCAGCATGACCTTGCCATTGAGGTCTATGCCACGGTTCCCGCCACAAGCCCCACGTTCCACATCGCTGAAATCGGGCGCGCAGAAGCAAACCGGTCCGCAGGTCGCACCGAAGCGGCGATTGAAATCCTGCAGGGCCTTGCCCGTACAAAGCCTGATCTTCTGGTCGCCCATGTCGCCCTTGCCGATGCCTATCGGCGCGACGAACGCTTTGCCGAGGCGCGGGATGTCTACACCACCGCCATCGACCTTTTGGGCCCGCCACGCCCCGAGAACTGGGGGCTCTTTTTCAGCCGGGGCATCTGCGCCGAGCGTCTGGGCGACTTTGAAGGCACCGTGGCCGACATGCGCGAGGCGCTGCGGCTGAACCCTGACCAGCCGCAGGTGCTGAACTACCTTGGCTACAGCTATGTCGACCGCGGCGAAAACCTTGACGAAGCCCTCTCGATGATCGAACGCGCCGTGGCAAAGGAACCGGGATCGGGCTATATCATCGACAGTCTGGCTTGGGCCTATTACCGGCTGGGCCGCTATCAAGATGCAGTCGCGCCGATGGAGCGGGCCTCGCTTCTGGAGCCGGTTGATCCGATTGTCACGGACCATCTGGGTGATGTTTACTGGGCCGTGGGCCGCACGCGCGAGGCCGAATTCCAGTGGCACCGAGCGATGTCTTATGGGCCAACCGAAAAGGACGCCACCCGCATCCGCCGCAAGCTTGAGATCGGGCTGGACGCCGTGCTGGCCGAGGAAGGGGCGCCACCCCTTGCCCCGGTCGAGGCCAAGGCCAACCCGTGAGCGCGCGGGCGGAAACCGCGCTGGCGCGCGCCAAGGTCAACCTGTCGCTGCATGTCACCGGGCAGCGGGCCGATGGGTATCATCTTTTGGATAGCTTGGTGGTCTTTGCCGATCTGGGCGATGTGATCACGTGCACAGGGGCAACGCCGCTGACGCTGGACCTGTGCGGCCCAGAAAGCCAAGGGCTGACGGCGGCCGAGGACAATCTGGTCCTGCGCGCCGCGCGGGCCTTTGGCGCACCTTTTGGGGCGGCGATCACGCTGGACAAACGGTTGCCCGTCGCCTCGGGCATTGGTGGCGGCTCTGCCGATGCGGCGGCGACGCTGGTGGCCTTGTCACGGTTGTGGGGGCTGGGTTTGCCCTCGGCCGAGACAGTCTTGGCGCTTGGGGCCGATGTGCCGGTCTGCCTTGCCGGGCATGCCGCCCGGATGCAAGGGGTTGGAGAGCAGGTCAGCCCCCTGCCCCATGCCTTGCCGCCCGCCCATCTGGTGCTGGTAAATCCTCGCGTTCAGGTGTCCACCCCGGTGGTGTTCAAGGGACTGTCGCGCAAAGACAATGCGCCGATGCCCGCCGATCTTCCCCGCCTCAGCACGGTGGCCGAATTGGCGGCATTTCTGGCCACGCAGCGCAACGATCTGGAAGCCCCCGCCCTACAGGCAGAGCCTGTCATCGGGCTGGCCAAGGCCGCGCTTGGGGCGCAGGCGGGCTGCTATCTCGCACGGATGTCGGGATCAGGGGCCACCTGCTTTGGGCTTTTCGCCGATGCGCAATCGGCAGGGGCAGCAGCGGCGGCCATCCGCGCCGCCTATCGGACATGGTGGGTTGAAGCGGCGGCGATGGCCACCTGATCAGGCGATCCGGGCCACCACATAGGCCGACAAATCATCCAGCATCTGGCGCAAAGGATGGTCGGGCACCTGCGCCAAAGCCGCACGCCCGCGGGCAGCCCATGCCAGCGCATCCGCGCGCGCCGCGTCCAGAGCGCCGTGACGGTTCATGATTTCCTGCGCCTGCGCAAGGTCACCCTCACGCTGGTCGCCCTTTTCAATCACCCGCACCCAAAAGGCGCGCTCTTCGGCATTGGCCTTGGCCACCGCCTTGATCAGCGGCAGCGTCAGCTTGCGCTCGCGGAAATCGTCGCCCACGTTCTTGCCGATGGCGGCCGTGGTGCCGGTGTAATCCAGAAGATCATCGGCAATCTGAAAGGCAATGCCCAACGCGTCGCCATAGGTATAAAGCGCCTGCACCACATCTTCGGGCGCGCCTGCGACAACGCCGCCCACCTCGGTCGCCGCCGAGAACAGGGCGGCGGTCTTGCCGCGCACCACTTTCAGATAGATGTCCTCGCTCGTCGCCAGATCCTGCGCGGCGGTCAGTTGCAAAACCTCGCCCTCAGCAATGGTGGCCGAAGCATTGGCAAGGATCGCCAAGACGCGGATCTGCCCAGGTTCGGTCATCAACTGAAAGCTGCGGGCGAAAAGGTAATCGCCAACCAGAACCGATGACTTGTTGTCCCACAGCAGGTTCGCCGTTGGCCTTCCGCGACGCTGGGCGCTTTCATCGACCACATCATCATGCAACAACGTGGCGGTGTGAATGAACTCGACCGCGGCGGCCAGATGCACATGATAGGGGCCGTCATAGCCGCACAGCCGCGCGGCGGCCAAGGTCAGCATCGGGCGCAGGCGCTTGCCGCCCGCCTCGATCAGGTGGGCGGTGACTTGCGGGATGCGGGGGGCATGCTCCGAGGCCATGCGCTCGCGGATCAACAGATTGACGGCAGCCATGTCGGCCGCCAGATAATCTGCCAAGCGATCCTGCGGTTTTGGCATGTGATCCAAGGACATCCCCATTCGTCTCGACTTTCTGTCGCACAGCCGCGAAACTAGGGCCATGAAACTTTTGCTTCAGACAACCGATCCCACCGTGATCGCCTTTGCCCAAGCCCTTCTTGAAGGCGAGGATATAGACAGCTTTGTGCTGGACGTCCACATGAGCGTGTTCGAAGGCAGCCTAGGCATTCTGCCGCGCCGGCTGATGGTGCTCGAGCGCGATTGGGTCGAGGCGCGCTCGGTTATTCGGGCCAATGGCATTGACGAAGGCTATGATGCAGAGCCCTGAGTTTGACGAGGCCGCGCTGTCGCGCGATGCGTTCCTGTGCGGGCGTTTGCACCTGTGGCAGCCGAAAAAGGGCTATCGCGCCGCGACAGACCCCGTGATCTTGGCCGCCGCCTGCCCGGCGAAGGCGGGCGACCGTGTGTTGGATCTGGGCTGCGGCGCGGGGGCGGCGGCGTTGTGTCTGGCGGCGCGCGTGCCGGGGGTGCAGCTTGCCGGGCTGGAGTTGCAGCCCGCCTATGCGACGCTCGCGCGGCGCAATGCGGCCGAAAACGGGGTCGAGATGCAGGTCGAATGCGGCGATCTGGCGCAGATGCCTGTCGCGCTGCGCCGGGATTTCGACCACGTCATTGCCAACCCGCCCTATTACCCGGCCGGAGGCACACGCTCGCCCAATGCCGCGCGGGCGACGGCCTTGCAGGTGGACACCCCCTTGGGCGATTGGGTGCAGGCCGCCGCGCGCCGTCTGGCCCCCGGCGGTTGGCTGACCTTGATCTGCGGGGCCGATGGGTTGCCTGCGGTGCTGGCCGCGATGGGCAGCAAGATGGGCTCGGCCAGCGTCCTGCCCTTGCAACCACGCGAGGGGCGCGCTGCCCTGCGCATCGTGCTGCGCGCCCGCAAGGGCGGCAAAGGGGCGTTCCAGCTCTTGGCGCCTTTGGTGCTGCATCAGGGCGCGGCGCATGATGGCGACCGCGAGAACTATACCCCCCGCGCCAGCGCCGTGCTGCGCGGCGGCGAAAGCCTCTCAGCGGAATTCAGCGAATTTTGACCAAATGCGCCGGAACGCGATGTGAAGTTTTCGTGACAGACCGCCCGATTCGTGGTGCACTGAAGATGTTGCCACCATCATCAGGAGGACTTCCATGAGCGTCGCTTCCCACATCTCCGAACTCAAGAAGAAGCACGAAAACCTAGCCGATATGGTCGAAAAAGCGCAGCGCGCGCCGGGTGCAAGTGACTTGCAGATCGCTGAGTGGAAAAAGCAGAAGCTGAAGATCAAGGAAGAGATCGGCCGCCTGTCGCAAGCCTAAGCGGTTAGGCCTGATTCCTTATGCCTGAGCTTTCAGGCTGGCGCGGGCGGCCAATGCCGCCCCGCCCGTGATAAGAACCGCTGCCAAAAGCAAAATCGGTTTGCCCTCGGCAAGCCCGGCGGCGATCAGGGCCAAGGTGGACAGCAAGGGCGCGGCATAGGATGCGACGCCCAAAAGTTGGATGTCGCCCTTTTTCATGCCGATGTCCCATGTAAAGAACGCGGCCCCCACCGGGCCAAGGCCAAGGCCAATCACCGACAGCCAGCCCCAGCTGCCCTGCGGCCATGCGGTGACCTCCCAGATAAGATGCGCAGGCACCGAAAGGGCTGCGGTCAGCAGGCAATAGACCACAACCGATTCCGTCGGCACATCGCCCAGACGCCGCGACAGCACCGAATAGGCCGCCCAAGCCAGCGCACAGAGAAAGGCCAGCGACAGGCCCAGAACCGGCACAGCCTCCGCGCTGTCGCCCCGTCCCATCACGATCAACCCGGCCCCGGCAAAGGCCACCAGCGCGCCGATGACATGCAGCGGGCGCAAACGCTCGCCCGGCAAAAGGCCGGAAAACAGCACGATGAAGAGGGGCCAAAGATAGGCGATCAGCCCGGTTTCGGCGAAGGGGGCGATGCGAAAGGCGGTGAAATAGAGCGCGTGATAGCCAAAAAGTCCAATCGTGCCAAAGACATAGACCTTCCACGAGATTTGACGCAGCACCCCGAACCCCGCGCCAAACCCAATCCAGACAAGCCCGATGGCCCCGCCAATGCCAAAACACAAAGCGTTCAGCAGGAACGGCGGCACCGGGGCAGAGCCAATGGTCATCAGCGCCAAAAGCGCCCACATCAGAATGGCGGTAAAGCCGATGGCCGTCGCCTTTTGCCGTGTCATATCTGCCCCCTGCCCTTCGCGCCCAGCGTTACGGCGGCATCTGGCCTGCCGCAAGGGTCGGCATGAAAAAGCCCGGCCACGAGGCCGGGCGTTTCAAAAAATGTTCTGAGCTTAGACGAAGAACTGCCCGCCATTTGCGGAAATCGTGGCGCCAGTGATAAAGCCCGCATCGTCGGCGGCCAAGAAGGCCACGCAGCGCGCAATCTCTTCCGGCTCGCCCAGACGGCCCACCGGGATCAGCGGGATGATGCGTTCGGCAAGCACCTTTTCGTCAATGGCGCGGACCATTTCCGTGCCGATATAGCCCGGGCAGATCGCGTTCACGGTGATGCCCGCGCGTGCGCCCTCTTGCGCCAAAGCCTTGGTAAAGCCCAGATCGCCCGACTTGGCGGCCGAATAGTTGGCTTGGCCCGCCTGGCCCTTCTGGCCGTTGATCGACGAGATGTTAATGACGCGGCCAAACTTGCGGTCGCGCATACCCGACCACAGGGGGTGGGTCATGTTGAACAGGCCGGTCAGGTTTGTGTCGATGACTTCCTTCCACTGGCCGGGGGTCATCTTGTGGAACATGGCGTCGCGCGTGATGCCCGCGTTGTTCACCAGCACATCCACCGGGCCGACTTCGGCCTCAACCTTGGCGATGCCCGCCACGCAGGCGTCGTAATCGGCGACTGACCATTTGTAGGTCGGGATGCCGGTTTCCTTGGTAAAGGCGGCAGCCGCCTCATCATTGCCTGCATAGTTTGCGGCCACCTTGTAACCTGCCGCCTTCAGTGCCACCGAAATCGCCGCGCCAATGCCGCGCGATCCGCCTGTGACCAATGCTACCCGTGCCATGATTCCTCCATTTTAGGTATGACAGTGTACGTCGTTGAAATCCTGTTACCGAAATGACGAGAGGCGCGCAACTTTATTGCGCGCCCATTTTGCAGATGCGGCGAAATTTCGCGATTGCGGCGAAGTTTTAACGTTCCAGCGTCAGGGCCACGCCCATGCCGCCACCGATGCACAGGGTCGCCAGACCCTTCTTGGCGTTGCGGCGGCCCATTTCGTGAATCAGCGTGTTCAGAACACGGCAGCCCGAGGCGCCGATCGGGTGGCCGATGGCAATCGCACCACCGTTCACGTTCACAATCGCCGGATCCCAACCCATGTCTTTGTTCACAGCGCAGGCTTGGGCGGCAAAGGCCTCATTCGCCTCGACCAGATCGAGGTCGCCAACTTTCCAGCCCGCCTTATCCAGCGCCTTGCGGCTAGCATAGATCGGGCCGACGCCCATGATCGACGGGTCAAGCCCGGCGGTGGCATAGGACGCGATCCGCGCCAAGACCTTCAGGCCGCGCTTTTCGGCCTCTTTGTCGGTCATCAACAGAACCGCCGCCGCGCCGTCATTGATGCCGCTGGCATTGCCTGCGGTGACGGAGCCGTCCTTGGTGAAAGCCGGGCGCAGTTTCTGCATCGACTCCAACGTCGCGCCATGGCGGATGTATTCGTCAGCATCGACCACGATATCGCCTTTGCGGGTTTTCACGGTGAAACCGATGATCTCATCCTTGAACTTGCCCGCCTTCTGCGCGGCCTCGGCCTTGTTCTGGCTTTCCAGCGCGAATTGATCCTGCATGTCGCGCGAAATCTGCCACTGGTTGGCAACGTTTTCGGCAGTCTGGCCCATGTGATAGCCGTTGAAGGCATCCCACAGACCGTCACGGATCATCGAATCGATGAAATTGAGGTCGCCCATCTTCTGCCCGGCACGCAGATGCGCGACATGGGGCGACAGCGACATGTTTTCCTGACCACCGGCGATGACGATCTTGGCATCCCCCAGCGTGACATGCTGCGCGCCCAAGGCAACCGCCCGCAGACCCGAGCCACAGACCTGGTTCAGACCCCAGGCACTGGATTCTTTTGCCAGACCGGCGCGGATGGCGGCCTGACGGGCCGGGTTCTGGCCCTGACCTGCGGTCAGCACTTGACCCAGAATGATTTCTTCCACTTCGGCCTTGTCGATCCCGGCACGGGCCACGACGCCTTCGATCACGGCAGCACCCAGATCATGGGCCGGAGTGCTCGCGAACGCGCCGTTGAAGCTGCCAACGGCGGTCCGCCCCGCTGCAACGATTACCACATTGGTCATGAACTATCCCCTCCATTCGCCCAGCGACGGGATGCCGCTTTGCAGCATGGCTAGGCAAAGCGCCATGCAAAAGCAAGCATGCTTGCGTGCCATTGTGACGCAGCACACCGTTACGCGCGTTTTCGCTGGGGAATGGCGGGGCCGAAATCGGGTTTCAGGTTGGCCGCGCCAAAGAGATAACCCTGCAGGCAATCCACCCCAAGGTTCATCAAAAACCGGGCTTCCTCGGGGCTTTCGACCGCTTCGGCCACGGTGAACATGTGAAAATGCTGACCAATCGACAACAGCGCCGCCGTGAGGGCGGCATTGTCCGGGTCGCGGTGGATATTGCGGATGAACTGACCGTCGATCTTGAGGATATCAAAGAAGAAATCCTTGAAATAGCGGATGGCAGTATAGCCCGATCCGAAATCATCCAACGCAAAGGCGACGCCTTCGGTCTGGAGATCTTTCATGAAAGCGATCACCAGTTCGGGCACCAGCATGGCCGAGCTTTCGGTGATCTCAAGGATCAGCCGCTCTCCCACCGTGGGATCTGCGGCGAGGCCTTTTTTCAGGACACGCATCCAGCGGGGATAGCCGATGGAGCGGGCCGACATGTTGATGGAAATGCGTGTTGCCGAATGGCGAAGCAGGGCGCCCAACCCCAGTTCCAGCGCGATGCAGTCAATCTCGCGCCCGATGTCGGTGCATTCGACGGCACCGATGAAGTCCTTGGCGGGAATAACCCGGCCATTTGGATCCAGCACGCGAATCAGCCCTTCGTGAAACGCAACGCGATCAGGGTCGCGCGCCAGCACCACCGGCTGATAGGCGAGCCGCATGCGGCGGGCGTCGATCGCCTCGCGGACCATTGAAATGGTTTCACGATCCTGCTGCGAGATCATGACGCCCAATGGGCTTGCCACACCTGAAACGGCGTCAAGTTTCGGTTTGCGCTGTTCTGGCTGCATATGGCCCCCCAAGTTCGCCCTGCGAAAGGGCAAGCCCTTCACCGCGCCACAGTGTCGCCTTTCAGGTAAAGACCCGGTAAAAGATGGCTCTTGCCTCAAATGTTCCACATTCGCGAGAGCCTGCATGACCGACCTTGCCCGTTGCCCATGGTGCGGCACAGACCCGCTTTATGTCGCCTACCATGACAGCGAATGGGGCATCCCCGAACATGACTCGCGCGCCTTGTGGGAATGCCTGATGCTGGAGGCCTTTCAGGCAGGGCTCAGCTGGATCACCATCCTGCGCCGCCGCGAAACCTTTCGAGCGGCCTTTGCCGGGTTCGACCCCGCCGTCGTCGCCACATGGGGCGAGGCGGAAACCCTACGCCTTCTGCAAGACCCCGGCATAATCCGCCACCGCGGCAAGATCGAAGCCACCATCCGCGGCGCGCGGGCCTTTTTGCGGATTGAGGCGGGTGAGGGGTTTTCAAACTTCATCTGGAAGCATGTGGACCATCAGCCGATCCTCAACCATCTGCCCAACATGGCCGCCGCGCCAACCCAAACGCTTCAGGCGCAGGCCTTGGCCAAGGCGCTGAAGAAAGAGGGCTTCACCTTTTGCGGTCCGACGATCACCTATGCATTTATGCAGGCGGTGGGCATGGTGAACGACCATCTTCTGACCTGCCCGCAGCACCCGTCCAATCGCTAGGGTTTCATCTTGGCCAAAATACTCCGGGTGCGAAGCAGCGAAGATGCTGCGCAGCGGGGGATGGCCCCGGGGCTTGGGGACGCAAACTGACCGGCAAAACGAAAAAGGCCCCGCACAATGGCGGGGCCTTTTCAAAACTTGGTCGCCTCTTAGGCCAGAGCGGCTTTGGCTTGAGCTGCGATGGCGTTGAACGCCTCGGGCTCATGCACAGCCAGATCGGCCAGAACCTTGCGGTCCACTTCGATGCCAGCCTTGGACAGGCCGTCGATCAGGCGCGAGTAGGTCATTTCAAGGTCGAACAGACGCACAGCGGCGTTGATCCGCTGGATCCACAGGGCGCGGAACTGGCGCTTGCGGGCCTTACGGTCACGGGTCGCATACTGCTGGGCCTTGTCGACGGCCTGAGTTGCGGTGCGGAAATTGGTCGAGCGGGCGGCATAATAGCCAGCCGCCTTCTTGATCACCTTGCGGTGACGGGCGTGGGTGACAACGCCGGATTTTACGCGGGACATATCTCAGGCCTCCTTAGCGGTTATACGGCATGTATTTCTTGACGATCTTCTCATCGCTATCACACAGGATCATCGTCCCGGATGCGTCGCGGATGAACTTCGTCGAGCGCTTAATCATGCCGTGGCGCTTGCCGGCCACGCCTGCCTTCACATGGCCATTGGCCGTGAAGGAGAACCGCTTTTTCGCAGCGGATTTCGTCTTCATCTTGGGCATTTCCATCTCCATGGTTACAGGCGCGA
>Ga0315908_10001403_pt1 | contig 18086 bp, 11 predicted proteins | sample LakEriMetagenome_12_FD_203520 | JGI IMG/M metagenome (GOLD analysis project Ga0315908, IMG submission 203520) | Freshwater fungal communities from buoy surface, Lake Erie, Ohio, United States - Buoy 4 MA124 | ecosystem: Environmental > Aquatic > Freshwater > Lake > Lake biofilm | place: USA... | reverse complement strand
TTTTGTTTAGAAATGTCTTTTAATTATTGAACACTATGATATTGCTATTTATTTGATGCCCAAAGAGAATTATATTATTATTAACTTTAACCTTTGCTTATCTAGTTTTATATATCGAAATACATATATAAAGAATTATTTTATTGTAGTTTTATTTATCAAAATTATTATAAAATAAAATATTACAATTTAATTGATTTATATTTATTATATTAAAGATTAATATAATTTTAATTATAATTCAAGTATTAAAAAATAGTTAAAATATATTTTTGAATATAAATTATTGTAATTAAATTGAATAAATGTTCAAATCTTATAATTTAAAATAATTAAAAATTTATATTTATAAAAAATGGGTAACAATTGTAATACGGTATGTGACATAGATCCAAGCTAAATCAAAGAACTTAACGAGTAGCAAGGAAAACTAGAAGAAATATTAAGAAAATAAATAGAAATATAAAAAATAAAGACAAATGATTCATTTTTTTAAGATTTGGACTCAACAAAATACACAATTCTTTAAATGCAATAATAAGCTTGAATGTTTTTATAAGATTAAGGCATTGATCTACAACTTAATTATATTTAGACTGTGACTGGAATTATTGCAATAAGATAAAACCATCTTTTGGATATCATCGAAATTCAATAATTGAAGAAAGAAAAAATACGTTATCTTGATTATTTTTAAAATATTAAATTGGAAAATATGCAGTCTTTATATTACCATTTAACTTATAAGAATGTTTTCAGTTCTAAAAATAATAGTGTAATAAAAAGTTTAAATAAAAATACCGATAATAATGTGAATATATCAAATAATAGTAAATTATTGAATAGTGGTAATAGTTAAACTAATCTGATAAACAATGTGAATATAATTAGCAGTAATAACATAAACAATATAAAATAAAGTGAAATATTGACTGAAGACTAATAAGAAAGGATAAAAAATGAAATAAAGGGAAGAGAATAAATTCAACAATAAAAAGTAGGTTGGGTTATTTAACTAACAAATATGTATAATATTGGTGATAATAAATTATCTACAAATGATCTGATAAAAGATGAAAAAGAAGGTAAAATAAGTATTTTGGAAAGCATTTTGCAAACAATAATGAATCTTCAAGAAAAAATTAATAATAATTAATTTGAACAGGAATTTGAAAATTTTGATATTAGTCATATTAGTGGTAAAAAACCATAAATAAGTGTAGTTTAATTTAGTTAATATAGTAAACCAAGTAATTTACCTGAAACTCAACAATATAATAAAATTATTATTATTGCTGATTAAATATATAATTTAAATATTCTCACTATTCTCAATAAATCCAAGCTTAAAAAAATTAGAAATAATATTGAAGTTATTTTTACAAATAATGTATACTTTATAATTTTAATTATATTTAATACACAAATATTTTTATAATAATTTTAATAATAATAAAGGACTCAATTCCAGTTTGTGATTTATAAGGAAAAGTAGCATTTAAACATAAATTTTAAATATATTGTATAAATAAAGGACCTTTTTAAACAGTAACTAATTTATTGAATTCTACTGGTTTAAAAGTTTAATCATTACAATAAATAAAATAATATGATAACGTGATAGAATCTTATTATTTGAATTATAATATTGAATAAATGGTTATGATTGAGTTAGACCATCTTAATTTTAACAGTAATTATGAATATTGTGTTGGATTGATGAAAAATTTAGATTTATAACTATTATTCAATTCTGATTCTAATAATAATAATATTTTTACAATTGTGAATTGTGAATAATTATTATAATTAAAATTAACTAAAAGCTTAGTCAAATATGAAAATGAGTAAATTTAATTATTATTAATATATTTATAATAATTTTTAATATTTTAGCTTAAAAGAATTTCTTTTAAAATATAAAATTTATAACCATTTTTAAAATTAATATTTAACTTAAACTTTAACTGTTTACTAAAATTCATTAGAAAATTTAACTAATTATTATAACAGATATGCTAATGTCTAACAATAAATTGATAGTTTTAGTTTAAGTTAAAAAGAAAGTGTTATAGATTAATAGACTTTTAATATGTAATAAATTGAATCGTTTAATATTTTGAATAAGAAAACAATTTAAGATAATGTAATGGAATAAAACTCAATGATTTCAAGTAGAATTAGCATTTCTTTTGCAAATAAAAATTTATATGAACATAATAATTAATATTTGTAAGATAATATTCACAATGCCATTTTCGAAGAAAAATCCTATTTCTCTAATTAATAAGATTAACAATAAACATAATAAAAAAGTTAACAATCATTTTATAAATAAAATTAATAATATTAGTAGTTACAAGATAATTAATAATCATAATTTTAAATATAAAATTAATAAAATTAGTAGTAATAAGATTAATCAGTGTAAATAAAATAATTGAGTTAACAATAATAATTTAAAAAATAAAATATATAATAATAGTAATTAACATCATAATATTAAGGATTGTCATAATAATTTTAATAATAATCTTAAAAATAATTTTAATAAATCTAATAATAAACTTAATAGTAATTTAATTAATTTTTAACTTAAAAAGATAATAATATTAATTTTTAGCAGCAATAATAGTAGTAATAGTAAAAAAACTAAGCTTTTGAAAATTATTAATTTAAAATATAATAAGAATAATCATAAATTTATGATTAAAAAACAATATAAAATTAATAAAATAATTTACCAAAACAAAATCTTTAATAATTATTTAGTACTAAAAAGTAATTGTGATTATAAATATTAATAAATATTTATATATATCATATTTAATTGTTGTATTTTTTAAGAATATTTTTTTAAACTTTAATCATATTATCTAAACAATCATCAATACATTTTTATCCTAAAAATTAAACTTCATATAATTATTAATTAATTATTGAACATTTTCTAAAACAAAATTTGCTATTTTTTCTTAAACCATTTGAGTATATTTTAAGTAATAATTTATCATTTTCATTATTAAAATCAAATTAAAAATCTTTAAATGGGTCAGCATCAATTCCAAATAATTTTATTTGCTAATTAAAATTCATTTTAATCAAATTTTATATTAAAAAAACCTTATAATATTATCAAATTAAAAATATAATAATAATCTATATTAATGTAATATTTTTATTAAAAATAGATAATTATTAATACTTATAAATTTATATGATTATAAAAATAAAAGAAATAGTTTCATTTTTTTCTTAATCTAAATTTGCATAAAGTATCACAAGATCGTTAACATGAAGCTTAACATGATGAGATATCACAAAATCTATTTTCTAGATTATAATCAATAGGAATATACTCTGGACATTTGTTTCCTCCCCAAGTAAATTAAACGCATTATTTTGTATTCGAATTATAATAATACATTATTTAATAATCATCACATTCTCCTTTATAAGGCAAAGGAATAGTACATTTTTTAGGGACACATGCTCTACTACAATATTCTCCATTTTTATGAGTCTTTTAACCTCTTATACCTTCTTCTATATCCACATTTTTATTTTGATTCTATAAAAGATTCTTATTATGATGTCTTTTACAAATTATTAAACAAATTAATAATAATAGTAACAATATTTACTTCATTTTTATATTAATAATTATAATTTAATAAATAATTAATATCATTTCAATTTTATATATTATAATTAAAATATAATGAAGCATAGATAAGATTAAAATAATAGCATAATGAATTAAAGTTATTTATCATATTTTCAAAACTAAAATGATTCTTAATATTAAAATAGATTAATTTAAACTAATTAAAATGATTAATTCTTTCCTATAAATAAAATATAAACAGCAAAATACAATATATTTACATTTGTACCTTTTAATCTCTATGACTAATTTTCTAAAACTGCTAATCTTTATTTTTTGGTAATATATTTAAAATTATTTTATTCAATTTATTAAAAAATAAACATTTTTAGAAAAATGTTTTTAATTTAAATAAAAAAATATTTGTTATTTTATTTAAATAATATATAAATAACAATAAAACATATTATAATATATATAATATTAAAAATATTTTCAGATTATTGCATTATTACAAACAATAAAAGAGATATCAAATAGTGATGGTAAAGCAGTTATTTTATTACCTTTAATGACAATAGTTTTTATTACAGCTATTAAAGATTTATTTGAAGATTTTTAAAGACATAAAATGTAAAATTAAGAAAACAATAAAAAAACTTCAGTTTTAAAAAATGGGGAGTTTAAATAAGAAAAATGGTAGAATATATAAGTAGGAGATATAATTAAATTAAATAAAAACGAATAGATTCCATGTGATTTATTATTACTAAAATCAAGTGATATTAAAGGATTTTGTTATGTAGAAACAAAATCATTAGATGGAGAGACAAATTTAAAAAGAAAAGTAGTCTCAAAATAAATTTAATAAATATACTAAAATGAAAAAGATATGATTGATAAGTAAGGTGAATTAGAATATGAAAAACCAAATGTAAACCTATATTAATTTTAAGGTATTTATAATAAAAAATTTTTAGGATTATTCTAGTCTGATACAATTAAAGATAGATAATAAATTTAAAATTTATTGTTAAGAGGTTGTTCGCTTAAAAATATAGATTTTATTTATGGATTAGCAGTTTATACAGGTCATGAGACTAAAATTATGCTAAATTCTGTAAAATCTAAAACTAAAAAAAGTAAACTGGAAAATAAAATGGATAGACTTATAGTTTTTGTATTTATTTTCTAAATTTTTTTGTGTCTTATGTGTGCTCTTTTAAACTCTGTTTGGTATGAATAGAATTTCAACAATTTGTAAAATTATATGTATTATGATGATATTGATCACACTAACTATTAATTCATTGTCAAAAATATTTTGTAAAGGTTCGGAAATTGGATGCTTTTATTTACTAATTTTGTTCCTATTAGTTTGATAGTTACATTAGAAATGGTAAAGTTGGGTCAAGGGTATTTGATATAAAAAGATAAAAAGATGAATTCAAATGGAAACACGATGATAAACTCATCTAATCTTAATGAAGAATTAGGATAAGTGGATATAATATTTTCTGATAAAACAGGGACATTAACCTCAAATTAATTGCAATTTAGATGTATTTATATTAATGATTAATAATATGGAGAACTCGAGAAAGGTGATGCAGAAGATAATATAAATTTTTACGTGAATTTTAAATGTAATCAGATAAAAAAAGTATTGAGAGATGTGAATGATAAGAACCATAATAATGTGAGAGAGTGTTTATTATCTATTTGCATAGGAAATGAATTGATAGTTGAAAAATCGAAAAATGAAAAGAATAAAGAGAGATTAAATTTTGAATATAATGGGGCTTCTACTGATGAATTAGCTTTGGTTTATTTTGCTTAATAAATTGGCATGGAGCTGTAAGGAATCGATAATCAAAATGATAATACTATTGTTTTTGATTATAATAGAAATCTCAAATTGGCTTTCAAACATTTATATACATTAGAATTTACCAGCGCTAGGAAAAAATAGAGTGTAATTGTTAAAGATCAAAATAATTAACTTATTCTTTACTGTAAAGGAGCTGATAATATAATGTTCAAAATTAAAAATAAATCTCAATCTATTTAAAATTATGTAGATTAAGTTAAACTTTATTCTTAATTTGGATTTAGAACTCTTGTCATAGGTAGAAAACTATTAAATCCAATTACTTATGAAGATTGGAAACAGAAATACGAATTAGCAATAACTAAAGTAAATAGAAATGAAGATTATATTTAATAATTATAAGATGAAATAGAAAATGGATTAGATATTTTAGGAGTAACGGCTATCGAAGATAAATTACAAGATGAAGTAGAAAAAACAATAGAAATGATAAAATAAAGAGGCATAAAATTATGGGTATTAACGGGTGATAAAACTGAAACTGCTATAAATATCGCATTGAGTAGTAAATTAATATCACAAGGATAATAAATATTTACAATAGACATAAATGCATAAAAGGAGTTCAATTAATAATACAATTAATTAGTGAAAAATATGGAATAAGATGGAGCAGATAAGATGTGTTTGGTGATTACAGGATATAGTTTAGAGATCTTAAGTAGAGAAGAATAAAAATGTTTAATGAAAATAGGTTATTAAATGAAGAGTGTAATAATCAGCAGATCAACTCCAAAATAGAAAAAGGAAGTTATATAGATAGTATAAGAAGTGGAAAAAAGAATAACATGTTTAGGAATAGGGGATGGAGCGAATGATGTGAATATGATAATTGAAGCCAATATAGGGGTGGGCATTATAGGGTTGGAAGGATAATAAGCTGCTAGAGCTAGTGATTATGCCGTTAGTTAGTTTAAAGGATTATAAAGATTGTTATTTTATCATGGACGCGAAAGTTATAGGAAGAATTCCTAACTCGTTCATTATAATTTCTATAAAAATATTCTCCTAGTAACTCCCTAATTGTGGTTTGGAATGTTTTCTGGATTTGCAGGCACTTTTTTATATGATACATGGATTTTCTAACTTTATAATATTTTATTCACTTCCTTGCCTATAGTTATTTTTGCAATTTTCGATAAGGAATATAAAGCCAAATAGTTTTTAACCCTTACTCATTTATATAGATAAGGATAATTGAATTCTTTATTTAAAACTTTATAATTTTGGCAATCTTTTGCTAAAGGATTAGCTCATTCTTTTATTTTGATTATAAGCATAATATTAATAGAAAATAATTTAATAAATGGTTATTATAATGAAAATCAAATAATTTATTTAAAAGGAATAGGAATTACTGTAATGGGAATGTAAATATTAGGAGCTGTTATTTTAGTTGCTAATTTACAGATATTTATTAATTCTAATAATATTAATCTATTAAATTAAATAGTTATTTTTTTTTAAACATCGTGTTATATTTTGTCATTATTTATTCTTGGTTAGTTTGTCAAACTAGATTGTTATCAATATTTCTATAAGGTTTTATTCAACGTTAATTATATCTTCACTTTATTTTTAATTTTTAATATTTGCTTTTTATTTGAAATTGCATTTAAAAGATTCTAAAGTATTAATTTAATTTTAATTAATTAGTTTTTCAATTATAATTGAATTAAAATAATGTTGAGATGACAAGAAATTATAATTATAGTAATATTCTGTAATTTTATATATTAATTACTATTTTTAGAAATGAAATTTAATAAGAAGAATAATAAAGTTTAATTTCTAATTAAGGTTCATAAAAATGATTTTTAATTTACATTATAATTTTATTTTATAAACAATAAAATAAATACTTATATCTTTAAGATAAAATTATAAATTTCAATATTTAATAATTCCTAAAAATAAATATTTTTCAATAAACAATAAAAAGTCTCTATAATGATTTAAGATAAATTGAATTTCTTTTTATTTATATTATTGATTAAAAGATTGATAAAAATAAATATAAGGTTTAAATGATAGATGAGCCAAATGATGATAATCCATACTTGCATAACAACTTACTAAATAATCATCAACAAGTATAAAACCAGATTAAGTCAAAGGAGCTATATAACCTTAAATCTCAATTTCATTTATTTTTGTTATTTTAAATTCTTACTTTTAAATATTATTTATCTCTTTGTCCTCATTATATTTTCCTATTTTTAATAAATTATCTCCTATTTTAGCTTCATATGCTTAAATATATTTATACTCTAACCCATCAATATTTTTAATCAATATTAAATGATTTGATGTTACCTTGAAATTATCAATAATAATTTTTCCATCCTAAATAATTTCTAACTAAAATTATAAAAATTTAATTTTATTTTATAGGCTGTAATCTAAAAATCCAATTATTTAATCTTGAAAATATTAATTTGTATTAATATTATAATTTTGTATTTTATCTCCAATTTAAAGTTAATCCAAAGTTTAAATTTATATTTCATTTTATTCTGAAATAATTTTAATTTAAGATTTAAGATTAAAACAGGAAGCTACGACTCTTTCTTAATTACATTTCCAATTTAAGCAATAATTTGAATATTAATCACCTTCATTGCATTAACAATTAATATTGTATGTTACTCTTGATGATTATGATTAAGCTTTTTATATTAATAATAAAAGGAAAAAATAAAAAAAAACAATTTTTAATTTCATCATTACAAATATATTTATATTTTTATAATGATTTATTAGTTTATTTATATATATCAACTTGTTTATTTTTTCCAATTATAAGCATTTTATAATATTTTTAAGTTTTTAAGACTAGACTCATCTCCTGGGAAAATATAATCGTAATACTCTTCCCATCTAATATTTTCTTCATTATTTAAATCATTAGAATCTTCAACAAGCAATATTTTTCTTTGTTTTTTGACTTTTTTGGGCATCTTAGCATTAATAGCATCAATGAATTTTTAATCTCCTATTTAGAATTCAACTTATCTCCAGGCTTTAATCAAAAGCACTCTTTCTTCCTTTAAATCACTGTTTAATTTATAATATTCTTCAGCCTACTCAAAAATACTTCTAGACAATTAATAATTCTTTTATTCTAATTCAAAATTTGCCATAGAAATCCATACTTTCACATGTTTACTTTTCTGTAATAAAGATTAATAGATTGTTCTTACTTTCTCATATTCTTTATTATTAATTTCAAAATCAATATAACACTTCCAAATCTGTTCTGGCATATTCATGTTCGGAATATTAACTGCCAATTATAAAATAGATCTTGCTCTCTCTATTTCTCCAAGATTTGTTTCCAACTCACTATAATTTATCCATGGAGAAGGACTATCAGAAAATTTTTCAATATATTTTTCGTATATTATTCTACACCTTTCTATATTACCTAATTATAATTCCATTTCTATATATTATTTAAATATTTTCTCAGTTCCTGCTTTCGCAATAGCTTATCCAAAAATCTTACGACATTTATCAAGGTTTTCTTATCTTAGATAAAATTGAGCATACATAATCCATAATTTGCTAAAACTGAATTATTTATGAGGAATTAAGTTGACAATTTCTTAATATTTTAATACAGTTTACTCTTAATCTTAATTAAAGTTTTCTAAATAAATCAAATAATTGTACCATAGATAGATATATCTCTAATAATACCTTTTTTCTTTGATCAAAGGCACTTACTTAATTGCAGCTTCAAAAGTTTGTAATATTCTTTCATGATCATTGGTCTGTTACTCCAAATTAATAATATCAAACCAAACATCGTAATTATATTAGTTATCAGCCAAAATTTCCTTATAATGAATTCTTCTTTTTTAGAGAATAAGATCATCAATATAAGTAATAAGACCATTTTATTTTTCAAAATTAACATATAATTCATATAATTTATGACTTTTATCTCTAGAAAGATTCTACAATCCAAACTTGAATATTTATCGCGCCCTATCGATTTCCTTATTCCTAGTCTCAAACTTAGCAAAAGCAATGAAATAGTCCTGATTGTAACTAAAATATCCAAGATCTTTAATACCTTTCTCAAATACTTCTCTTGCTTATTATATCCTTTTATTTTTATACTCGAACTTAGCGACTCTAATATAATTAAGATATTTTGGATGAGCTTCTAACATAAGATACATAACTTCCCTTTGATTTTGATATTATTACATCCTCTCTTCGAATTTGGCATATGCAAGATAAGCTTTTTCCTCTGGCTTCCATGTGATCCACTTCTGGAATATTTCTCTACTTTTCTAATACTATCCGATCATTTCCTCCATGTAACTATATTTGTACCAGAACTAGTCCACTCTTGGCATATAAGTAATTGCTCTTTCCCATATATTGCGAGCATGCTCAATAAATTTATGTTTCATCTCCATCTCAACATATTTCAACCATAATGATGTATTTTTATAGTCTACTTCTAATGCTCGTTCGTAAATTGATCTGCATCTTTAAAATTCTTAAAGTGATTCTTCCCATACTGCATATTTTACCCAATGTCCTATAAGGTTTTTTTGTTTTCGTACTTTTTCTTCAAATGTTCTTCGCTTTCGAAGTTTGTAATCTTCCAGTTCGCTTTTGTCCATTATTCTTTATTGGGCTGGTCTTACGTCTTTATTTTAATGAATTTGAGCATCTATAAGCAGTTATTCTGCTGTTACTTATACAGGATTTGGGGTTTTATCTTTAACTTTTGGCGCTCTCATTAATACTTTATTCATGTCATCATCATCTAATCCACTCACTGATCTATCTATCATTATTTATAATCAATTTATAATATATTTACTATATTTATATTTATTGTTTGTTAATTTTATTAAAAAGAAATAATTTTATTTTATAATATTATTTATATACATAAAAATGGATTAGATAGATTAAAAAGAGATTAATAAAATTGTTATTTGTATAAAATTCATAATTAATCAAAATTAAATAAGAATTTCTTTAGGTCTTGTTAATCTAAATGAAAGAAAACTTTATTTTGCTGAATTTTTAGACAATCAATTTCTATCAAATTTGGAATCCGTAATGATATAATTAAGTCCAGAAAATAATGAATGTGATGTAAAATTATTATTTAATTGTTTAAAGATTTAAATTTTAACTCCTAATATAGAATTTAAGAACATTGAAGAAAAATTACTAGATATTTTGGAATAATTAAATATTAAAATAATTGATTAGAAAAATTATGAAAAATAGAATTATTAATCTGATATTTAAAAATTAGTAAAGAAAAATTAACCCTTAATGTTCAAAGATTAAGAATATTAAAATTCATTTATCTGTTTAGGCATTTTAATAAATCATTTAAAATTGAATGAGTAATTATAAATAAATAATAAAATATAGAGATGAGAGTAATTCAAATCAATTTAAACTTTAAGAATATAAAATAAGATAATTTATGAAATTAGACATAGCAGCAATGAATGCTTTATTAGTTTTTCCAAAAGATAAAACAGTTTTGCAAACAATTTCAGGATAATACGGAACTTTAATAGAACTTCTTAATAGATGTAAAACAAAAATAGGATCCAGATGTTTAGTAAGATGGATAAAATAGCCTTTACAAGATTTGCAAGAAATAGAATACAGACTAGATATTGTAGAGGAAATGGCTGAAAATCAATAATTAAGATTACAAATAACTGATGAATTCTTAAGGAAAATAACAGATCTTGATAAATTATTCGTTAGATTCTATAAAGTATATAGTTAAAAAAAAGGAAATAATGCCAACTTATAAGACTGTTACAAAGTTTATTTATTAGTATAATCAATAAAAAAGATAGATTAAATTTTGGATAAAGCAGAATTCACTCATCACAAAGTTTAATTTGTTAATAAATTCAATGTTCAATTTAAATAAATATTAGAAGATTTTGAGAAATTGGAAGAATTAATAGAGAAGATGGTGGATATTTAAAAGGCTTAAAAAGGAGAATATATTATAAGAAGTACTTATTCAGAAGATCTATTCAAATTAGAATAAGAAACTAATAATGTTGTTGAACAAATAGAAATCCTTAAAAATTAAATTGCAAAAGATCTAAGAATAGAAGTTGATTTAATAGATAGCAATGCTCATGGATTTCTTTTTGAAGTTAATAAAAAGGAAGGTGATGAAGCTTTTAGAAAAAGTAGTAAAAACTACAAACAGATTTCAGTAAAATTAGGCAAAATTTGTTTTAATAATTCTGATTTAAAGTAACTAGTAGAAGAATATAATAGATTCAACAAATAATATCAGGAAAAGCAATAGGAATTAGTGATAAAAATAGTGAAAATAGTAAGTACTTATTATCCAGTAATGGAAATATCAAGTAGTCTTATAAGTGAATTAGACGTATTATGCACATTTGCCTAAGTCTCAAAAGCATGTTAAATCCAATATGTTCGACCTAAAATGAAAGAAAAAGGGGACTTGATTCTTAGAAGAAGTCGACACCCTTGCCTAGAACAGATGATTAGTAACATCAGCATTTTAGGAGAAAAGGAGATTGTAGTGGTGGCAAATGACTTAAACATAAAAGAGAAGGAAGGTAAAGTGCACATAATAACGGGTCCAAACATGGGAGGGAAGAGCACATTCATCCGACAGGTTGGGATTAATGTGTTGATGGCTCACATAGGTTGTTTTGTAGCTGCTGATTATGCTTGCATTCCCATAATTGACAGTATCATCACAAGGGTGGGGGCTAGTGATGTATAACTAAAAGGAATTAGTACTTTCTATTAAGAGATGTTGGAAGTTAGTAATATGTTGGGATCTGCTACTAATAATTCTTTACTTATTATTGATGAGTTAGGTAGAGGCACTAGTACCCATGATGGTTATGGACTTGCATATAGTATTGCTGATCATATTGCCACTAATATTCAAAGTTATACACTCTTTGCTACTCATTTTCATGAAATCACACAGTTGGCTCTCACTAATCCTAATGTTAAAAATTATTATGTTGATGCTACTTTAAATAATGATCACATTTAGATGAATTATACTGTTAAGGAGGGAGTTTCCCATTAAAGTTATGCTATTTTCTTAATGAGTAGGATGAACTTTCCAGAGGTTATTATTCAAGATGCTAAAAGAAAATTATAGGAATTATAGTATGCTATTAATTACCATTCTAATTCTAATTAAGATTAAGAACAATATCAAAAAATTTATTTGGAAGACTAAAAAGATAATCATTAAACTTAAAATCTTAATCCACTGTAAACTAAAATATAAAATGCAACTATTTAATAAAAAGAGTAGATTATTTAGATTTATGATGAGCTAAATAAATAAGGGAATTATAGTAAAGAATTATTTTTAAAATAAATCAATAATATCCTTAATTGATTTTTATTTTATATAAAAAATTTATTAATTATATTTTAAAAACAATTTCAGCTGATGCTTTACAAAAAATTTTAATGCATTTTATTGATAACTTGAAATTAGTCAAGAATTTATTACTTTTAAAGAGGCTATTATGTATTAAATTTCTTAAGAGCAATACATTTATGAATAGGAATCCAATTCAGATCATCATCAGATATCTAAATAGTAAAAATAAAATTACTTTTTAAGATATATAGGTTTCAATTCCTGTGTAATCATTTTTATCCTTAGAATATAGAAAAACAATATAACAAATATAATTCCACCAATTGTGATCAACTAAAATATGTTGTTTAAATCCTCCTTTCAAAGTATCCAAAGTGCTTTTATCTAGATCACAAATAAAGCATTTATTTTAAATATTCATTTCAATTTCATTTTTGTGTTCTCTTAAATGGGTGAATTCTTCAACAATAAGTCCTTTAATAATGCTGAGAAATATGATTTTAACAATAAAAAAGAATACCAACATTAAGAAAAACCTAATGTAAAATGAACTAGTATGGGAATCCACTATAACTACTTATTGTCCCATTCCTCCTTTTGCTGTTAAACCCCATCTCAACATTGATAAAATGCATTACAAAATATTCTCACAATATAATTCTTTTGATATTTTGTTCCACATTATATCTTATATTGTGTAGTACGCTATCAATCCGAAGAAGTACCTATAATTTATTATATTATTTTTAATAATTATGTTTATTTACATTAATATTATTACTAATATTAGGTTTGCTATAAATACTTTATAATTATTTCTCACTGATTTTATTATAAGTTATAAATCTGGAAATAAATCTATTATTTTTATGAATTCTAAACCCAAAAGAAAATAGTTTTTGTATATTATTGAGTAAATGTTGATTGACAAATATAATAAAGTATACCTGTATTCGTTCATTAAAAAAATATAATAATTCATACTATTAATAAAAGATTAAAATTTATTTTTTTTTAATTATTTCTTATCTTAATGTAAATTTTAATTTGATTGAATTTAATGTTTTGATGAATCCATTTTATAATTTAAATAATCTTTAAATTTTAATTTTCCAAAAATATTAATAGAGAAATAAAAATGAAATAAATTCATTAAAATAATAATGTAGGATAGAAATTATAAAAGATAAAAGATTTTTGTTTTGTAATCTATAATATAAGTAACCTAGTTTTAAATGGAAACATTTCTTTATAAAGTAAAAGTTAAGGTAGCATTAATAATACTAGCACATATTATATTTATGCTTTTAAAATAAATAAGATATTTAGGTTATAGATATTTTTACTTTATTTTAATTTAATTTAAATGTTACATTTCATTTATAAATTAAGGATATACTTTTAATAATTCTTCTAATTTTGTAATGCTAGATTCTCTATTAACATTTTAAATAAAATGTTCTCTTGTCTACTCACTTAAATCAAAACACAAAGGTTATACTATAAAATAAATTCTAGTTAAATTAGAGTTAAAATCCACTTCAATACTTTTAGTGAAGTATTTAAAAAAATTCAAAACGTATTTATTTTCTTTAGAAAAACTTTCAAAAATTAATATTTCTTCTTTAAAGTTACATAATAAAAGGAAAATATCAAAAGCATTTTTTATTTAATCGTTAAAATATTAAGTTTTTAAATATAATTTTAATTACTATGGAGAAATTTTATAATCTTTTATATCTAATTATTATAAATAAGTTAAGTATTGATTTTTTAAAGTTTTCATAAAATAATTAAAATTAAGAGATTTAAGCATTTATTATTTTATTGATTCATCATTATTTCCTTCTAATAAGTTGTTCAATAACTTTGTACTTCTACTAATAACAATTGATAGTTTTTATTTTTAAAGATCTGTTATAAAACCTTTTTCTATAAATTTTCAATCATTTTTGAAATTTTAACATAAATCTTTTATATAATCTATAATTTTATTATCTACTAATTCTTATTAGTTTTAAATACAAGGTCCTAAAATACTTTCTATTAAAAATTCTAACATTTATAAAACAAATTCTATCATTTAAAAATTTAATTTTTTAAACCATTTAGATAATTCTATGACTGAAAATGAAATAAAATTAAACGATAATGAGTTTTAAATCCCGTTTTAAATTTAAACTCTTAAGAAATTCTAAAATTATAGATAATGGCCTTCACATAATAATTAAAGAAATCTATAAAATATTTAAATTTTTTTTTATATTTTGATTTGCTAAATTTATTAAATAAGCAGAATATCTATATCTAAATCATCAATTTATTCTGTTTAATTATTTGCTTAATCAAAATTTATTTTATAAATTAATTTTTCATTTTTTTTATATTAATAATTTATTTTTTAAAATAAACTTATTATTTCTTTTTTTATATTATTAACAAATATATTTTCTTTGTCATTCTATAAATTTTAATAAAAGATATTTTAATTATGTTTATTACCTCCATCTAATAAAGAAATGAAAAAATTAATAATTTTTATCAAATTATTATCTTCTTATTTAAAATATTTATGATCAAGACTTTTCTTTATCAATGAATTTTAGTTTTTAAACAAAATTAAATCGATTTATCCTAAATTACATAAAAAATTTTATTTTTCTCTTGTTTGTTCATTTTTGTCTAACAGAATAATATTTTATTATTCATTAGCACCTGAATGAATATTAATTTCTTCAAATTCAATATAATATCTTAAAATTTTAAAACTAAAATTTCTATATTTTATTTTATAATAATTATTTGTCGCTATTTTTATTAAATTAAAAAAAATTTTTTCAGCTTATTATTATTTGATATTATTTTTATTTTATTTTTTTAAATTAATTTTTAAATTTATTAATTTTATAATATTTTTTTATTCTTTTTAAATTTCTTTTTTATAATTTTCACACCATTTTATGCTATTTAATATAAAAGTAAAATATTTTAAATTATCTGCTTATTTAATGGTTTTATTATTAATATTTTAAATATCTCTGATGCTTTTGTTTAAAAAAATCGAAAATTTTATATCTTCTAATTTTATATCAATTTTAAAAATTTAAATGAAAAACTATATAGTTTATTTATCTTCTTTATCTGTAATAAGTTTATAATTATCTATTATACTTTATATTAAAACTTATATATAAAAAGTATAATCTTATTCACTTTCAAAACATTTACTATCAATTTTATTTTTTTCAAATTAATACTTAAATATTCTAAATATAACTTTAAAATATATCATAATATAGTATTCATATAAATTTTTATAATTTAAAAAAGATTTGAACTCTTATATCTTTAAATTATCTTGAATTTAAATTTATTGTAATAAATTAAATACTAATTAAAACAAGACAATGTGATTTTAATCTGATATATTAATGAAAAATATAGACTATTTTTCATTTTAAATATAAACCTCATAAACTAATTAAAAAATTTAACATTAAATTATCGGACTAAATTTATTAAATTACAATTATTTTAAAAGTAATTTCAAAGAAATATATTATTAAATTTTTATTTAAAAGTTATTATTTGAAAGTTAATTTAATTTGATTATTAACTAAACTTAAAATTAATAGTAGTTTTATAGAATTTCAGTTTAAAAATCAATTTTATACATTATAGTTAATAAATTTTAATAAATTTCCTATCCTAATATTTATAAAATAAATGATATGTTTTTTTTAATTTTTATTTCTTTATATTCCAAAAAAACATGAAGAATATAAAAGTAATTGGTTTTTATTTGACCAAATTATAATTTATCAATGAATTTAATAAGTTTTACAATTATTTCTCTTAAAAACTAAAAATCATTTAAAACCAAATATTTATTAAGGAAAACATTATATAATAATAATGAAGCATCAAGCTCATTTTTTTTAATAATATAATTAACAATTTAATTAATTAAATTATTAGAAACATTAATATTATTAATTTAGTAATAATCTGAAAGAATATCTATTAATTTTTGCTAATATTTTAAACTTAATTCTTATTTCTATAAAATTTATAATAATATTCATTCTAACTATATATTTTAAATTATTTTTCTATGTAAAAAACTATTGTTTAAGTAAACTTATAAATTAATCAAGAGTTTTTTCAGCTGTTTGGTATTCATAACTTTTATTAAATGTACAAGTTACATTTTAGTTTCATAAATTTCATTGAATATTTATTCATCAGATTTATCCTGAATAATTATACTTTTTTCCAATCGCTTTAATATATTTTTTTTTTTATTAATCATTTTAAAAAGTAATTTAAAACTAAACTAAACTAAATTTTTATCGCTATAGCAAATAAAATCTAACAAGATTTAACTTAGCTTATTTTGATCTATTATGATTTCATCTTCTTTTTCAATAATATTAATTAGTTTTTTACTATACTCTTTATAGTCATTAGTATCTTAATGAATACTTGGATTTATTTTTTTTAATTTTTGATGATTTATATCTTTAATTAATTCATTTATTTATTTTTAAATTTATCTGGATTTAGTTAAATCAAAATATTCAAATAAGAATATTTAGATTTTGAGAATGTTTCTAAATTAAAAAATAAATTAAAATATTTCTATAATAATTTTAATTTGTTTAATTATAGTAATATTATTTTTATTATGATTAGTCTCTTATTATGTTTTTAAGTAATATAAGTTATTAAACTAAAGAATATCTAATAAAAAAGGAATATATAAATTTATTTATGGAATCTCACTTAAAAAATCGTATTATATTAGCTACTTCAATAATTGAAGGATGGAAAGATTAAATCTTAAATCAAATTTTGAAGAATCTGTTCTAGTTTAAAATGAAATAATAAGAAATTAATTTAATTGTTCAAATTTTTATTTATATATCTTACTATTATATTATTATTTATCAGTTTGGCTTAATTGACATGAACTACTTTTTTAAATGGTGCTTCCCAAATAAGATGAAATTTGTTATAAACTGGAAATAGAAGAATTATTAGAAGAATATTCATTTTATTCAGAAGCAGATTTAGATTAGAAAGATTTTTCTAAATTACTATTTTAATTTATGTCAAATTTTATAGATTCTGGTTTATCTAAATTATTTAAAATTTTTGTCTTTTAATTATAAGTATTTCTT
>Ga0315908_10001401_pt1 | contig 18111 bp, 11 predicted proteins | sample LakEriMetagenome_12_FD_203520 | JGI IMG/M metagenome (GOLD analysis project Ga0315908, IMG submission 203520) | Freshwater fungal communities from buoy surface, Lake Erie, Ohio, United States - Buoy 4 MA124 | ecosystem: Environmental > Aquatic > Freshwater > Lake > Lake biofilm | place: USA... | reverse complement strand
CTACTATCTTTTATGATCTGTGATCATCTACTATTTCAAATTCTCCAATATAACCATGCTTTTACATTACTCTTAAGAATCTTAACATTGTCTTTGATGAAGTCCTTAACATCACTTATTTTCTACCGAGTCTTTCTGCATTCACCATTGATCTTAAGTTATCTGCTACGATGTCAACTTTTACCATATATTATAAAGATATTGTTTATATTTATAATTTTTATTTTATATGTTTTATTATTATTTTTATTATTATTATTATTTATTATATTTTCTTTAAATTTGGCATTATTATTTAAATTTTTATTATTATTATTTATTTATTTTTATCTTTATAATTTTTTTATCTATTTTTTTTAAATTTAAATTTAAATTTATAAATCTCAAATTTTAATTTTTAATTTCATTATTTATTGTTTAATTAATTGATATTTATAAATATAAACTTATATTATGATTGGTTAAAATAAAATAATTCACATTACAATAAAATTATAATAAAAATCTAAAAAAGAATTTAAATATGTCATAAGTAAAATAATTTATTTTGATTTTATTTTTTTGTTATTTTTAATTATCAAATTAACATTTAAATAATAGAAGCAAAATTAATATTTTATTAAATTAAACTATTAATAATAATATTGATCAAGAAAAAAAATGTTAAAATTGTGTTAAAATGATAAAAATATTCCAAAAAATATAATAAAATATTAGATTATATAATTTAACGCTAAATACAGTAATAAAAATATGTTAAAAAATACAAAAAATATTTAAACATTCTGTAAATAGTGATTGTAATGATTTTATTTCTGTTTACGCTCCTAGTTTTTATAATTCAATATTTTACAAACTTTTAAATCCTTAGAAAATCTGTTAAAACTTGAACTATTGCAAAAATGTCTTTAAATATCAAGATATAGATGACTTTAAAAAGAAATTATATGAAAATAAAAGAGATTAAAATTAATTAAACATATAAAACAAAATAATAAAAGATTAATAATAGGAAGAATAAAAAGAATAATAAAAATTAAAATTTATTCATATTTCTGATGCCCATTTCGATGAATCTTATGAATAAAACACAAATGGTAGATGCAATGAACATAGCTGTTGCAGATTAATAAGCAACAAAACTAATAGCAAAGAATATTTAAATAGTGGTTATTGGGGAACAATTGGTAATTGCGATTTGCCTTTAAGGACTTATGAAAAGATATTTGAAAGCATAAAAAATTAACAAAAATAAGTAGATTTTATTATTTGGACCGGAGATAGCATGGACCATTTCCAATAATACCAATCTTAATAAAATCAAACAAGGAATATGAAGATAATTTATAATTTAATATAAAAGTACTTTAATTCGACATTAATATTAGGAATATTCGGAAACCATGAATGTTACCCAGAAAGTCAATGCGATGTTATAGGAAATCAATCATAGTTTCTATTAGATGATACTAGCGAGTTGTTAGAAGATTAATTAGATAGAGAAAGTTACTTGAGTTTAAGAAGTAAAGGATATTATGCTTATAGGATAAAATAGAGGAATTTAAAGGTAATTATGGTTAATACTTAAGTGTGTGATTTAACCAATTTCTATTTGTTGGCTAATCCCACTGACCCTAATAAGTAGATAGAATGGATTATTAAATAATTGAGGGAGAGTGAGCAATAAGGCGAAAGTGTATTTATTGCTGGACATATACCTCCTACTCATATTTGGTGTAATTAAAATTGGGCCTAGAGATATCTCCTAATTGTTTAAAGATTTAATTCTATCATCAAGGGTAATTATAATAGAATCATAATATATTATATCAAATTAAATTTAATATAAAAATTATTTTATATTAAAATAAATATCTATTAATATTAAGATATATTAATGAAATATAATTTAATATAATTGAAATTAAATTATATATAAACATAAATATAATAATAGGTTAGTTTTATGGACACACTCACTATGACCAAATAAGTCTATTGAAAGACTTTTCTGTAATATTCATAGCTCCTAGCCTAACAACTTACTCATATCTAATTCCGAGTTATAGAGTCTTTACTGGAGATAGTTTTTCTAACATAACTGACTATTTCTAATATCGACTTAATTAATTAGCTATAAATCCAAATCATTAAGAATTATTTGAATTCGATCTGCAATATTAATTCACTAAAGAATACTCTTTGAATGATAGTTCTGCTTCTAGCATTTATGAAAGGTTTTCTAACGTTATGCATTCAAATACTAATAAATAATATCTAGTCAAATATCTTAATAATTATTACACAGGAGGACCTTTAGCCAATTTCACCATTCATTCTTTATAAGATCCAACTTAATATAAAAGCCATCTTTGTAGACTCCTCTATTCTTAAACCAATGATTAAATAAAATGTAAAGGTATGAAAGACCTAATAGGTATATATATATTATTATTATTATTATTATTATTATTATTATTATTATTATTATTATTATTATTATTATTATTATTATTATTATTATAATGATAAATTGATAAAAATTACTATAATTATTTTGGAAGTTAAGGACTATCTTGATTTTCTGTTTGTACTATTAAACAAAATGAATGGGCCTTGGTATGATATAATAGATGAATGATAATTTAAAATATAAATCAGATTTAATTATTCTTAACATCATATTTAGCAAATAGATTGTCAGGATTACTCATTGCCTTGAATTCTAAGTTATTTCCACTTTAATCTTTAAAAAACATCGTAAACTATTCTCCTGGTTTATTTAAAAACCTCAAATGTGGCTCGATAATAAATTATATATTATTATCTTTGAGTCTTTAGGCCAACTGTTTGAACTCTTGAATTTGTAAGACAATACCAAAGTGAGGCACAGGAACATCATCTTTATCAACTGGGTTGAAAAAATCCAAACCTTTATTATATTGTATAATATACCTCTATAATTATCCCCTACATAATGACATACTAATTAATGTCCTTATAAATTGTAGTCTTACCATTTATCTCCGTCTCTTCTTCCTTCTTATAATCCTAATATTTATCCATAAAACTTTCTAGCTTCAGATACTGAATGCACTGGTATTGCCAGATGGAAAGAATTCAGAGAAATATATTTAGTTAGGGGTGAAACTAAATTCTACATAAATTAATAACTTATTATTTATCAATTATAATAAAATAAAAAATAAATAAAAATTAATTCATAAATTTAAATAATAAATAAATTATTAAATAAATAAAAATAAATATAAAATAAAAATTAAATATAAGTATAAAATGTGTGGATTATCTGCAATATATATTCTTGACCTTAAAGGAAGAGTGATTATATAAAGAAAATATAGAGAAGATATAGCTGATGATTTATACAATGAATACACTAAAAAATGTATAGAGATAGGTGAAAATAATTTAGGTCCAATTTTCAAAGATAATAACGAAAACAATTATTTTCATACGAGACATAACAACCTAATATTTTTAGGAATAGCAAACTAAAACGTGAATACAACATTAATATTTACTTACATTCATAAACTAATCGAAGTATTAAAAGAGTATCTAGTGAACTTAGAAGATGAAAGTGTTCGAGACAACTTCGTAATAATATATGAACTATTAGATGAAATGATGGATAATGGATATCCCCAAACAACAGAAGTAAAGATATTAAGAGAATTTATCAAGACTGAAGAAAACATAAAGAAATAAAGCGAGTTTATTAACATTCCAACGGCAGTGAGTAATGCAGTAAGTTGGAGACCAGAGAATATTAAATACAAAAAAAATGAAATTTATTTGGATGTGGTCGAGAAAGTACACATTTTATAAAATAATAATGGACATGTGATTAAGAGTTGCATTTAGGGAAATATATAAGGAAAATGTTATTTGAGTGGAATGCCTGAATGTATTTTGGGTTTAAATGATAAATTGACTAGTTAGTTTAGTTAGGGAAGAGAAGTTGATTTGGGAGATATAAAGTTTCATTAATGTGTCAAACTCAATAGATTTCATAATTAAAAGGAAATTAGTTTTATTCCTCCTGATGGAATTTTTCAGCTTATGAGTTATTGAGTTGAAAATTAACTCAAGCCTTTGTTTTTTGTCAATATTTAAGAAAAGAAACTTAATCAAAAGGTTATAATCTCAGTCACTGTAATTATATTTTTATATGTTATTATTATTATTATCATTAATCTTATTTTTAAATTTATCATTAATATTATTATTAACATGATTATTACATCATTATTATCAAAATCATAATAATTATTGTAATTATAGTTATTATTATCATTATAATTAAATTATTATTATAATGATAATTATTAATAATATAATTGTAATTAGGCTTCTGCAAATTTTCGACAGAAGTGTGAAGCTTAATAAGTAAAAATATTTATTCCGATTCCAAGCGATGCTTACCAAGCTAAATTAGATACATAATAATATAATGGACAGGCAACACATTGCTAGGAAAAGGATGTAATTTTATGGTAGAAGAATACATGGGAGGGTTAATAAGAAATAAGAATGGAGGGAAGTTATATGCTACCAAGTATTCAAAGTGCAGAGAGGAATTAGTATAAAAACATTCCTATTGAAATAGAATTTGAAATACCTTTTTTTACTCTTAGTGGAATTTAGGTTAGATATTTAAAGATCTCAGAAAAAAGTGGTTATGAAGGATTTCCATGGGTTAGATATTTAATCAAGTAAGAGGAGTATCACATAAGGCATAATTGATATATAATTTTATTTAAATATTATCATAATAATATTAATATGTTGTTATAATAATAAAATAATTATTTGATAATATGATAATATGATAATAAGAAATTATGATAATATTACAAGATGATTATACGATAATATGATAATATTACAAGATGATTATACGATAATATGATAATTTGATAATTTATTAATATGATAATATATTAATATGATAATATGATAATATGATAATATGATAATATGATAATATGATAATAAGAAATTATGATAATATTACAAGATGATTATACGATAATATGATAATTTGATAATTTATTAATATGATAATATAATAAATATAAGATTGTGTTTAATATCTGAATATATGTGAATAAATCATACAACAATTTCGCCAGAGTTGATTTGGCTAATGATAGCCTTAGGAGCTTATCCATCAACAGTACATCCAATGGATTATGCAGTTCCCAAAATCTACTTAAGAGTACCAGCAAAAGTCTTACTAAGACTTTTCTCTTCCATAGTTTTAGCAACCTTCTTGACTTACTCAAGAGTAAGATTACCCTTATGTTAGACATTCTTAGTTTTCTTTCTATCTCTAGGGGGTTCTCCTAACTCCTTGATGAGAAGAGCAGAGGCAGTTGGCAAGATGCTGATTTCTGCATTTCTATTCTAAACCTTCAATTGAATCATACATCTGATTCCTTTTACCTTTGATGATTCCTTAATGATATCGTCACCGACCTTCTTAGCATTCAGACCCATTGGACCTAATTTAGGAGCTAGAGTACTTGCGGGACCAGCTTCACCACCAAATACCTTTATTGTTAAGTATTTCACTTCATTGGGGTCTATCTTGGGAGGCATTTTATATTCTTTTAATAATATTTATATAAATAAGATATTATTCCTTAATTATTATATCTATTATTATCATTTACATAATATTATCATATTAACATTTACATAATATTATCATATAAATTATCTAATCTTATTATCATATACTTAATATTATCATATTAATATTTTATCATTATCATATTGTTATCTTAATATGATTTCATAATTTTTAAATTTTTATCATATTATTAAATTATTATATTATAATCATTAACATCTTAATATTTATCTATTAAAAAGTTAATAATATATTTAAGATAATTTAAGATATAACTTTAATTTCTAAATAAATAATAAATATGAATTCAAATAATAATTAACAACAGCCTCCTTAGGTTACATTGAACTAAAGCCAATCTCAACCTCACAATAACATGCATGTTGTTTAAAATTAATAAGGAGGACAATAGATTAATTATTAAAACGCTTAAGGATTCACAGGGAGAATAACAGATTCATAATTTAATGTGACAAATTAAAATTATATAAGAAGGACAGCAGATAACAATTATATCAATTAGACTTAAACTCTGCCTTAAACTGCTCCTTTAAAAAGAAGTGGGATAACTGACCCTTTTGATTAATAATAAATTGCAGCATATATCGATCAATACATGCAATCTAAGTTGGAACCCATGATTAATTATTTAATCGATGTCAAATTAGATAATTTCAAGAAGGACTTAGCTATTGGAGGAAATTCTAATATTAATAAAGAATTAAATTAGTTTAGATAAGAAATTTCCAAAAATATTAATGAGAATTATGAATCTTTTTCTTAAGCTATTAAAAAATAAAATGATAATCTTGTAATCATTGATAAAAAAACATCAGATTTAAGTAATTTACTTTATTTATCATTTTATTAGTATAGAGACTTAACAGTTAGATCCAGTTGTAATGGTAAGAATTTGAAAAATAAAAATTATTAAATAAGTAATAAATTACAAATATTGAAACTAAAATGACAGAATTTGAAAACTTCATTACTATTTAAGGATCATAAAAATAGGATAATCAATCTTATTAAAGAAGAACTTCTAGAAGAGGTTCTGATTTAAAAATGGGAATATAAAATCTTCAAAGTGAAGATAAAATATAACATTTACAAGCTGAACTTGATAGTTAGAGGGCTTTGGTCGATTAGTTATAAAGCAATTTCTAATAGATGATTAATAGTAGTAATATACAAGCATCCAAATTGACAAGAAGAATTTCTAACCTTAAGTATTAATATTATTGCTTTTACCATTATTATTAATATTATTATTATAATTATATTACTATTTATGCTAATATTATTATTAATACTTTTAAAATATTTATTTAATAATCTTACTTTAATATAATGATTATTTAATATTTAAAAGCTCAGAAAACTTAGGCTTTGACTCTGTTTAATCCTTAAAATCTGGAGACATTTCCTATAAACTGGATAAAAATAACTTTTTGGTAGATTCTGAAGGAAATTACATTGTGAATGAATAGGGAAACATATTACAATTGAATCAAGATTAAATAAATTTATTAAGATAAAGTAAAATGTTGTAATGATTATTTTTAATTATAAAGACATTATTTAATTCATAAATTTTTTTTAAAAGTATTGTAATTATAATATAAATAATATATATAATGAAAATTTGATTAATAAATAATAAGAAAAAATAAAGAATAAATATGATGAGATAATTAATAATAAATATGACTAAATATGTATTTTTAATCACTTTTTGTTAATTTTGGTTTTAACAATTTGGCTGACTTATCTCTTATAAACCATGACTTTGAATCTATCAAAATCTGAGAGAGAAGCTCTTTTGGCAGATTTGAATTATTTTTAGGCCAATTTTGAATTATTGAAATTCTTTAGTAATTCTTCTTTCTTAATAGTCTTCTTCAATAATTAACTTCTAACTCCTCTTAAAATTCCAACTTTCTAGTCAGTCAAAGTCAAACTCTTAATTGGAACTACGGTTCTTTCCAACATATTCTTCTCATCAGCTCCTTCTACCAAAATTCTGTTCAAATTTAGAACATCCAATATTACTACTAATTTACCTTCATTGCTTCCTCTATTTATCTAGGCAGCTCTTCCGATTTCCACAAATTTACTGAATGGCATTAATATCTATTAGTTAATATAACTTTATATATATCTTGTTTATTATTATATATTTTATCAATTATTTTTAATATTTTATCACTAATTTTTAATATTTTATCTCTACTTTTTAATATTTTATCACTATTTTATCATTTTTATGCATGTATTTAAATTAACTTCATTTTTAATATATATTTAATCAAGTATTTCATTTTTAATTTTCATCAATTGAATATTTAAATGCTTCATCTTCTAATTCTTTTTGGTATCTACATTTTTAAATCTTCATATTATACCAAATATTTGACAGTGTTGTTGCTCTTTCATGATTTTATAGAGCTTTAAATGCATTATCGTAAATCTTTTTTCTTATTTAATAATGAGATTCAACTTCATAATTTCTTTTTTCGCATTTATAAATTGTTTCTTATTCTTTATTTTATAATTGTTTATCCATTATATACTTTATTAAATATCATCAAATAATATAATATAATATAAATTTATTAAAAATGATTCTATAAATTTTATAAGAATTAAATATTTTTATAAGGAAATTAACATTTTAATTCAATTTTTATTTTTTTGTTATTTATTTAAATTAAGAACTTTCTCAATATATAATTTTTCTTTATTTTATATATTTTCTCTATTATTTATATTTTAATTGATCTTACTAATTTTATTAATAATAATTACTTAATTCTAGATAATATTGTTATGATTTATTAATAAAAGTTTTACAGTTCCACTAAATAATATTTTATTTATATTTTTACTATTTTTAACTATGATAGTCTATTGAGGAGAAATCTTCCATTAACAGATAATTATATAATTTATAAAAATATTCTATTAATTTAAACTACTAATTACAATTATAATAAAATTTAAATTATATAAATTCATATTTTTTAAACAAATATTTTATTTCTAATCCATTTGATATTTTCATCAAGCTATTAGTCACTATAATCTGTGAGATATTTATTATCATAATTAATTTAATTTTAACAATCCAATTATTTCAGAAATAAATTTTCTTTATTAACATTAATTTAATCATTATTATCAAATAATTAATTAATTTTTGTATGAAGATCTAAAGATGCATTTAGAGCATTAAAACAATTAGTATATTGAATTTTATATTTCTCATTTAATTGTTATTGTTTTATATTTTAATCATAAACCATTAAGTCGTGATTAATATTTCTAATTAAAATTTTTAAAAAATGTTTTATTAATTCAATATTCATTTTCTAATCTTTTCTCATATCTTTGTTTTATAAAAAAATTTTCAATTTATATTCCATTACTATTAAATCTTATATTTATGTTTTTTCTTCCTTTATTTATTTATATAATATTAAAAATTTTTCTCTATTTTAATCTATATATTCTGATACTATATAATGATGCCAATTATTTAATTCTAAAAAATTGTTTCTATTTTTTAAGTATTTTGTTATTGTTTTTAATATTCTTTTAAAAAAGTTACTAAATAAATAACTTATATTCATTATTAATTATTAGTTTTAATACATTAAGGTTTTACAGTTATATTAAATAATATATAACACTTCTTATATTTCTTTAATATTTAGTTCAATATTTTATATACTTTACAAACAATTTTCATAAATAGTTTTAACATAACTATTTGTCATGTTCTAATTATTTTTAGAATCTAATGTTTTATCACTTTCAAAAGATTTAATACTTTCATTACTAAATAATCTATTTAATTTTTCTTTTAAAACATCTTTTTTTTAAGAATTATTATTTGTACTTGGTAATTGATTTTATTTTTATTCTTATAATTTACCCTTGTTATTAATTTGATTATTGCTTATTTAATTGCTAATATTAATATTTGATATATAATTATTAATATTTTATATATTGTTTACAACAACTTATTATTATTATTATTTTATATTAAAATTAATTTAATTTTAATGATTATTAACTTATTAATTTTCATTTTCATTTTATTAATTAGTCTTTATATTTTGATTAATTGAAAAATTATTAATAAAATTAAGACCACTATGACTATTATTTTGATTATATTAACTATTATTATTTTGATAGCTCATATTGCTATTACTATTAATATAAATATTAATAAAATTCAAATTATTATTATTATTACTAATATGATTTTAATTATCATTAGACTTATTATTGAAATTTTAAAATAATTTGTGTTATCCCATTTCCATCCAACTCATTCGTTTAATTTCAGTAACCTCTAAAGATTTATTAAGAAAATCAATACTTTACTATAGCAATAAAGTTGTTTTCTAATCAAAATTATTGGTTTATAAAATATGAGTTAATTTATTAAAATTATCTCAAATAACTTATTTAGGATTTAAGGCTGTGATATTATGTAACAATTATTTTTTATTTTTAGACTAAAACCAAGGTGTTTAAGAAAAAAGCATTTCAAAGAAAATAATTCCAATAGCCCAAATATCATGCTTAGTAGTATAATGATATAATTAATTTTATAGAAGTTATGGAGACATATAATAAGGAGAACCAACTACAGATTTTTTTTTAAGAGTTTTATTTGATCCTATATTAGATTCAAGGTTTTTATTTTTAGCAAATCCAAAATCCCCAATTTTAAACTTATTATTACTTATTAATTATAATAATTATGATAAATTTTAAAAACAATAACAATAATGCTTATAATGATAATAATAATAATGATATGATAATGATGATAATGATGATGTTGATGATAATAATGATAGTAATGATAATAATGATAATAATGATAATGATATAATAATTAAAACAATAATAATTACTGAATGAATATATTGGCAGGCTTAAGATCTCTATGCATGAATCCTAACTTGGCAATTTAGAAATAACCCTATTAAATTTGATTAAGAATATTCAAGGACTAAATTAGTTTATTTTGGAAAGGATGTAAGGAAGAGAGATATTTTTAAATATAAGTGTCTAAATCCCCATTATTGCAATACTCTAATACCATAAAAATGTTATCATTGGTTTATATCACATCATATAATCTTACAATATTCTCATGATTAAATTATTTCATTATTTCGATTTCTGACTCTATCATATTTCTGCTGTATGAATCCTTTAAAATTTTACCCTCTATTATCTTTATTGCTACTATAAATTCTCAATCATCTTTCTTAATTCCTTTGTATACTTTTGAAAAACCTCCCCCTCCTAAATAACTATTTTAATCTAATAACCAATTTCCTATTTATCTAAATTAATCCATATATATTTCAATTTTATTATTTTTAATAACGATTAATATTTATTAGTTTTATTTGAAATTTATATTTTATTATCTTATTTACTTTACTTTATATTTTGAAATTTTATTTATTTTATTAATATAATAATTATTTAATTTATATTTTATTTTTTCATTTTTTTTACTTTTAATTTTGAATTTTTTAATCAGTATAAAATTTTTAAACTGCCTTAAATGAATTTTTTAGATCTTTAAAATAATCACATGAATTCGCATATTATGTTTTCAATGTTTAATCAGTTTCTCCTAATAATTTTGCGGTCTATTTTAATATTATAAATGTACTTTAATGAAGTTTAATTTTGTTTTTTCAACTTATTCAGCTGTATTTTTATAAAAAATTATTGTCTTTTCATAGAAATTTTAAAATTTTTTTATAAAAAAAGAATCATCAGTTTATTATGCTAATTTTAATTATTTTCTAATTATTATAAAATAATAATATACTCTAGTTTTAGAAATTCTTATTAGATTTATCTTAATTCTATTTCATTATCTTAAATATTAATTTCTTCTGCTTCTTGTAAAGATTTAAAAAAACTTTCAATGAAAGATAGTATTTAAGGTTATTAATCCCATATTTTCTTTATAATTATGAAATTAAAATACATCTAATATGTAATTTATTAAAATTAATCCCTGAGCTGATTTAAAATTACTCATTAGTTCTAAAGTTTATTTAACTCTAAATCCACCTGCATTTCCTCTATTAGTTCCCTTTTTAATTATTAAATATTTAAATATTATAAAAATAAATTTTAAGAAATAATATTTAATTATTAATAAAAATTATATCAATTAATATTACCATATTCATTTCATTACCTACAAATAAAATAACATTCAAGAATTATTTAAATTAATCAGTCATTTAAGTTTCACAAAAGTATAATATTTTTCCAACATTACTACTAATTTACCATATTTTATCAGCGCAATCTGATTAAAAAATTACAAAATCACATCTTTCTTTAAAATATTAAACATCACTTAAATAAAAGACAAACTTACTTGCATCATCTAAATCTTCATTAGGATTTCCTTCAAAATCCTTGGCTATTTGAATTTCATTTGGTTCTGGAATAAATTTTTAAAAACATTAAGCCATTTCAACATCAAATTTTTTATCTAATTATTTTATTATTTAATTTAAAGTTGGAAATCCACATTTTATAAACTTTTTTAAAGATAAATTCATAGCATATGCCTTTTTAGAGTCTTGTACTAAACATTATTTCTCTATTGTTAATTTCTTATTTTCTTCTTTTTTTATAATATTTTCAAATTTTTATTGTAAATCATCAAATTTTATTGTTAGATTGTAATCTTTCATACTAAAAAATATTGAGTTACTCATTTAATTACTGTTTATTACTTCCCATAAAACAGGTCTTGTTTTTGATTTAGTTACATTATTTAGAACTGGTTTTGCTTATCCTACTATAGTTAAGATTGGTTTAATTTAAATTGGTTAATTTAATTTTGCAGGTATAATTATTTGATTTTATAATACAGAATTTATATTATTATTAGTTTATTAAACTGATTAATTATTATTTAAAAAATTTACATTATTGTTTTATATTTGAATTTGATGATTTTAAACTTATTCTTATTAATTATTTTCTAAATTTTCTTGATCTTATTAAAAATTATTTTAAAATTAATTTTATTAGTTTTAATTATTTTATTATTAATATTCATTTTATTATAATAAATCATTTTTTAATAAATTATTTTTATTTTAATTTTATAAGTATTTTTATTTTAAACATTCATTTTCTTAAATAATTATTTTATATTCATCTTATAATTTTAATTTTTATAATAATATTTAATCAATATTTTTCTATAAATCTTATTTTTCATGATTTAAAATTTAATTTTCTTATTTTAATTTATCAATAATATTCTGTTATTCTAATATTTATTATTATTTATTTAATAAATTCTAATTTATTTCTTCTAATTAATTATTAACGATAAATAATTAATTATCATTTAAATTAAAATATTAACATTATAAATCTTCAATTAATTTTTTAATTTAATTTTATTCTTATTTTGGTTATAAAATTTATAATTATTTATTATTTTAAAAACTAATTAAATGATTTTCGATTTATTTTTATTGTAATTTTATAAATTTAATAGTTTTATCTTTTATTTATAAAGAATTTTAATCCTGAATTAATTTAATAAAATTATCTAAATCAATTAATAATTATTTATAAATTAAAATTAATTATTCATTTAAGATTTAGTTTTTATTAATTTTTATATATTAACATTGTAAATCAAAATATAATTATTAATAATCAATATTATGATATTTAATATCTTTTTTTAAATATTTTTACTAAGAAAACTAATTTTCATAAAGTTATTCTTAATCTTAATTATTATCTTAATATTCACTATTTATTTATTTTTGAAATTGATTTGAATAAGGATATTTTATTTCAATATTTTTTTCATATTCTAGTTAATTGTTAATTTCATCAATTCAATCTTTAAATTAGTGATTATTATCCTAATTTAAATACATTTTATATAAATTTTATTTGCTTTATTCAATAAAATTCATATAATTCATTTTAATTATGCTTGTTTAATTTGAAAGAGCTTTTTTTTTTACTGTTTCAAAGTTTTATTACTATTATTGATTATTTATTTATTCTTTAGATTATGAATATTATTTGCTTAAATTTAAATTAGATGTATTAATGTTATTGATTTAATCAATTTACGAATTAAATTTTTAAATTTAATTTTCATAAGATTAATTATTATAATTTTAATTATTTTCTGAAGATTGAAATTTACTAATATTTTTTTATTGTGTTTAAATAATAGTATTTGATATATTTTAAGAAAATCCTTTTTGATTAAATTAATCTAAACTTTTTATTTTATTTTTATTATTAAATTTCATTAATAATTGTTGATAATTATATAATATTAAATAAATTAAAGATATTTTATGGCTTTATTTGACGAAATACCATTTTTATATGGCAAAGGCTATGATTATGGAACTATGTTTGCTATTTTAAATCTAATGGGATCATCATTTTTCATCTTAATTTTATTTATCTTTCAATTTTTACTTTAAAAAATAAATATTTTTTTATTATCAAAATTAAAAAAAAATTTAACTTAATAAGAAAGTTCAGATGTAAAATTACTAAACTAATCTTAATCAACAGAACTTTAATTCTATCAATCTACTAGCGACTAAAAATATGAGAAAATAATTATGTTTTTATAATATATGATAAAATTTTTCTAATGGATTATTTTATATGTGATAATCTATATTTTTTGTGTATTTTCAGGATTTGGCTCTATTCCAGTTTCTATCTCAACAGTAATTGGAATATTTCTAATTTTAATTAAATTTTTCTATTAAACATAATAATGGATAAACGAAAATAACAGTTATTATTTGAAGAGTATAGTAGAATAATAAAAATAAGACGAAAATAAATTAAAGAAATTTAAATTTCAAATATAATTGTGGTTGTTGAAATAAAAAATTATAATGAATTAAAACGTTAAAAAATATTTAGTATTTTTAACAATAGTTTTAACATTTGGAATATTTTTAATATTTCTATTAGAAAAAATTTGCATATCAGTTTACAATGAAGATGCAGGGATGAATCTTCCATATCAAGGTGGCAGAATATCTACAAAATTTTCTCGTAAATTCCATGTGAAAAAAAAATGCAATATGGGAAAACCTTGTCATGTATACCCAACTTTAGCAGATGAGGCAAATACAAAAGTGATACTAAATGTACATACTCATGAAGATATTAAAAACATTTACATTTAATATGTTGAGGAAGAATATTATAAAGAAAATAAGCAGTTTCTATATTCAATTCAATAAATGGATTAAATTATCAAGATTGATATTGAGAGTCAAGCAGATAGAAATGTCCATTAGGTATTAGTATCATAATTGATTCCTGATACCAGTTATATATTTGCTATTAGATACACTTAAGATGATGTTAATAAGTATATTTACAAGTATAGGACATTTAATCCCAATATGCCCAAGGGTTAAAAGTTTACCTTTGCTGCTGGAGGAGATGTTTCTACTTCTGACATTGCAAAATAAATGACTAATACTATTGCCAACTATAAGCCTTAAATCATATTCCTAGGTAAATATGATAATATGATAATATGATAATATGATAATATGATAATAAGAAATTATGATAATATGATAATATGATAATAAGATTAAAATATTAAAATATGATATTTCTATGTAACTTAGGAGGGGACATAGCATATGATGATGGACAGACTTACTGCTATTTTGCTCTAGATGCATATTTGGACATGATGGAATTATTCACAAAAGTGAATGACAATTACATGGTTCCAATAGTATACGCAGTAGGCAACCATGACATAGGTCTTAATAGTTACCCTGAATCAACTTTCACAAAAGGAAATCTGACACCACTCTTCATCCAATACTTTGCCTAAGGGTTCTCAGATTTAAAAGTACCTCCAATACAATCTAGGAGACTGTATCATTCAATTCAATTTGCAAACATGATAATGTACAGTCTAGATGTTGGTTATATTGATCCAGTTGGATCTAATTAATAGAATTGGTTAGAATCTCATATGAGTAATAATCGAGATAAACTTAAATTTGCTTAATATCATGATCCTACTTATCCTAGTTGCATTAGAGAGGATGAGGATTTGTTTCATTAGGTTGAGACTCTGGTTAAGTGGAATCCTATTTTTGATAAGTATGGCTTGATGGCTGCCTTTGAAAATCATGAACATTTGTTTAAATTCAGTAGGAAGATTAAAGGTAGTTAGGAACATGAAAATGGTACTTTTTATTTAGGTGATGGATGTTGGGGGGCTGATATTAATGATTGTGTCATGAATAAGGATTATAGGTTGTTTCAAGCTGTTGACAGGAAGTATAATGTTTATATTGTTGATGTTTATGTTAAAGAAAAGGTTGTATATACTGCATATGATCATTAGAACTAGTTCTTATTTTAAGACTATTAATTAATATAAAATTATGTAATCTGATTTTATGCTTTAACTAATTTATTTATTAAATTTTCCTTATTATCATTATTATTATATTCATCATTATTATATTAATTTATCATCTAAATTATTTATATTTATATATATTTTTATCAATTATTTTTGCTCATTGATTGAAATTATATTTTTAAAACTTAGATTATTTCACTAATGTCTTGATCAGCATCTTGTAATTGCTTTAATATGCTTTATTCCTGAATCAATTTTTGTTTTAACTCTTCTTATTTTTATTTATCTTAAATTTATTATTCTTAAAATTTTAAATCCATTTCTTAAATTTACAGTTTAATTTCTTCTAATTTTTACTATTTTTAATTAATTATTTTTTCTTCTCTAATATATAATTAATAATAAATTACCTGATATTTTTAGATTTATTAATATTTTGAAAACTATTAATAGTATTAAGTATTTCATTAAATTCCTTTACTTTTTATTCATATTTTGGTTTGATTTCTTAAAAATTTTATTGCTATATTTAAACCAGCTCTTTATACTTCTCAATATCTTTTGTTTTTATCAAAATCAAATTCTAATTATTATTTTCGATTTATTGTAATTCAATTTCTAACTCTTTTTTAAGATCAATTTAATTCTAAATTATTTATTTTTTTATTTATAATTATTTGTAATGTTCTTGTTAAAGTTATTTGAAATTCAAATCATTTTTAATTATATTTTATGATGAATATTAATTATCTTTTAATGCATTTAATATTTTTTAAAGAATATTTGAATCAGTTTTGTTTTTTATTAAATCATTATTTTATTTTTAAATTATCTATTTAAATAAATCTTAATTTTCTTGTATTTCATCATTAAGTAATTAAAATTTAGATTTAAATTTTTCTAATTGTAATTGTATTTAATGTGTTAATTATTACTTGGTTTTCTAAATTTCAAATAATTATTTTATGTTATTATATTTTTTAACCAATTAAAAATTATCTTATCATTTTAATAATAGAGTCTTATAACTTAATTCTAAATTTTATTTAAAATTTTAATTATTTTTAGCTATGGTATTCATTTGTATATTTTCTAATAATTTATTGTAATAATCTTCTTATCTTTTTATTTTGTCTTAAATTTATTCAATTTTTATTGATGCTTTATAACCTTAATCTATTTTTAAATTTTAATGATGAATTTTTTAATAACTTTTATTTATTTTCATATTTGTTGATTTATTCTCCTTTTTTTAAAAATTTTAAGTTCCTGATAAATTTTCTTTATTATAGTTTTATTATTTATAAATATTTAATTTCAAATTATGAATTTAATTTTATTAAGTATTTTGTAATTCTTGATTATTTAAAATATTCAAAAGTTTATTATCTAATTCATTAAAACTTTTATTTTTATTTGATTCTTTGATATTTACTTAATTAATGAATATGTTTTGAGTACTATTCTCTTTTTCTTACTATTCTTTTAATTTTCTATCTAAAATTTATGAGTAAATTTGTTGTCGTTATAAATAACTCATATGAAAAATAAATATATAATTTATAAGCAAAAAATAATATATATTATAATAACCACTGAATTATAAATGAAAAATAATAAATATAGAAAAAAGCACAAATTAAAGATTAAATAAGTATGAAAAAGCTAAAAGAAAAATAAATAATAAAGAAATGAAAAGATAAAAAATATGTTAAATTATAATATATTCACTTTTTGGCAGCTCCATCCTTTACTCCAACAACAATAGATTTACATCTCTTGATTACTAACATCCTCTTACTAGAACAGGTTGAGCATTGTAATCTCAAAGCCATCTTTTTGGTAGTCTTAGCTTTCTTTCTAAAAATAGGTTTGGTTTATCCTCCAAATCCAGATTATTTAGCATCATACCTTCTTCTTCCTTATGATGCAGTTGATTCTTTACCCTTTTTGTATTGACCTACTT
>Ga0315908_10001400_pt1 | contig 18113 bp, 12 predicted proteins | sample LakEriMetagenome_12_FD_203520 | JGI IMG/M metagenome (GOLD analysis project Ga0315908, IMG submission 203520) | Freshwater fungal communities from buoy surface, Lake Erie, Ohio, United States - Buoy 4 MA124 | ecosystem: Environmental > Aquatic > Freshwater > Lake > Lake biofilm | place: USA... | reverse complement strand
ATTAACGCATCAGATACTTTGTCAAACTGAAGATCTTTTAAGATACATCTGTACATTTTACCGTCAACGGTAACTTCAGCAATTTGGAACTCACCAGTGTACACTAAAGGCTTAAATGCCTTCGCAGAAGCGTAAAAATTTACCTCCTGAGCACCCCCGTAAATTACAGCTGGCACGTTTTCCTGAGAGCGAATTTGGCGGGCGGCTTTTTTGCCATGATCGGTCCTCAGGTGTCCTTCGATTGTAATTGATTTCATAATAAAAATTTTGGACGGCGAAGGTAAGGAAAAAACCTTTTAGCCGCGCTCTTTAAGCCGAGAATGTATGAAAAGGCCAGTAATGCTCTTATTTTCATAGGCATTACGAATAGCGATGGCAAACAAATCAGCCACCGAAATCACCTTAATTTTAGGACTTTCCTGCTTTAAAGGGATGGTATCACATACCACAAGCTCCTCTAAAACACTGTTCTCGATGTTTGCATATGCGTTTCCGCTGAGTACAGGGTGGGTAATCATGGCTCTAACGCTTCTGGCACCCTTTTCCTTTAAAAGACCTGCAGCCTTGGCTAATGTGCCCCCTGTGTCGCAAATATCGTCTACCAGTATAATGTCTTTACCGGTTACATCCCCAATCACAACCATGCTGGCAATTTCATTGGCACGCTTCCGGTGTTTATCACAAATCACCATTTCGGCATTAAAATAGCTCGCTATTTCACGCACACGGTTGGTACTTCCAACGTCCGGTGCAGCAAAAGCTAGGTTTTGTAATTTAAGTTCGTTGATATATGGGATAAAGATGGCTGAACTGTCTAGGTGATCTACGGGCACTTCAAAGAAGCCCTGAATTTGAGCCGCGTGTAAATCCATCGTGATAACACGGTTGGCACCCGCAGCTTCTAATAGAGTTGCAATAAGCTTGGCGCCAATGGCTACCCTTGGCTTGTCTTTGCGGTCTTGACGCGCATAGCCGTAATAAGGTAAAACGGCTATAATTTTATAGGCACTTGCTCTTTTGGCTGCATCAATCATAAGCAGCATTTCCATTAAATTATCGGTGGGTGCAAAGCTACTTTGTACTAGAAAAACATAGTCTCCTCTAACACTTTCTAAAAACACGGGTTGGATTTCTCCATCACTAAAACGCTGGATATTTACTTTGCCAATTGGGGCCCCAAAACGTTGTGCGATTTTTTGTGCAAGTTCCTGAGAACCAGTGCCTGAGAAGATTTTTACAGAAGGATTCATAGTCGTTTAGAATATGCCCACGAAGTTATCATTTACCCGTTTAACTTTTAAACAGACTTATGCCTAATTTATTGACATTTGGGATTTGACCGGATTTTGCGGGTTTGGGCTATGCGCAAACTATGCTTGCGCCGTTGGACCGCCAAAATTCATCGGAATTTCGATTTGCTCCAGGTCTTTGATGGTTCCGTTACCCGCTTCGTAACGCTCAATGTTTTCGGCGAGGGCCTTCATAAAACGCTTGGCGTGCTGTGGGGTAAATATCACCCTCGACTTTACTTTACTTTTTGGCGTGCCTGGCATCACATTTACAAAGTCTATCACAAACTCTGCATTGCTGTGCGTAATAATAGCAAGGTTGGCGTAACTACCTTCTGCTACTTCTTCTGAAATTTCGATGTTTAACTGATTGCCGGGCTGTTGTTCCATGATAAAAAATTTAGCGTAAAATTGTGTAGCAAAAGTAACCGAAATTTTTAAAAAAAAGCGGCCCCGAATTTTCGGGGCCGCAATAGTATTAGAATGTCAGATACATATTATTTATCCCACCATACTTTAGCATCAGAAGAGTTCACACCATCAGCACCAGAATAGTTAGCTGCAGCAGCAGTAACATTTTTGGAGTTGGTAGAAAACTCTCTAGTACCATACATATATCTACGTGGAATTTGCTTGCTCGCGTTAGCAGCATAAACAGTTGGTGTTAATACAGGGAAACCAGATCTTCTCCAGTTGCTCCAGCCTTGAAATCCATTTGGATAAAAAGCGAGGTAAGCTTCTGTGTTAATTAACTTAAGGTCATCAGCGCCATTTAAAGCAACTTTTAACATGTAAGCATCATAAGCAGTTTGTGAAAACACACCCCAATCGGTCATATTTTCTTTAACACCATTTGCATATAAAGTAGCAGCGCTCTCAGAAGTCCAGCCTAATTTAGCGGCTTCTGCACGAGCAAACTTTAATTGAGCAGATGATAAAACAATAACAGGAGAGTTTGCAGCACGCTTAGCAGCAGGAAGTACATAAGCCCAAGTAGGGTTTGCACCAATAAAAGCAGTAGCTAAATCTCTGGTTAAACCATAAGGGATACCAACCGATGAAGAGCCAAATGCAGCAGCACGAGGATCAGCATTCGCTGTTTGCATATCCGTTACAAAACTAGCAACACCTTGGTCTTTTCTTGTAAGGTAGTTACTAAACCATGGGTTATTAAACGCACCACCTGGGTAGTTTACTGTAAAATTATCCGCAGAGGCATCTATAAAATTCGCTGTTGCAAGGGCAGCAGCAAATTCTGCTTTACCAGTTGCTGCGTCTACCTTAGATAAACGAAGTGCCATCATCATACGAAGTGAGTTGGCAAATTTTGTCCATTTAGTAGTGTTGCCAGCATAAATAATATCGCCTCTAACAGCTATACCTACATTAAACTGAGCAACAGCCGCTTTTAATTCTGCAATAAGTGCTGGATAAATAGCACTTTGCTTATCATATGCAATATCTGAATTACCTTTTAAAGCTTGTGTGTACGGAACGTCACCCCAATAATCGGTAACAATCCAGAAGTAATAAGCTTTTAAAATTCTTGCAATAGCAATTTGGTTGGCATTGCTACCATTTAGTGCTGCAAGATCTTTATACTTAGCATCTGAGTTTACATTGATGATGTTTTGTAAATCGTTTAATACACCAGAATAAAAACCATCAAAATCTGATTGAGGTGGTGTGTAACGAGATTCGTCGGTATACTGCGTTTGAGCAAAATACTGACAGTAATAACCCGGCGTAATTGAAGAAGCAGTTCCACCAATGCCCGATAAGACGTTGGTTAAAAGTGCACTGGTTACAGGTATTGGCGTTGAGTTTGGATTCACGTTCATGTCACCAAAATCATCGATACTTTTTGAGCATCCGAAAAGGACAACCGATGAAAGTGCTAGCGCAACTAATTTATTTTTCATGTCTTTAATTTTTAAAATTTAATGATTGGAATGAATTAGAATGTTACTCTGATATTCATACCAACACCTCTAACACTTGGGAACTGACCGTTCTCACCAAACGTTGGAGAAATTTCTGATGGATCAAACATTTTGTCTTCAGACCATAATAGTAATGGCTTTCTTGCGATAAGCGATACTGTTAAGTCTTTACAAACTTTTTGAAGACCCATTTTAGCAACTGGTAAATGGTATCCAATACTTAACTCCTGTAATTTCACATACGATAAAGAGTGAATAAACGGAGTAGCATTTCTTTGGAAATAGAACTGTGTGAAATAAGTATTCGCATCAATGTAACGGTCTACTTTTGCACCAGACTCATCTACACCACTCACTTTAACACCACCGCCATCAGCAACAGCATCACGTACGTTTTTACCTTTATCGTTAAGTGCAGCTGTTTCAGCTAACAAACCAGAGAAGTAACCCCACATGTGAGAAAGAGAGTAGAATTTACCACCAAACTGATACGTAATGTTTGCATTGATTTCTAAGTTACCCTTAAAACGTAATGTATTTAACATACCACCTGTGTGCTTAGGTAATACAGAACCAAAATTTTGATCTGCAGCAACTTTATAATAACCATTGGCTAAAATAACGGGCTGTCCTTTATCATACACTGTTTTAGAACCAATTAATTGACCCCAAGTTTCGTTCAATGCAGCAAAAGCTGTTGCACCTCTTGTACCAAAAGCAGAACCTCCTAAAGAAATTCTAGAAATACCTGGCGCAATCGTTACTACTTTATTGTATAATAAATTAGCGTAGTTTAACGACACTTCGTAGTTCCAATTTTTAGTTTTGATAACATTCATGTTTAACTGAACTTCAAAACCTTTTTTATCAATACGTGCTGCATTGATGTTTTTACCCGTAAATCCAGAAGCACCAGAAACAGATACGTTTACTGGTTGCTTATCATTGATTTCTTCGAAGTAAGTAAGGTTAACATTTAATTTATTAAATAACTTAATGTCGATACCTGCTTCTTTGGTTGAAATTAATGACCCCTTAAGTTCTGGATCAATTAACGCATCTGGTGTACCCATTAATGCGTTACCATTCCACTGGTTAGCACCTAAACCATAGTTAAGTGCAAATGCATAAGCACCTAATAATTGTGGTTTGTTACCCCAGCTCGCAAAGAATTTTAAGTTATTAATGTAAGAAGGCATTTTTACCAATTCAGACATAATAAACGCAGAACCTACAGAAGGATAAAAAATATTTGCACCTTTTTGTAGCACAGAAGCATAGTCACTTCTAGCTGTTAAATCTAAAGAGATCCACTCTTTGTAACCAACGTTTGCAGTACCAAAAATAGACCTGAACTCAGACTCGTTTCTAGAGCTAGAATATGAAACTGGGTTAATTGAATTACTTAAAGTATACAAGCCAGGGATAATTAATCCTTGGTTGGTATTGGTACCCATGCTAAATCCTTTGTTGTTTCTTAAAGAATAACCAGCAGTTGTATTTACAGCAAACTGACCAAACTTATTTGTATACGTACCAATTAATTCATAGTTATTTTCTGAAGAACTAGAAGAACTTACACCATAGTAAGCAAGCTCTCCGGTTTGTGTACCTGAGTTTTGCATTTCAGAAGGTGTAATAGATTCGGAAGTAGCAGAAATTTGATTTCTACGAACGTTACCAGTTAGCTTAAAGTGGTTGTTAAATTTATAACTAAGTGAAACGTTACCTACTAAACGATTTGTTTTTTGAACTGGGTTAATCCATTCAAAAGCTTTGTACGGATTATACCAGTAGTTACCTGCATAAAAATTACGAGGACCAGACGCACCCGCTAAATAAGTAGATGGATTGTTGTGATTCCAGCTTCCAAAATAACCTTCTGGAGATTTAACATCTTTTAATTCCTTCATGATTTTCATATCCAAATCACGGTGGAACCATTGGTTAAAGCTTCCTGAAGAGTTATTTGCATAACCATCATCAAATTGACCATTAACAGTGTTAAAGACATAGTTTATGTTTGTTTCCAAAGTAAACTTGCTAAAAGTAGACCTATTGGTAAAAAATAAAGTATGCTTATCCTGCTTAGAGTTTGGTAATAAACCTTTGATATTTTGGTTGGTATAAGAAACCCTTGTACTACTATTATCGCCAGTTTTAAAGAAACTTAAGTTACTGTTACTAGAAGTACCCGTATTCCAGAAATCTCTTACGTTGTTGGGTTGCGGCGTTAATGATGCCGTTTTAAAAGAATACTTTGTATTAGGGTACCAAGCATACCAAGGAATATATTCTTGACCTGTCATTCTAGGACCCCAGCTAGCATCATCAGAATAGTCGTGATAGAACTTACCATCTAAAGGTTTCCATGTATCAGGCATACCTGTTTGCCATGCAAATTTTTCGAAGGTACCACTACCACCAGCATACAAGTCTTGGTATTCTGGTAAACGGTACACCACGTCTGCAGTAAATGACTGTGTAAATTCTATACCAACACCTTTTTTAGAACCACCTTTTTTAGTGGTAATAACAATAGCACCAGAAGAAGCACGATCACCAAAAAGTGCAGTTGCGTTAGCACCTTTTAATACAGTTACACTCTCAATGTCTTGAGGGTTAATATCAGAAGAGTTCATGGGAGTACCATCTATTACATAAAGTGCAGAAGAACCACCAATAGAACCTTCACCACGTAAACGCACGCTACTGTTTCTACCGAGCGCAACGTTAGATTCGTCACGAAGTTGTAAACCAGCAACCTTACCACCTAAGGCAGCGTTTAAATTGGGTTGAACGACTGTGTTTAATTTTTCTCCAGAAATCACTTGTACACTGTACGGTGTTTTCTTAGAACTTTGTTTTAAACCAAAGGCGTTTGTTACAACTACCTCTTTCAAGTTTTCCGCAGCACTTGGTAATACAATGCTTAACGGTTTACCTGTAATATCTACTGTTACGCTTTTAAAGCCAACACTAGAAACGGTCAGTTTTTTTGCAGTACCTGCTGTTTTGATAGAGAAACTACCATCAGCATCAGTTAATGCAGTAACTTTTGAACCTTCTAATTTAACGGTTGCAAATGGAACAGCTGCTCCATTTTCATCAACAACCTTTCCGCTTACGCCAGCAGTCTGTGCTAGCAAAGCAAAACCGGAAAATATCACTATTAGTAGTGATAGAGCTAATTTTTTCATCAACGAATTAGTTTTGTGAAACCCTAAGTTAACAAAATGTTAACTAATGCGCGTAAGTTTAGCTTACTTTTTTTATATTTTACTAAACATTTATTTATTCATATATGATTTTCAGCCAATTATGGCCATTTTGGGCAAAAAAAAGCGGCCCCGAGAATTCGGGGCCGCAATAGTATTAGAAGTTAGAAATTAATTATCTCCAACCTTTGTTAGATGTATTTACACCATCAAGTCTTGTTGGACCACCAAAAGTGTAAAACGGTAATGTTTCAGCTAAAGTTTCTAAAGTTTTAGCTGGAACTGGCCAATGTAAAGGTGTACCTGCTTGTAATAGGTCACGCTTTCTCATTTCATAGAACTGTAAACCAGCACCAGAAACATATAATTCAATATGTCTTTCTGCGTGGATAGCAGCTCTAATAGCAGCTAAATCAGCAGCAACATCCGCTAAGCCACCACGTGTTTTACGTGTACCAGCATTGATAATTGCAGCAGCACCCGCTAAATCACCAGTGTATGCTCTAGCTTCTGCACGATATAAATCGTTTTCTGCTTTCATAAGTTCTGGTAATGGACCTTCACCTAAAGCGTAGATGCCATCGTATCTGCTATGACGATAAATAGACCAGTGGTAGTAACCACGAACGGCTTGTAACCAGTTTGATGGTACAAATTCAAAGTCTGTAGTTAAACGTCTATCAGCATTTGCGTTGGTAGATCTTAAAGGAGTTGGGAATGTTGGATCATCTTTCCAGTGTGGAGCGATGTTTGGATCTAACTTGTTAACAACATACATGTCTGTTAAACCCCAACCTGGGTAAGTTAAATAGTCACCAGCTTCTGCATACCATCTGTTGTAACCATCGTTAACAACATTAAAGTCAGCAGTTACACCTGCATCAGCAGCAGTTTTAACAGCAGCCCAGTTAACAGCAGCAAGTTCTGTTGCGTTACGTGGCATGTTCGATAAAATACGTGCGATGTATGAGTTAGCCATTGCTCTTAAAGTAGTATTAGATACTGGAGCAGCAGTTCCCATCCAAGTGCTAGGGATAGAGAAAGAGCTTGCAGATAATGCAATTGCTTCGTTTAAGTATCCAACAGCTGCATCAGCAACTACTTTGTAAGATTTTGCATCAGATAATTTAGCACCAGGGATGGTTGTTTTTTCATCCACAATAAACGCTTTGTCAAAATTTAACGCAAGCACGCCATAAGCGATACCCATGCTAAAACGACTATACGCTTTAACTAAATTGTCATCAGCACCATTCACACCAATTTTAACACCACCATTCATTGCTTTAATAACATTTGATGCGGTATTAATTACCGAATACATTTTATCAAAAGCATACTTGGTAGTTGCTTGGTAAGGATAGTTAGGTGCGTTGTTCCACTCTCTACGAGGCTCCCAAGACATATCACGCATGGCTTGGTTACCCCAAGAGCATGTTACGTTATCGGAAGAGGTAGCCATAAACATGGTCATACCACTAAAACTTTGCGTACCAGAATAGTAAGCGTTGAATAAACCACTGGCTACGTTGTAAACGTCATCGCCACTAGCGTATACTTTCTTAAAATCAGGTTGGTTGTCATTTTGTACATCAAGCGTTTTTTTACATGACGCAAAACTCAAAACCCCAATTGAAAGAAATAATAAAAATTTATTTTTCATGTTGTTTGGTTTTCTATTGTTTAGAAATCAAATGATAAAGAGAAAGCTACGTTTCTGTAGTTAGGGTATGAACCAGTATCGTCAAATGGACTTCTGATTGAACCAACTTCAGGATCGTAACCACTGTACTTTGTAAAAGTTAATAAGTTACGTCCAATGATTCTAGCATTCATTGTTTTAACAACTTTGCTTAAACCTGGAAGTGCACTTCCTTTTACAGTGTAGCCAATAGCGAATTCTCTTAATTTAACAAAAGATGCATCTTCTACCCAATAGCTGTTATTGGTATTTACATCATAAAAAGCTTGGTAGTAGTCGTACGCTTTCTTTTCAGAAGCAGCTTTACCGCCCATATCCATGATACCATTTCTGTTATCACGTGTTAACCACTGAGATTTTCTGTTGTAAACATCTCCACCGCTCTTGATATCAAATAAGAAATAAAGTGTAAAGTTTTTGTAAGAAATGTTGTTGCTGATACCCATTGTGAAATCAGGTAAACCAGAACCCATTTTAACAAACGCTAAAGCACCATTTGCATCATTTAATTTAATAGGTCTTTCTAATAAAGAACCTGCAGTTCCTTTAGGAATTACATATCCTTCGTTGTTAACCTCATAATCAGCAATTGATTTACCAGCAGGTAATTGCTTGCTCATTTGAGCTAAAGATCTAACCCAGTCGTAGCCATAAATAGCTCCATAGGTTTCGCCTTTTTTGATAAAGAATAATCCATCAGGACCAGACTGATATGAAGGCACTGGAAGTTCTGTGATCACAGTTTTTGTTTGACCAAAAACTACGTTTGTATTCCAAGAGAAGTTTTTAGACTTCACCCAGTTTGCACCTAAAGTAATTTCTAAAGTTTTAGACTCTACAGTACCAGCATTTTGGAATTGAGAAGTAAAACCATCGTTTACGAAAGGAATAAGTGGTACGTTCAAGAACTGATCTTGTGTAACAGATTTTGCATAGTTCACTTGTAAGTTAAACTTCTTTAAGAAGTCTACGTCGATACCAAATTCAGTTTCCGCAGTTTGTGAAGGTCTTAAGTTTTTGTTACCTTTTTGACCAGGAGAAGTTACACCATTAGAAATGTTGTAAGTTTCATACTGCCAGTTAAAGCCAGGACGTAAACCTGCAGTTCCGTGAGCTGCACGTAATTTAAATTCGTCTACACCAGGAATTTTAATGTCTTCAGATAAACGGTATGCACCTGATACACGGTAGTAGCTAGCCCACTTTGCTTCAGAACCAAATAATGAAGAACCATCATAACGGTACATCGCATCTAATAAGTAGCGGTCTTTGTAATCAAGTGAAATAACACCAAAGTAGTTTCTAGCTCTGATGGTTTGTCTTTGAGAACCTGCATCTCTGATGGTTGTAAAGTTTTCCATGGTAGGTAAATCTCTTACAGCAAATTGAGAAGAGTATACTTCAAAATTCTCATAGAACTTATCCTCAAATAAATAAGACAACTTACCTTTTACGCTTAAGTCTTTGTATTTCTTAGGTGCAAGGTTTAAAGTTGCTTGGGTGTTCTGGTTCATGGTATGATCGAAGTACTTGTAAAGGCTACCCTTTGTGTACGTGATACCATACGCATTACCACCGCCACCACCAATAGTCCAAGTATCAAATGGATTGTATGAAGTATAGTGGTAGTTATTTGATTCGATCGTGTGTGCTACGTCTAAACTAGCCCACTTTGTAAACTTAACGTTTGCAGAGTAGTTACCAATCCATCTTTGAGAAACGTCATCACGCTTATTTTTCCATGTAGAATAAAACGGATTACGCTCGTTACTCCAATGGTTGTGGCGTAAGTAGTATGGTTGACCATCTACTGGGTTAGCCAAGTTTAAATTGTTATCTGGCTCAGCAAGTACAATGTTAAAGAAGATACCACCACCATCTCCAGGATACTGGGTTCTGGTATTGATCACAAGGTTTGTAGCAGAAAGCTTTAACCATGGAGCAATTTGATGATCTAAATTTAAACGGAAGTTTTGACGAGCATAACCATTTGTATTTTGAACGATACCCGTTTGCTTGTTGTTTTCAAAAGAAGCAAACATGTTTGTTTTTGCATAACGGCTCGACACAGCAACATAGTTGGTCATGTTTGTACCGGTACCAAAAAATTCTTTTTGCAAATCTTTTGTAACAGCAAAAGGATTATCAAGGTAGTGGTCTGCAGCAATTTTTCTTGAACCAACAATGTTAGGGTTATAACCACCCGCATAGTTTGCTGGATAAGTAACGCCTGCATACTTCGTGTACGCTTTTTGAGTAGCATAATCAGAAGCTAATTCAAAAGCATGGTTTTCTGCAAGATCAATATAGTTAGCGATTTGTTGGAAACCAACTTCATTTCTAACAGTAACCTTAGAAGAACCAATGTCTAATTTGTTACCTCTTTTAGAAACGATAGCGATTACACCGTTTGCCGCTCTTGAACCATAAAGTGCAGATGCCGCAGCACCTCTTACCACTTCCATTGCTTCAATATCGTCTACGTTGATGTCTGCTAAAGAACCATCAAGGATAACACCATCCACTAAAATAAGTGGAGAAGAACCAATACCTAAGTTGTTGTCACCACGTAACAAGATGTCAACGCCAGCTCCTGGAGAACCAGAACCCATGCTAACTCTTGCACCAGCAACTTTACCAACTAGTGCGCCTGCTGCAGAAACAGCTGGAACAGCACTTAATCTTTCTTCACCTACTCTTGTTACAGATACGGTCATTTTTTTCTTTGAAGTGGCACTAGCAACACCCGTTACAATTACTTCATCAAGCGCACTTGTTGAAGGTTGAAGTGTTACAGTCATTCCTTTTGCAGCTGTCACCTTTAAATCGGTATAGCCTACATAAGAAACGGTAAGTGAAGCACCTACTGCTACTCTAATACTAAATTCACCATTACCGCCAGTTAGTGCGCTAATGTTTCCAGATTTAACAGTTGCTCCAGAAAGAGCAGCACCTGTGTTAGATAGTACTTTACCATCTATAACAGTTTGCTGCGCTAACGCATACTTACTAGATGTAAGCATGAGCACTGCAACCATGAAAAATAAAAATTTTCTCATTTGCATATTATTTGGTTAAAAAATAAGACCCTAAGTTAAGTAATAATTATCTAAATGTTAAAATAAAATTAACATTTAGATATATTAAGCTCATTATCAATTATTTATATACTAACAAACGCTCGTTTTTAGAAGTAAAATTTGATTTTTTTATCGACCAAACGGCAATATGAAAGGATGAATGGTAAAAAATATGCTTTTGCATAGCCTCATTTTAGGGTACTTTTGCAGCATGTTAGTACTAGACGGAAAAATTGCAGCAGCCGCTGTAAAAGCATCTTTACAAGCGCAAACGGCAGCACTTGCTGCAAATGGTAAAAGAGCGCCTCATTTGGCGGCCATTTTAGTGGGCAACAACGGAGCCAGTGAGACCTATGTAGCAAGCAAGGTTAAAAATTGTGAAGAAACAGGCTTTATATCGTCACTGATTCGTTTAGAAGAAACCGTGTCGGAAGACATCTTGTTAGAAACCATACAAAAGTTAAACAACGACATTACGGTAGATGGAATTTTAGTACAGCTTCCTTTACCAAAACATATCAGTGATCAAAAAGTTATTGAAGCCATTGATCCTAAAAAAGACGTAGATGGTTTTCATCCGGTAAACGTTGGAAAATTAGTACAAGGCCTTGAAACCTTTATCCCTGCTACACCTTACGGCATCATGCTATTACTAGAACATTTTAATATTGATACCAAAGGCAAACACGCTGTTGTTGTTGGACGCAGTAATATTGTTGGGCGTCCTATGAGTATTTTATTAAGTAGTAACGTAAACAAAGGCAATTGTACCGTTACCATTTGTCATTCACATACCCCAAATATTGAATCGTTTTGTAAAGACGCAGACATACTAGTTGCTGCACTTGGCAAACCCGGATTTATTACAGCAAACATGGTTAAACCTGGCGCCGTAATTATTGATGTAGGTATTACAAGAGTAGCAGACGAAACAACCAAAAGTGGATTTAGAATTAAAGGCGATGTTGCCTACAACGAGGTATCAGAAGTTGCTAGTGCAATTACACCGGTACCAGGTGGCGTTGGACTTATGACCATTGCGGGCTTATTAAAAAACACGATGCAGGCTTATATGCAGCATGCTTAATTATAAAATGAATCACACTACCATAGCAACAGATATGTTACCCGTGATGGAGTATTTTTATACCCTCCAGGGCGAAGGCTATCACCAAGGTAGAGCCGCCTATTTTATTAGATTGGGTGGTTGTGATGTAGGCTGTGTTTGGTGCGATGTAAAAGATAGTTGGGACGCTAGTAAACACCCATTACAATCTGTAGCGTTTTTAGTGTCGGAAGTACAAAAAACACCTGCCAAATTAGTAGTTATAACAGGTGGTGAACCGCTGCTGCATCAATTAGATGCATTAACTGCAGCGCTTCGATTGGCGGGACTTGAAACCAATATTGAAACCTCTGGATCCTCTCCACTTTCTGGAAGCTGGAACTGGATTTGCTTATCTCCTAAAAAATTTAAAGCACCACTTGATCATGTCGTACAAGTTGCCCACGAATTAAAAGTGGTGATCTTTAACAAACATGATTTTGAATGGGCCGAAACTTTTGCGGCGCAGGTGCCTCCCACTTGTAAATTATACTTGCAACCAGAGTGGGAAAAAGCATCAAGTATGCTGCCTTTAATTACAGCATATATTAAAGAAAACCCAAAATGGGAACTGAGTGCACAACTGCACAAATATATTAACGTACCTTAATTGCATGAAGCAAAAAAGTAGGTTTAGGCAGCTAATCATTTGTTGTGCTTTTCTTATATTGAGCACTTTATCATTTGCACAAACACCGCCTCAATCTAACAATCCAAAAGCTTTAAAAAAATACAACGAAGCGCTCGTTGCACTCGAAGACAACCGCAGCGCAGATGGCATTGCACTACTTGGCAATGCTTTACAAATAGACTCTAATTTTATTGACGCGTACTTATCACTGGCCGGTGCACTTGGCAATACCAAACAGTATAAAAAAGCGGTTACAGTATATGAGCGCGCACGATTAAAAGACAGTATTTATTTTACACCCTATTTACTGCCCTATTCTATAAACCTTGCGGGACTTGGACAATTTGAAGAGGCACTTGCAGCCATCAAAAAGTTTTTAACACTCGAGGGTTTAAGTGGCAGAAGTTTAAAAGCCGCGCAGTACCGAAAAAAAACATTTGAATTTGCAGTTAGCGCGCCTCAAAAAAATAAAAATGCGTCTTATGTTTTTGCACCAAAAAATTTAGGCGATAGCGTGAACTCTCGTTTTTCAGAATATTATCCTTCTGTTACTGTTACCGATGATGCACTTGTTTTTACAAGACGCACCGGAAATGCCAGAGAAGATTTTATGTTAAGTGGCATTCCGCACAAAGACAGTTTTAATAAAGCGGCCCCACTTGATGGTGATATTAATGTAGAACCGCGCAAAGGTGCTATTACTGTTTCACAGGATGGCGACTGGTTGTTTTTTGCAGCCGATATTGCAGGCGCTGGCGTTGGTGATTTTGATATTTACAAATCGGTGTATACACCAACAGGATGGAGTGATCAGGAAAATTTAGGCGACTCAATTAACACCGATTTTTGGGAAAGTTCACCAGCCATTAGCCCCGACAAACGTGCACTTTATTTTAGTAGCACCAGACCCGGCGGATATGGTGGTGCCGATTTATATGTGAGCTATTTAAAACCAAATGGACGCTGGACCGAAGCTACAAATATGGGGCCGAGTGTAAACACAGCAGGTGACGAGCTCGCTCCATTTATTCATGCCGATAACCAAACACTTTATTTTACATCGGACGGATTACCAGGTTATGGCGGATCGGATTTATTTGTACTCAAAAAATTATCCAATGGAAAATGGGGCACGCCAGAAAATATGGGCTACCCAATAAATACGATCGAAAATGAAGGCAGTTTAGCAGTTGCCGCCGATGGCTACACCGCTTACTACGCAAGCGATAGAGAAGATAGCAGGGGCGGTCTGGACATTTATTCTTTTACACTTCCTGCACATGCAAGGCCTTATAAAACCATTTATGTTAAAGGGAATATCACAGATCTTCTAACAAAAAAAGGACTACCTGCTAATTTAGAATTAACAGACAATGCCACAGGTACAATTATTAATAAAGTACAAACCGACGAGCTCGGACATTATTTTATTACACTCCCCGAAGGAAAAGATTACACATTTACGGTTAATAGAAAAGGATATTTATTTTATTCGAGCGCCTATGCATTATCCGGTGCAGCGCCTGATAGTACCTACATTAAAAACATTGCTTTAGAGCCCATTAAACTGGCTTCTAATTTTGTGTTCACACAAGTTTTATTTGATAATAATAGTTATGCGCTACTGCCAGCCTCTTTACCAGAATTAAATAAACTGGTTCAAATATTAGAAGAGAACCCGGGCATGCATATACAAATTAGTGGACACACAGATAATATTGGTAAAGCTGCCGATAATCTAACACTCTCTACGAGTAGAGCAAAAGCGATTGTACAATATGTTTCTAGCAAGGGCATCGCTACGGAAAGGCTTACCTACAAAGGCTTTGGCAGCACAGAACCTATTGCCACCAACGAAACCGCAGCGGGTCGTGCACTTAATAGACGTACCAGTTTTACGATTACGAAGTTGTAATTTTGTTGGGCGTTATGCGCCTGTATGTTTAACGTTGCGGGTTTTACATGCGCATATTTTCTAGTACTACTACTGATTTTTGTTTGAACGCTTTGCGTGAGCTTGCACTATAATGGACACACAAATTGCAGACAACGAACTACGCTATCAAATTGCACTTACACAAATAGATTCGATAGGGCCTAGCCTTGCAAAACATTTACTGGAACATTTTGGAACGGCAAGTGGTGTATTTAATGCTTCAAAAAAAGATTTACTCGATATCGAATATTTTGGCAACTATAGGGCCGAAAAAATTATACGGTTCAATAATTTTACGGCCGCCGACACAGAAATTTCTTTTGTAAAAAAACATGGTATCACACCCTTATTTATTAATGCTACGGGCTACCCAAAAAAATTGGCAGCCTGCACCGATGCCCCTACTATACTGTATTACAAAGGATCTGCACCCATCAATCAAACCCGCATGATTAGTATTGTTGGCACCAGGCTTCCTACCACTTATGGCAAGTGGCTTACGCGTTTAATTGTTGAGGAGCTCGCACCCTACCAACCACTTATTATTAGTGGACTCGCTTATGGCATCGATGTCACCGCGCATCAAACAGCACTTGATTGTAATTTGCAAACAGTGGGGGTGCTCGCACATTCGCTCGCTACCATTTATCCGGCGGCACACCAACATATTGCAAAAGATATTGTAGCGCAGGGCGGACTCTTAACCGAACTATCCTCTACTGCACGCATCGAAAAATTTAATTTTCCAAAACGTAACCGCATCGTAGCAGGTTTATCAGATGCAACCATTGTAATTGAAACAGAAACAAAAGGCGGCAGCATGATCACCGCAAATCTGGCCTTTGATTATGACAGACAAGTATTTGCCTGCCCCGGAAAAATTACCGATAAAAAAAGCAGTGGCTGCTTGCGGCTCATTCAAACGCATAAAGCGGCCATGCTAGACTCTGTAAGTACTTTTATTGAAGCACTGGGTTGGGCGCCCATCACCACAAAGCAAATAGCCCCTAAACTGCAGCAAAACTTAACAGATCCTGAAAAAACAATACTTGCCATCCTTGACCATCAAATTCCTGTTTCAATTGATGAAATTTACCTGAAAAGTATGCTCCCCAACGCCGTTTTAGCGGGCAGCTTGCTCAATTTAGAGCTCTACGGCCTCATTGGAGCCCTTCCGGGCAAAACCTACCTTCGGTTACTGGGCTAAATCATTTTTTTGGCGGAAATATAGGTATCCTATTATCTTTGCACATGGCAACAAGAAATACAAAGACCGCCAATAAGGCAACAAGTTCTAGATTATTTGGAGAAGGGCTAACGTTCGATGACGTTTTACTCATGCCAGCCTACTCCGAAATTTTACCAAGAGACACCGATATCCGTTCTCAACTTACAAAGTCCATCACGCTTAATGTGCCGATGTTATCCGCTGCAATGGATACCGTTACAGAAGCCAACCTTGCCATTGCGCTCGCTCGCGAAGGCGGTATTGGTATTTTACACAAAAATATGAGCATCGACAAACAAGCCGAGCAAGTAAGACGGGTAAAAAGAAGTGAAAGTGGTATGATCGTTGACCCAATCACCCTATTAGTGGACGCCACCATTGGTGACGCACTAAAATTAATGCGCGATAATAAAATTGGCGGTATTCCTATTGTAGATGCCGGACAAAAATTAGTAGGTATTTTAACCAACAGAGATTTGCGTTTTGAAACAGATAAAAAACGTAAAGTGAAAGAAGTAATGACTAAAGAAAATTTAGTGATTGCACCAGAAGGTACCGACTTAAAAAAAGCAGAAATTATTTTACGCAAACATAAGATTGAAAAATTACCCGTTGTAAACAAACAAGGTAAACTCATTGGTCTTATCACGTACCGCGATATTTTACAACTACGCAATTTTCCAAACGCAGTAAAAGATGGCATAGGCCGTTTACTGGTTGGCGCTGCACTTGGCATCACTTCCGATTTAATGGATAGAGCCGCAGCACTTCAACACGTAGGTGTAGACGTTGTAACACTCGATAGCGCACACGGACATAGCAAAGGCGTTATTGAAGCACTCAAAGCGCTACGTAAAAATTTTAAAGGACTACAAATTATAGCAGGTAATGTGGGTACGGCAGAAGGCGCCCTTGCGCTTGCCGCAGCCGGCGCCGACTGCGTTAAAGTGGGCATAGGGCCCGGTTCTATTTGCACCACACGTATCGTAGCGGGTGCAGGTGTTCCGCAGCTTACGGCCATCATGGAAGCCAGCATGGCCCTAAAATCTAAGGGGATCCCGGTTATTGCAGATGGTGGAATTCGTTACACGGGCGACATGGTAAAAGCACTTGCTGCTGGTGCCAACCTAGTAATGATGGGATCTGTTTTTGCAGGTACCGAAGAAAGTCCTGGAGACACGATTATTTATGAAGGACGTAAGTTTAAAGAATACCGTGGCATGGGAAGTTTAGGCGCCATGAGTCAAGGAAGTGGAGACCGTTATTTCCAAGACGTAGAAGCGGATATTAAAAAATATGTTCCGGAAGGAATCGAAGGACGCGTTGCTTACAAAGGAAATATCTCTGAAATTATTTACCAATACGTTGGTGGATTAAGATCAGGCATGGGCTACTGCGGTGCAAAAAATATCAAAGCATTACAGCAAGCAACTTTTGTAAAAATTACAAATGCGGGCATGAAAGAAAGCCATGCGCACGATGTTGATATTACAAAAGAAGCGCCAAATTATAGCCGTAAATAATTACACGACTTGAAAAAATCAACCCTATTTGGTTATAGTATTTTAACAGGCCTGTTACTCGTTGTAGCATGGCCTGTTTTTTGGTTGGCCCTCCTATTATTTGTAGCATGGGTACCACTACTTATTATTGCGGGTAACGTTACTAAAAAACTCCACTTTTTTGGATACACTTTTTTATCGGTACTCATTTGGAATATTGGTACCACCTACTGGATGTGGAACTCCACCGATGTGGGCAGCGTAGCTGCCATGATAACCAACAGCCTCTTAATGTCCGTGCCTTGGTTATTTTATTTTTCTGCCGCACAAAAAAATAAAAACATTGGCTTTTTTACCCTCATAGCGTCATGGCTTACTTTCGAATACATCCATTTAAACTGGCAAATTAGTTGGCCATGGCTCACGCTTGGCAATGGCTTTGCCATGCACACAAGCGTTATTCAGTGGTATGAATATAC
>Ga0315908_10001398_pt1 | contig 18138 bp, 22 predicted proteins | sample LakEriMetagenome_12_FD_203520 | JGI IMG/M metagenome (GOLD analysis project Ga0315908, IMG submission 203520) | Freshwater fungal communities from buoy surface, Lake Erie, Ohio, United States - Buoy 4 MA124 | ecosystem: Environmental > Aquatic > Freshwater > Lake > Lake biofilm | place: USA... | reverse complement strand
TTGTTTATTTTTATAGTTCTTAGACCTCTATAAAATTGATTCAAGAAATATCATTTTCTAAAACAATATAATATTATCGTTCTATTTATATAATCTATATACAATGGTTAAGAATACTGCTATCACTAACAAGAAGAACTTAAAAAAGGGTAAGAGAGACCCAAAATCGGATTCCGAATCTAGTAGCGATTCGGATTCTGAGTCGGATTCATCATCTAGTTCCTCATCCGAATCTGAATATGAACCAAGACCTAAACGTAAGATAACAAAACGTATTATTGTTTCGGACCATTCGTCAGATGAAGAAGATGAAGAAGAAGATTCAGATGAAACATATTATCCTGATGAGGATGAAGAATCTGAAGAGTCAGATGATGATATGCCTACAGAAAAAGATATGCAGAAATATCGTAAATTTATTTCCAAATTATTTCCATCTAAATATTCTAAACAGAGGGCCGAAGAAGAAGAATCCGAAGAAGAATCCAAGAAAAAGAAATCGGTTAAAAAATCGAAGAAATCGGTTAAAAAATCAAAAAATTTAAAGAAAAATTCAAAATCAAAATCAAAAAAATCATCCAGTAGTTATGAATCAGATGACGATGAAGATAGTGAATCATCAGAGTCAGAAGATGAAACCGATGATACTAAATCATCTGAATCTTCTAAGAAAAAATCTAAAAGTACGAAAAAGTCTAAAAAATCTAAGAAATCTAAAAAATCAAAAAAAGAAGAATCCGATGATGAAGAATCAGATGACGACGATTACGAGACAGTAGATGACGATGATGATGATGAACAGCAAATTAATATTATTCTATCACTTGATGCAAATCAGGATGATTATGAGAATTATTTTGCAAATGAAGACGAAGAAGAAGAGGAGGATGACGATGAATGTAATTCGGACGATGAACAGAAATTTATGAAAGAAAAATACGAAAAAATCGATATTCCTCGTACAAAATCGGAACTAAAGAAGATTAAAAAGGCTGAGAAAAAGAAGGCGAAAGCGAAGAAAGAACAAGAAGAAGACGATGGTGCTTCTGTAAAAGTCGAATCCGAATATACTGAACTTTTAGAACTAAAGAAAGACCTGTCGAAAAAGCTGGAGAAGAATCCGAAATCGAAGATTCTTAAAAAAGCCCTTAAATCCTGCGTAGAATCAATGCGCGAACTCGTATGTAAAGCTAGGAAGAAGAATTTAAGCGAGTATAAGAAACTCCTTAATTTCGAACAAAAGAAACCGAATGAAATGACTTATTTCAAGAAACAGCTATCGAATGCCGAACAATTACGTGTTATGACGGATTTAAAAGAAATCAACGAGTTTATTAATATTGATAAACCATATAGATTAGCTCTTCTTGAATCGAAAATTCCGGCGAAACTCAAGGCCCACGCATTCCAAAAACTCAACCAATTAAATATGATGGATACTTGCGATAGTGAATATTATAAAATAAAGAACTGGGTTGATACCTTTATGCGTATTCCCTTTTGTAATTATAATTCGCTATCGGTTAATGTGAAGGATGGTCTTGAAGTATGTCATACTTTTATGGCTGAAGCGAAGAATACCCTCGATAAGTGTGTATATGGACTCGATGATGCAAAACTACAGATTATGCAATTAATTGGTCAATGGCTAACGAATCCAGATGCAATGGGTACTGCTATTGCTATTAAAGGTCCCCCTGGTACTGGTAAGACGACACTTATTAAGGATGGAATTAGTAAAATTTTAGGAAGAGAATTCGTATTTATCCCACTCGGTGGTACGGGTGATGCAAGTTATCTAGAAGGTCATTCGTATACATACGAGGGATCAACCTGGGGTAAGATTGTACAGAGTCTTATTAGCTGCGGTTCTATGAATCCGGTATTCTTCTTCGATGAATTAGATAAGTTAAGTGAGACACCAAAGGGTGAGGAAGTAACTGGTATTCTTACACATATGACGGATACTACACAGAATTCGCAATTCCACGATAAGTATTTTTCGGAAATCGATTTCGATTTAAGTAAATGTCTGTTTATCTTCTCGTATAATGACGAGTCGAAGATAAATCCAATTTTAAAGGATAGAATGTACAGGATTATTACAAAGGGATATGAATCAAAGGAGAAAATAGTTATTGCTCGTGATTATTTATTACCTAAGATTCGCGAACAAGTAAGTTTCGCGATAGAGGATGTTATTATTCCGGATGAGACTCTACAATATATTATTAGTTCTGAGAATCTTACACAGGGTGAATCTGGTGTTCGTAATCTGAAGAGATGTTTAGAAATTATTCATACAAAGCTGAACTTATTCAGATTAATGAAACCAGATATTAATTTATTCGAGAAAGAGATGAAGTTAGAAGTAAAGTTTCCCTTTACAGTAACGAAGAAACACGTCGACTTATTTATTAAGAATGAAGAGTCGAATAAGTCGGTCCTATATTCATTATATGTTTAAGAAAATAATATAATATTTAATACAATAAAATAAATAGTGATTTTTGAGATATTTATAAAAAATTGATATAATTTTTTATTGATAATATAAAAATATATACTATCAATATGAATAAAGTTAAAATGTCAAGAGTTAAATCTACCGATCTTCCAAATAATCCAGACTTTTCATTTATTCAAGGCAGGGTAACACCAATTCTAGAATCAGCGTATAATGTTATGTGTGAAAATCCTATTTACTGGGATATTTTATTTAATTATACTGAATATTCATATATTTTTACAAATAATCAAGATATAATAAATTTAATGAATTTAATTTTTGAAAACTCTCCAGATAAAAGTGGAGAAACCAAATCGTGGATAATGTTACAACTTGAACTTATTATATTGAAAGGATTTACAATATATAAGGATTATTATACTAGAGGAATAATAATTTCTCTAAAATAAAAATATTATAATAATAAAAATGGTTAAATATATTTATATAAATTCATATATCTTAAATATATGAATTTTCTGAGATGCATTTATTTTTTTACTTTTATTATTCAATTAAATATTGGTATTTCCTATAAAAATCCGATTTCTATTGTCAAAAATAATAGAATTTCAAATAGTATTTTGAGAGATTCTATTTCTAATAATCCAAATATTGAAAATAATCCTACCCCTATAAATAAAAAAATAAAAATACAATCATTTCTAGAATTAATTCGTTCGAAAAATATTCTACCAACTTTTCTTTTATGTTTTTCAGGGGGTTTTATTATGAATCCTTCGATTCCAGAATTATTAAAATCTACACAATTTATTGTTTCAATAATAAATATTATTTTAATAACCTCTTCCAGTATGATAATAAATGATATTTTCGATATTGAAATCGATAAAATAAATAGTCCGAATCGACCATTAGTTACAGGTGCGATTTCTAAAAAAGAAGCTATTTTATATTCTACTATTTTATTAGGAATTTGCGAAATATTAAATCTTCGATTTTTACCGCGAAATTTACAGAATATTGTTCATTCGTCTATTCTATTTATTTTATTTTATACACCATTTCTTAAAAAGATATTATTCGTGAAAAATCTCTCGTGTGCTACTATTGTTGGATTTTCGCTTATTTTTTCTGGAGTTTCTTCTAGTAATATACCGATTTTAAATAATCTGAATCGAGATATTTTATTAACCGCTTTTTCAATAATTTTTTCTGGAAGTTTAGTTAATGAAATAATATTAGATATTCGAGATATAGAAGGCGATTCTTCACAAGGAATCCGTACTATTCCAGTTATTTATGGAAAAGATATATCGTTATTAATAGTATATTTAATTTGGTATTATACGATTCTATCGAATTTTATATATTTAACATATTCTAGAAATATTATAATTAGTGGAATATTATTACGGATTTTATATCCTCAATTAATTGCTGTTAATGAAATTTATAGAAATTTATTTCTAGAATATCCGATAAAACAATATTTTAATCGTTCAAATAAAACGATGATTATTTTATTATTATATTTATGCGGATTGTCTTTTATCAAAATAAATAGTATTTTTTCTACATTAATATAACCAACCCTTTTTATTTTTCTGTGTTTTTCTTTTTGTTTTTTTCTCTTTTTGTTTTTCAGATTTCTCTCCATTCTCTCCTAGTTTTTTCGTTTTATTTAATTCTTTTTTTTCAGCTATTTCTTTATTTTTTTTCGGATCCATAAAACGTAATGCACGAACCGATTTATTATGTGCCTCATAAAATGCTTTCGATTTACCCTTTGTCCGTAACCATACATTTTTTCTTAAATAGCATACTATAGATAGTCTCTTTGATTCTTTATCTTTAAGAATAATCGGTAAATTCGCGTGCGGTTGATGTACATCCATAAAAAGCATATCTCCAGTTCGTACATCTACGCCTATTCCATATTGCGGGAAACACGTCTCGCCGCCTGTATAGTGCCCCCTCTCGATTACCGCAAGATTTCCAAACCCCTCTTCATCATCCCCCTTATCCGTATGTATCGTCGTCTGATAATTCACATTCGTTGTTACAGTAGTAAATGCGGAATTACCGATTTTAAAAAATGTCTCATTCGCCTTCTTTCTCTGTTTCTGGTAATGCTCAGGAGTAAGTTTTTTATATAATTGATCGATATCTTCAACAAGGGGGATCGCCTTTTTATAAAGTTCGGGAAAATCCATATTAAATTTACATTCGCGGATATCGATTGAAGGATATTTACCCTTTTTCTTGAACATATATTTTTGGAAAGGTGTCCAACGGTCGAAATATCCGAAAATATTCGACATTACGCGCGGATTTGTCGCAATATTCATTGTCTTACTTCCAGATGCTGTACCGCGATTCGCAGTAGTATTATGCGCGAATTTAATAACCGAATCATAGAATGCGTCGATATGTGTTTTTGGAAGCACATTTTTCCTAAATCTGAGTAATAAACGACCATCTGCAGTAAATACATCTGCATCAAAATCAATAATTGTTTTTATTTGATCCCTCTTTATTTTTTTACTCATTTTCTTCTCCATTACCATATCCGAGAATTCTTTTTCAACAGTATATATTTTTATATTTCCTTTCGTTTCAGTTTTTAAAATAGGCATTCGTTTATATATAAAAAGAAAATCGTATTTTATATATAAAAAATGAAGATATTCTCGTTTTGTATTTTTGGTGATGATATTAAATATTATTTAGGACTTCGAGAGAATATTCGATTAATAAGGGAATTTTTCCCTGATTTTCATATTTTTATATATGCTGGAATTAATCGATTAGATGGATTTTTAAATAGATTAAAGGATAATAAAATCCGTATTATTGATACCGGTAAAGAGGGTATTATTAATACAATCTATAGATATTCACCTATTCTGGAAAAAGACGTAGAATGTGTTATTATTCGGGATACAGATAGCGAAGTAAATGCGAGAGATCGTTGGACAATAAACGATTTTTTAAACGAAAATAATAACAGTTCTAAAAAATCTGTTCAAGTAATTCGCGATCATATATGGCATAAATCTAGAATAATGGGTGGATTAACCACATTTAAAAAAAGTGATACTCTTACGATGGTTAGTAAGGAATTAGAATCTATTTTTACGGATTTAAATGAAGGTAAAATCCCGATAGATTATGGATTCGAAGAAACACTATTAAGTCAACGAATTTATCCGATTATTAAAGATGAAATTCTAGTATATTCGAATATCTGTGTTTTTAAAAATGAAGAATATCGAAATATCGATTTTGAGAATAATGGAGAGAATTTTTGCGGAAATGTAATTATTTATGAAAAACAAGAATCCGAAAATTTAACCGACGATTTCACAGAAAATTATAACTACAAGAAAAAACACCAATTCAATTATTTCGATTATAATATTCTCAAATATATCTATTGGTTAGCTGACCAATCTCATCCAGAATTGATTATATCTTGCGTAGATGAATACGGATTCCATCGTATTCCATTCGATCAAAAATCCCATATTCTGGATTATTATATTTTCTCGTTAATTAATAGGAAATCATTTGATTGTATTCAAGAATGTTTTATTAAATACCAAGAATTCGCTAAATATAATATAACTTCAGGAGTAAAAGCACAGATTCCTGCTTTTTTTAATATGGTTCGCTCTCTCGGATATTCTATTATAGGTACTTGTGATACAGATTATCAACCAAATTTAATGGAATTTGTTATTTATTTTGGAAATTATCCGGATGATTATATGAGTCTTCCACAAAGCTTCCGTATTTACAGACATTTTATCTTTTTTAAAGATATACCGATTGACCGTTTTATTTCGAATAAATGTTGGGATAATATTGATCGAATTTTTATAATGGGTCTAGAAAATGGTTGCGAGAGAATAAATAATACGTGGATGCATCTATGTTCGATGAATGCACCTCTTGATAGAATACAAGAATATCGCGCTAAAAAAGATACGGATTTAAAAGATATTTATATAGGCGCTACGAAAAATCACTTGGATTGTCTTGAAATAATGTACGATAATTCGTATAATAATTGCCTTTTTCTAGAAGATGATTTCGTTTTTACTTCGAATATTCGAGAGAATCAAGAATCACTTTTTAAATTCTTTCAAAATAACTACGATTATAATATTTGTTTTCTCTCGGCATCGAAATACCACCAAAGAAAAGTATATGATGATTTATTATTATTATCAAAACAAATATGTACTACTAGTTCGGGATATTTAGTATCGAAGAAGAATATAGATTTAGTATTAAATACGGTAAAAGAAGGATATGAATCATTAATAAAATATCCAGATCAAAGCCATATTTATTGTATCGATCGATTCTGGACGAAACTCGATAAATTATTTATATTTAAGAAAAAACTTGGATTCCAAAGTCCGAGTATGTCAAAAATTACTGGAAAAATGAATATTGAACTAGATTAGAAAAACAACATAAAATCATTTTTTTAGGATATTAAAATGGAAGAATCCAATAAAGAAGATATACCTAATGAAAACATACGAAGAATGATTATAGCGAGAGAATCTCTCGAAACCTCTAAAAAAATGGATACTGAATATAAAAAAATATATGATTTAATTCAAGAATATATAAATATTTATTGCTCCCACGAAATAATCGAAGATTATATAGATATTTTTCCGGAAAAATCGCAGAAAATAAAATATTGCCAGAAATGTTTTACGAATTTTTGAGAGAATTTATCTTAAATAAAATTATGATCTTTATAACTATCATACCGATTTTTTAAAACAATTCGTCCATTATATTCACAATTACTTAATGTTGTATCTTCACATAAGAATTTAAATTTCATATTATTTAAATATAATATTTGTGATTTCTTTTCTGTAACACCATATATTATAAAGAAATTACAAATACTCCATCCCCAATAATCATATGATATTCTTGCATTAAACTTTAGAATATATGCTTTAATACAATTTTCTAAAATTGGGTTATTTTTATTAGATAAAATAAAATGTGGATTAAATTGCCAAGTAAGATTATATTTATTAAAATTATTTGATATACAAGTCGCAAATTCATCATCATTATCGATATATTCATTCAATGGTACTAAAGGTTCAATATCAGCATCTACATATAATCCTCCATATTTATTTAAAATACAAACCCTCCAAAAATCTGCTTTAATTGGTCCATCTTTTAAAAAATTAAAAATATCGAGATATAATTGCGAATACTCATTTAATAAAAAATCCTTACACATTTCATCATCATAAAGTTTAATTTCATATTCTGGATTTAATTTTTTCCAATTTTTAGAATAAATTTGAATTTTATCGAGATTTTTATGACACATGTATATAATTTTTGGAATCATTTTATATAATATAATTTTATAAATAAATAATTTTAATGAACGACTTAAATAAATAAAAAAATAATAGTATAAAAAATCATATATCTTAAATATATGATTTTCTCTCGAAATGTCTTCTAATAATCCCGAATATTTAATGAATATAGCGTCAATATTATATTTTATATGTTATATACCGGAATTCTATGCAAATTGGAAAAATAAGAATGCAAATATATATAATGTATTCGAGAAAATAGTAATGTTAATCGCTACTGGATTTGCATTTGGATATTCATTATCAATAAATAATAAGGCGTTATTAATAAATTATTCGCCGATATTATCATTAGATACTATCGGATTAATTATGCGATTACACTATGCCTGGAAAAATCGTAACAGGGATGTACGTATTTTAGAGAATGACCAAGATATTATAGAAAATCCGATGAATAAAGATTTAGATACCGAATTATAATTTAAGAAGAGCCAATTTGTCCGAAACCACCTTGTGCATTAGCACCACGTGTTCCTAACATACGCTTCATATTATCATCTAAGCAAAGCGGACCTTTCGAATTATAAAGTCCAACACTTTGGCAGGTAAGATCACCCTTAGCTTGTGAATAAATATCTATTTGTTGAGGTTGAGTATCAGGGGTACAGAATACACCATATCCAGGAAAACCACCTACTTTTTTACATTGCGAGTTATCGCCATTTATAGAACGTAATAGTCCGGTATCATCATATGCATTATTTGGTGAACTAACAGCAGTATATTCTAAAGGAGTAGCCATTTGATGGAAACCTTCAAGTGGATTAGCGGGTGCTAAAGAAGTAGTAGATAACCATAGTGTTAGAATAACAATAAGTAATAATTGAAAAATAACTATCCAAGTATCTCGTTTAAAAAACATAGTATACATAGTTATAAGATTTTTATCGCTGTTGGATTTTATTTAGTTTTATTTCGTTTTGTTTTATATTTTTCTTTTTGTTTCTTTTTATTTTGTTTTATTTTGTTTTGTTTTTTAGTTAGTCTTTTCCTAAATTTGGAAAATAGAATACTATTATTTTTTTAAAAAAATGAATTGGTGAATATATAAATTTATCTATTTTTTGATAAATACTATCGATTTTTGATTCAGATTCTGATTTTCCTTTTTTTACAGATATTTCATCTAATTTACGCATATCTAATTTAATAGAAGTAACTCTCTCATTTGGTAAAAATCGTTTAATAAATCTATCAAATATAGGATAAAATTTATAAACAAAAAATATTATAATACAAGAAAAAAATATTGTAAATAGAATAGAATACATATATATGTTTTCCGTTATTTTTTATTTTATTTAAAATTTCAAAATATAGATTGTTATAATATGTATAAATAATACCGTTAATTGATGTAAAATTAATATTATTTTTCCTAGATCACTAGTTGGGTTTAATCCGCTAACACCTATACTACATTGTATTGTAGTACTTAATAATAAATAATCGAGGCGTTTATCAATTTGAGATGGATCATCATAGTTAAAATGATCACTAAATATATTATATATCATTGCAAAAAATGCAATTGAAATAATTTGATAACAAGCGGTTTTTATTAATCGATTCATATATTTTCAATATATATATTAAAAATAATAAATTTATAATGAGCTATATGATTTTACTGCGCCATTATCCATGTTTAAACTAAGAAGTACTTTATTCTTATAGAAATCCATATTTTCTAAGAAAATATTCATATTTCTCTCAATACCTTCTAATAAATTAGGATTTCTATAATAAAATATCCCAAAAAATATGATTATTAATGGTACTAAAATATATAATACTTTATTTTGGAAAGTAAAATCGATTCCGAGAGAATTATCAGATTCAAAATCAGAATTTTCCATATATAGTTTCTAAAATATATAATTTTATATCAAAATTACATAAAAATATATAGTTTTTAAATATATAATGAATTCTAAAGAAAGTCTTGATTTAAAAAAGTTAATTAGTAATGCAAGTGAAGACTACCAAGATAATACTGATTATATTCGTACTGTAAAGCATAGTGATAGTATTCGAGAGAATATAGTGAAAATCGTAGCTTTAAAAAAAGAGAATTCCGAATTATATAATACTTCACCTCCAAAATTTATGGAATTAGCACAAAATACGGCATTTTTCCTTTTCAAGAATTATACCGATATTTTTAATAAAGTAATAGTAGATGAATTAGATATGGATATTATGTTTAATACGCTAGATGTATTAAAACAGATCGAAAATGGCGAAATCGACCAAAATGAGGGGTCTGTTTTAGTCGGTAAATTACTAAAGGAGCTTTATGTAGATTCAGCCTTAAAGCGATCTGCGAAATTAGACGCTATTAATGATTCTGAAAATAAAATCGAAGAAAAAAAAGAGGGTAAACAAATATCTTGGTCAAAATGGAAAAACTCGGGGTATGTCGAGAGAAGAAATGAAATTATAGAGAAACTATTAAATAATAATAATAATATTAATTAATTCAAGAAATATATAATCTAAAATACAATATAAAATAGATATAAAAAAATACCTATAATATCAAGTATAAAATGTCTGATTTATTACTAAAATTCGTACGAGCATATACTGGAAAACAATATGCGATTTTAAAAGTAGCAATCACGAATCAGGATACTGATTTTGTGAATCAATATGTTAAGCATATTTCAAATCATAATAATTCGGTTACATTTGATAAATTTCCGAATGCAGGTTTCGATTTATTAGTTCCTGAAAATAAGAAAATTCCTGGTAACACGATTGAATCAACACTTGTTTCTCTCGGCGTAAAGTGTGAAATGAAGGATAATATAAATTCGCAAACTGGGTATTATATGTATGCTCGTTCATCTATTTCTAAAACAGTATTAATGCTAGCGAATCACGTCGGTATTATCGATTCTGGATATAGAGGTAATTTAATGGCGGCTTTTAGAAATTTAGATAGTAAAGATTATATTATAGAGAAAAATTCGCGTTTAGTTCAAATTACACACCCATCACTATGTCCTATTTTCGTAAAATTAGTAGATGAATCAGAGTTATCGGATACATCGAGAGGCGAAGGAGGATTTGGATCTACAGGAAAGTAAACTAAAAATAAAATAAACAAAAAAAAGAAAATAAAAAAAGAAAAAATGAAAATTATAATAATATTATTAGTAAATGTTATTATAGAAATATTTTATATAATGTATAATGATTTTGATTTAGATCTTCATAATAATAGTGAAGATCTAATATTATATACAGGAAAATTTATAAAAGAAGAACAAGAAATAAACGAAATATATATTTCTAGAAAATATAAAATAAAAAAAGTTATAGTTTTTGATTTAGATGAAACAATTGGTTCTTTTGGTGATTTTTATAAATTATGGGAAATAGTAGATAATTATAATATAAATTTCGAAGAATTATTAGATTTATATCCCGAATTTTTAAGACACGGTATTTTAAATATTCTAGAATTTATATATTTTAAGAAACTCCAAAAATTATGTAAAATTTATTTATATACGAATAATCAAATATTATTAAATTCTAATGAAAAATCACCGACGGATTGGGTATTAAAAATCGCAGATTTTTTATCTAAAAAAATATGCCAAAATTCCGAACAATTATTTGATCAATTAATATGTGCATTCAAGATAAATAATAAAAAAATAGAAATAAAGCGGACTACTTATACAAAAACACATAATGATTTTATAAGATGTACATTACTTCCTAAAAAAACCGAGATTTGTTTTATAGATGATAAGTACTTTTCAGGAATGAATAATGAGAGAATTTATTATATACAACCTCGGTCTTATATACATTATTTAAATTCTAGTACTATTATCGAGAGATTTTTATCTTCGAGTATTTTCCAAAATATATCATCTGCTGAAATACAACATCGAATAACAAGCAAAATATATGACAATTATGGAAATGATTATAAGAATATTATTACAAAATCGCAAATAGAGAGAGATATCGCAATCTCTCGAAAAATGATGAATTATATTCGGGAATTCTTTTATTTAACTATGAAGAAAACGAAGACACGTAGGAATAGATCGCGTAGTATAAAAAATATGACGAAACGGAAAATATAATATTTATTCTAGAAATAAATATAATAATTTTAGTATTTTTATAAATATTTTTCGTGTATTTCTAATAATATTTGCTGATTTTCATTCGCTTTTTTCTCATTTCCAATATTTCTATCTGGATGGTATTTTAATGAGCAAATTCGGAAAGCTTTATCTTTATTTCCATTATATTTTTTTAATTGAGTTAAATATTCAGTTTCTATTTCGATATTATTTTGTTTTGGTTTGTCTTTTTGTTTCTTTTTTTCAGATTGTTTTCTCCATTCTTCTTCTTGTCTTTTTCGTTCTTCGTATTGTTTTCTCCATTCTTCTTCTTGTCTTTTTCGTTCTTCGTATTGTTTATTCATTTTTTCTTGATATTCTTCCCTCTCTTTTTGTTTTTTTCTTTCTAATTCTTCTTTTTCTTTCCTTTTTCTCTCTTTTTCTTCTTCTTTCTTCTGTCTTTCTTTTTCTTTTTTTAATCGTTTTTGCTCCTCTTTTTTAGATGGTCTTTTTTCTTCTTCTTTTTCAGGATTCAAAATATTATTCCAATATTTTTCGTTTGCGATTTTATCTTTTTCTAAATCAGTAAGGTCTTTTTTATCCTTCTTTTTTAAATTATTGATTTCTTTTAATTTTTTTCTTGCTTTTCTCTCGGTATTATCTTTTATATCCATATCAGACTCGTCGTTATGAAGATAACTAAATATATTTTCAACACGATTATTACCGAAACGTTTACTCTTAGCCATTTATATTGAAGTTCGTTTGATTTATATTTTTCATTTTAGTAATAAAAAAGGATATCAATTTTATAGATTTTTTATTGTATTTAACGATGTCTACGAGAGCTTCTGTTTTTACGAGATCTATTTTTCTTAGATTTACCCATACGCTTCTTAGATTTACCCATAGGAGCAGAAGTACCTTTTTTAAAGGTAGCAGAAGCCTTTTTTAATGCTTCACCATATTCAATACCGTGTTCTTTAGCGTATTTTTTAACGTGAGAAATCCAAGCAGAAGGCATTTTATATATTCTATTGAGAGAATAATCCTCCTAAATATAATTCCTAGGATTCTGATTTCTGGATATATTCATAGGACATAAGTATTAATTGCTCTTCAGTAGTTAGTTTCTGAAAAACAATACATTCGTCAAATTTAAACGAAATATGGATACCAAATACAGTTTTACATATAACTTGTACGGAATTATCGCATATTTTAACGGAAATAACTACGCCGCCATTTTCTAACTTTTGTTTATTCGTATTTATCCAACGAATATAAATACCCTGACGGATTTCGCAAACGCGTTCTACATAACGATACCCGACTAATTTATTAAGAATAATATTAATATTTGGGAAAATACCAGAGTCAGTTAATACGCGATAGACTTTTTCGGAAATAGTAGATAGAGTTTGATTTTCTAAATATTCAGTAGTTTCGGATTCAATATTATCTAAAAGGGCATCAATATCTATAGTTGAAAAAAGGTTTGGATCTTCTATTGCTTTATCGTAAATTTCCTGAATATTCATTTCTATTTATTACGAATTTATTTTTATATTTTATTTCTTGTCTATAATTTGGTTATTGTCTATACTTTATTTATAGAATTATCAATTGATTTACTAATAATAACGGATTTATTGAAAGAATTAAGGAATGGAATATTCGAATAATAAATATATAATTCCGAAATAAGAATATTAATTAATAAGAAAGTAGAAACGGAGAATATTAATTTTCGATCGAATTTAGTAATTTCGTGAGTAGAATAAGGATTAAATCGTATTATTAATAAGATACAAGAGACCACTTCTAAAACATTACGTAATTGAGTAATATATTTATTATTAATAGTAATTACTCCAAGAAAAGTAATAATATATAATATATAAATAATAATAAATGCTCGAGTATAATATTTCTGTTTTACTTTATCTGATAAATACATATTTATATAATTATTCTTGATAAATAATTATATAAAAATCTCTCGAAAACTATTATAAATGGAGTATGAAATAAAGGATAAAATAACCGATAAAATAACCGATAAAATAATAGCAAATAAATATAAATTAGGGAATATATTATCAAATGGATCATTTGGCGTAGTATTTTCAGGAAAAAATATAAATACGGATGAAAAAGTCGCAATAAAATTCGAGAATCCGAATACTGGTAAATCTCTCAAACACGAAACAAGAATACTGAATTATTTATATTCGAATAAGGTTCGTAAAATCCCGGCGATTTATTGGTATGGAAATTATTCGTGTTTAACCTGTCTAGTAATAACATTCTACGAGAAATCGCTATTAGAATATATTACCGAACAAAAAAACAATGAAAACTCAATAAATGAACGAAATCTACAGAAAATAGGAGAATCAATGATAGATATTCTCTCGAATATTCACGAAAATTTCATAATTCATAGGGATTTAAAACCCCAAAATTTTATGATAAAAAACAACGAATTATATTTAATAGATTTCGGATTATCGACATTTTATATTTCAGATACGAATGAACATTTACCGAATATACGATCCGAAACTATTATTGGCACACCAAAATATATGAGTATTAATATTCTAGAAGGAAATCGTTATTCGAGAAGAGATGATATGATCTCAATTGGGTATATTCTAGTAAATATATATTTAGGACGAATCTTCTGGGATAACGAAGAACGACAAGAAAATGAAGACAACGAACAAACAGATAAAACAAACATAAATAACGAATCTAATAAATTAAATATAGATCATCCAATAAATCGAGAGAGATTAGAAAATCGTAGAATCGAATTATTCAGGAAATATATAAAAGATACGAATATTTTGGAATATCTAGAAGAGGTATATTCATATAATTATACGGATAAACCAGATTATACGAAGCTTATAAATATTATTATTAAGTCGTAGTTAATTTTTCAGCAATAGCATCATTAATATAGTTTGCTATAATATGAAATGATGATTCTTTACCGTAATATTTAGTATTAGTAATTTCATTATTATTAATTTGTTTAAGATTTTCTTCTAAATAATCCGGATTATTAGAATCGCATCTTCTATCAATATCATTAATAATACCAGATATATCATTTAAAATCTCTTTATAATTTTTAGATAATTCTACTGGAGGAGTAGTTCTATCATTTGAATAATTAGTTATTATAGTTTTAATATTTTGTTTAGTAGTAGTAGTTGGAGTTTTTTGGTCGAGAGAATAATTAAATTCATCGATAATTTTATTAAATTCGGTATCATTTGCCATATTATCTAAAATATCTTGATTCGTAACATAAGGAGTTATACCGGAAAAATCCGTAAAATATTTATTTATTGCCATCTGTTGTATGTTATCTAATGAACCAGTATTTTCATTATTACTAGAAGAGCTATTAAAACTTACAGATTGTAATTTAATATTAGTATTATAGAGGGGTTTAATTAAAGAAGTAAAATTATATTGATTATCTAAATATTTATTAATATTCGTAGTAAAAGTATCAACTTTTGGAACACATAATGTTTTTGCATCTTTAACGCTTAATACTCCGATTTTTACACCTTTACATTTAGGTATTTCGCCAGTTAATTCATTATATGATACATCTTCGCAATTCGGTAAACATTCATATCCTTCTCTTAAAATCGGTATTGCGAGAATAACTGAAATACTTTGAGAAACAAAAATTACTAATAATAATAGTAATATTATATAAATAAATTTATCGGTCATTCGATTTCTATTAATATACTATATTAATAATATACTATATTATAAAAAGAAAAAGTAAGTATTTGAAACAATATAAAAAAATACGTTAATATAATGTATATCGTAACACGATGACTGAAACAGCTAGAACTCTAGGACTTGTAAAGTGGTTTAATAGTAAGGTTGGGTATGGATTTATTACTGAATTAAGCGTTGATAAGAAGGATATATTCGTTCATTATTCTGCGATTAATGTTACGGATTCTCAGTATAAGTATTTAGTCCAGGGTGAATATGTTGAATTCGAACTAGTCAAGTCAACAAATACTAATCACGAGTTTCAGGCAATTAATATTTCTGGAGTTAGGGGTGGGCCAATTATGTGCGAGACTCGTCGTCTTTCCGCATCAATTGAGAATTCTGGTGAGGAACAGGAATCAGCTCCTGTTCGAAGAAAGCCATCCAGAAGACCTATGCAGAGAAGACGTCCAGATAATGATTCCGTTAAGGAATCTGGTGACGAAGGATTTGTTACAGTAGAGAAGAAGCAAAAAAAGCGTGCACCTGTTCAGAAGAAGGCTCAAGTTGTTTAAACCCTTTAATAATTTAAATGGCGCTTCGCAGTACATTTTAATTCTTCACTGGTATAAATATTTTTCAATCATAGTAACTTTTCCACACGAAATTAATTTCATATGTTATCTATATTTATTATATATTTTTATAAATCTATATATATGGAATAAGTTAAATAATCAAATTCTATATTTAGTTATTATATCATATATAATCTGCATTTGAAAGGTTAAAATGTGTAATAGGTCGCAAATATAAAATCTATATTTTATTTCTTTTCTAATTACTATAAAATATGAAAGATGAAAGTAGTTTTTGTAGTATTTTCATAATTCGTTAAAATTGAAAAAAAATAAGAATATAGTTTACATTAATAAAAGACAATATAAAAAAATAATAAAATTATTTTTTTATAAAAAAATAATATATAGTTTTATAATATAATGAAAAAGATAGCTACTAACGGTTTTAATTTGTTTTCAAATACCGATATTATTGTTACAAATGATAATATATCTTCATTTTTAATTCAAAATAATATAACACCCGGAATAGATATTTCTTTTGCTAATTTAGTTTTTAATGTTAGTGATTTATCTTCAAATGCATTTAGAACTATTAATGATTTATCTTCAAATACATTTAGAACTATTTCTGATTTATCTTCAAATACATTTAAAACTATTGATGATTTATCTTCAAATACATATACCACTATTTTGAATTTATCTTCAACTGCATTTAAAACTATTGATGATTTATCTTTAAATACATATACCACTATTTCTGATTTATCTTCAAATACATTTAAAACTATTGATGATTTATCTTCAACTGCATTTAAAACTATTGATGATTTATCTTCAACTGCATTTAAAACTATTGATGATTTATCTTCAAATACATATACCACTATTTCTGATTTATCTTCAAATACATATAGAACTATTTCTGATTTATCTTCAAATACATTTAAAACTATTGATGATTTATCTTTAAATACATATACCACTATTTCTGATTTATCTTTAAATACATATACCACTATTTCGAATTTATCTTCAACTGCATTTAAAACTATTGATGATTTATCTTTAAATACATATACCACTATTTCTGATTTATCTTCAAATACATATACCACTATTTCTGATTTATCTTCAAATACATTTAGAACTATTGATAATTTATCTTCAAGTGCATTTAGAACTATTTCTGATTTATCTTCAAATACATATACCACTATTTCTGATTTATCTTCAAATACATTTAGAACTATTGATGATTTATCTTTAAATACATATACCACTATTTCTGATTTATCTTCAAATACATTTAAAACTATTGATGATTTATCTTCAAATACATATACCACTATTTCTGATTTATCTTCAAATACATATACCACTATTTCTGATTTATCTTTAAATATTAATTCTAACATAAGTATTTTTAAATCAGGTGAGGATGGACAATTATTAATATCAAATAATAATAATCCAGAATGGACAACTGGTTTAATTGTTCCATCTTCAGGACAAATAGCAACAATTACAGATATATCTAATATTGTTTTTGGAGCTTCAAATATTTTTGCACAAATTATAGATGACGCTTCACACACATTTTCATCATTAGATGCAATTAAAGCATTCGTAAACGATGTTTCACAAACAGATCTAACAGCTACAAGAGATCTTATTTTTGATTTATCAAAAGTTGTAGTATCCAATTTAACTTCTACAAATAATTTAATTACAGATTTATCAGGAAGAATATTCGATTTATCTGGAAGAGTTTTAACTAA
>Ga0315908_10001390_pt1 | contig 18203 bp, 36 predicted proteins | sample LakEriMetagenome_12_FD_203520 | JGI IMG/M metagenome (GOLD analysis project Ga0315908, IMG submission 203520) | Freshwater fungal communities from buoy surface, Lake Erie, Ohio, United States - Buoy 4 MA124 | ecosystem: Environmental > Aquatic > Freshwater > Lake > Lake biofilm | place: USA... | reverse complement strand
AAAATTATCTACTAATAATAAACTTTCCATACCTTCATTATCTACTATGCCCATGTACAAGTTATGGCCTCTAGATTTGATAGCTTCTATCAATCCTGCTATACTAGCATTTTCTAATTCATTCATACTATATCTCCTTCTACGTAATCAGTTACTAATTTATCTATATTCCCTCCACCAACAGAACACCTTTCTAGTATTTCTATGAGGTGCGAAGTTTCTCTGTAATCATTCGCCCAATAGATCCATTTGAATCCACTATTTACTAAAAGTTTACAGCAATTTTTACAAGGTGAATGTGAAATAAGAACTATGTAATTCTCAGGATCATGCTCTCTAAATTTAGCTAAAGCATTCTGTTCAGCGTGAATAAATCCATCTTTACCAGGTTCTAAAGATTCTTCTTCAGTCCCAGTAACATCATTTATTGGAGCATTGAAATAATTACCGTTATACCCAAAAGATGCTATCTTAGTGAAATCTTTTTTGAGAATTATACAAGAGACTTTAAGTCTCGAAGATGTGCTTAAACCAGAGATAGACTCTAAAATATTAGTAAAGACTTTTATTTTCTGTTTAGCTCTTTCCTTTTTATATTGCTGTTTTATTGCCATATTGAAATATAACAAAACTGTACATTAAAAAATTACTCTGATTCTTTTTTATCTTCTTTTTCCCCTTCTTTTTTCTCATCATCAGAAAGAGTTTGTTCTATACAAAGAGAAAAAGTTTTAACTAATCCCATAACAGAATTGAACCTATAAGTTTTTTGTACAGATCCTCGACGTGCAATTGCTGCCCATTCTTGTATTCCTGTTTCTTCAGGTGTGTAAAGAGTGATAATAAGATCTCCAAACCCAAAGTTATAAGGGCCTGGATTGTCTCTTCTAAATTCTAATTCGGTAACTAAAAACTCTGTCTGAGATTTTATTAGTTCAGTAGTTTTTTCATGAAAATCTTTCGATACAACATGACTATTTTCCTTTTCGTAATGATCAACTATTTCAGCTAATCTAAATAAAGATTCTAGATACATACTCTTCTAATTTTTCATTGGCTTTCTCATCTTCATCTGCTAACCAAAGGGATATAATTTCATGTGATTTTTCATCATTGAAGAAAAAAACATCAGTCTTACCAACTGCATTTTCAATAGCCATTTCCGGATCTTCTTTATATCGTTGCACTAAAAGATCCATACTAAAATATCTTTTATTACAACCCATCTTCTGATCTTTTTAAGAAAAGTTTAAACTCATTACCTTTTCCGTCAGTAAAGACTACTTCAGGATTATCTACTTCTGTAGCTTTTAATGTTATTGAAAACTCTCCTCCTGCGACATATGCAAGTTTAATAGGTTCTCCATCTTTGAACTGAAAATATGCTTCGTGGATTATGACATCGTCTAGTTCATTTTCTAAATTTTCCATATTGCATTATAGCTAACTGAAAAAAAGGTTTAGAAAAATATTCCACTATCGCTGTCTTCTATATCTTTTATTAGACTAACTAACTCTGCGCATTTTTCATATTTCTCAACAGATTCGTACCAAGATAGAGCTAATTTTAGGCTAGTTATCCATTCTGATCTGTCAGATTTCATAGAAATAACGCTCATGGATTCTGTTATTTTAGCTTCCATAACATCTGCCTGATCTAAAGAACGATCATACGCATCTTTAATAGATTCTACTATTCTAGTGTACATCCATTCTTTTTCTTCATCTATAAAATCCCGAAACTCTCTGTTAGTTTCAAAACTTTTTACTGGGATTCTCCGTCTAGCCATTTGTTTCCTTTAGGGTGTGGACAAGTTTGATCAATCAAAGATGCTTTAGCTTCTATAAAACATAAACAAATTTTACATCTTTTCTTGCCAAAAAATAATTCCATATTTTCGCAAGATTCGCATGCCTTTATCCTTTTATTTTTTTCATCTTCTGGAGAAAATGCATCATACTTTGAATCAACAAAGTGTCTGATTACAGATTTACCAGCGTCGATTATTGAGTACTGAGTAAAAGGTTCAGTTCTTTTTTTATTTCCGCAACAACTCATTTTTTACTAGATGATGTAGTGAGCCAATATAGCCCAAAGAATAAACCCGATAGGCAATAAAAAATTACGTCCGTAACCCAATAAGACCCTGTCAATTTCATCACTAGCGCAAAAAGAGCATCGAACCCTAGTGGGTTGAAAAATGTCGCAAGTATTAAGAAGCTTGTCGCTATCCTCTTTTTGGTTTTCGGCGCAATGATCACTATCCATTTTCTAATTTTGATTACTGGGTAACGAAAAGTAAGTTACACAGGAGAAGCTTTAAAGCTTTTTATTCTCCTTTTATATATCTAGAAACCTATTCTTCTTTTTTCTACAGCTGAATATTCATGCGTCAGTACTTCATTTGCATTATACTGAGAATATATTTCTGCTAAAGTAACGTCGGCGTCAAACTTTTTATTTAAACCTATACTATTTGCCAGTATTTCCGCGTCTGAAGGTTTAAGTTTATTGAATTCTTTTCTAGCTATTAACCTTTCTGGTCTAAGTAAAGCTTCATCTATATTCTTTAATTCTGTATTGAATGTAGCTATTACTTGAATACTTAACATGTCATTCAGTAAACCATCTGTTATGTTCAACAAATTAGTTATCCCATCACTTCTACCTTCAGTTCTAGACACTAAAAGAGGTTCTGCGTCTTCTAATAAAAGAACACACGATTTACCTTCTTCTGCCATATCTAATACTATAGAAGAAAGAAAAGTCATTATTTCGGGAGAAACTAAATGGTTTACCATATTAGGAGGGAAATAGATGACTTGTTTTCCTATTGCCAAGAGGTCTTTGATGAGATTTCTAATATAGAAAGTTTTACCTGTTCCTGGCTCTCCGTGGAAAAGAACTAATCCCTTTGGATCATTCTTAAACCTATGTAGCAATGCATGGTGAAACTCCTCGAAGCCCTCTCCGTAATGGAGATCAGGGTTAATAAGATTATAATTTTTAGTGATATAAAAGTCTTTGATGTAAAAATTACGATCTTTACATATCATGCCGACATAAGGTTTACTGCTCTCTTTTCTTAAAGAATGTTTTTCTGCTAATTCTTTTACATATTCTTCTATACTTAAATTTTTCAGAGAATTGTGAATAGAAGGACATAATAAATCGATAGTAGCTATCATTGCTAGATTAGCTCTAGGGGAAAGATTTTTTAGATTAGCAGACAAATCTTCTCCAAAAGAAGTCATGTCATAAAAAGCAGATTCTAATGAAATGTAATAACCTCTGTCTAATTTATAAACAGCTCTTTCAATAATCATCTGAATAGATCCATTATCGTTAAGATGTGCTTTTTCTTTTACAAAGATTTCTTCTGCTCCATTCAAAATTAAATCAGAAACTAATTCTACATGATTCAATTCCATTTCATAACTTTTAACTAGAGGGTAAGAATCTGCATCATTTAGAAAAATTTCCAATAAAGGGAAATCTGTGTAATTTCTAGCTTTTCCAGACGATCTAAAAATATTAGCTGTTTCTTTGTCTGAGCTGATTAATATAGGTTTTTCTGTTTTCATGATTCTTTTAGAATTTTTTTCTAAAAGTTCAGTGCAATCTGTGCTAAAATGAAGTAGACTAAAAATGTCATTAAACCTAGAAAAATCATAGATTTTATGATATAAAGAATTTCTTTTTTCATAATAGAGGACCGTCTTGTGAATAAATATAAGATTTGGCCCATATCTCAGGATTGATCATTTTTAAAGCTAATGATGCATGCATAGAAGTTTCAAAAAATCCTGGTTCTCCGGATGAAGATTCTACCTTTTTCACTCTTGTGAAAAATTCTTCTCCTTTTTTAGTAGCTTCTATTGTCCAACATGGGAAAGAGATTTTCCAATGTGATGATAGCACTGAGCTGACTCTTCTTATGTACAACCTAGATTTCCAAGATTCTACTTCATTAATAACATCATCATAATTCATGAATTCCCACTGACTTCCAGTATTAGTCCAACCGGAAGTTTCTTTTTCAGTAACTGAAATGTTTATTCTGTACTTAAGTCCAGATTCAGTATCGGAAATTATATTTTGCAGAGAAGGATAGTTATGGTTAAAAACTTCAAGGATAGAATCATTCTCAGTTTTCATTATAGTACCGTTGAAATTTCTTAAATCTTTTAGACAGAATGTCATTTTGTCTCTTAAGAAATTCCAATCCATTTGTAAGATTTCCAATGGAATATCTTTGTCATGTCTATATGAACAAATAGCTCCCACTTTATACCCTTTAAGATCGTATCTTTTTAAATGAAATTCAGAAGCTATCTCATTCTCTATTTTTTCAAACATTTCAGCAGGTTCTCCGGAATGTATCTCAGTACCTTTAACATCTTCTATCCAAAGAATTCTTTTAGTCAAAGTCCCTTCAGAACGTAGGACTCTGCCTATATTACCGTCCGGATCTTTAACAACTTCCCCTTTTCGGGGAAGTTTCCATTCTTTTTCTCTCCAAGAACTCATTACTGGTCACCGAAAAGATCAAAAGATTTAGGTACAAAATCTGATTTATCTGAAGTCCACCATTCTGTTCCATCTAAAATAGCGTCTCTTGATGTAACAGGTAGAATATCTGGAACTTCTGCATGTACTGCTTTGAATCCATCAACTATTTGTTCAGGGATAGTTTCAGTAGAAAGTATTACTAATGTAGCATTTCTTAATAGATTCTTTCTGACAATTTCTCTGTCAACTTCTATTTTCTTAAGAGCTTCCATGACAGAAGAAATTTCTTCTACAAATTTACCATCTCTAACTTCTTTCCAATTAGAAGATTCTATAATTGGATGAGCTGCAATTATTTTAGAATAATTGCTCTCTGTCATAGTTCTAATCTTTTCAGGATCTTTTTTATCTCTCCATGATACTACCGAAGGAACATCATCTCCACCATCTCCCATTATAACTTTCATTAGAGCTAATTTTCTAGTATCAACTACATTTATTTCATGTGTTTTTACTATCTTATCAAGAACATCTGTTGAAGTATTCCAAGAATCTGGATTAAAAATATCAGCTACAGAATTTTCTTCTAATTTATAATCGTAAGTATCTTGAGTCAATGAAATTTTCTTTCTATTAAGAACAGGGTCTAAAGCTATAGTCCAAGAGCCGTTTTTGTGTTTTCCTAGGCATTGTAAAAGATCTCGGTCACCGGTGATAAGAACTACATTCTCTTTCATACCATTCAATTTCCTAGACCAAAAGAATAATAAGTCATCGGCTTCTGCGCCTGGAATTCTAGAGATTATGTAACCTTTTTGAGAAAGTATTTTGCAAAAATTTTCTGTCAATTCAAAGAAAGCTGTCCAATTGACTGGAGTATCTTCTTTCTTTTCTTTTCTGCTAGATTTATATCCACCATCTTCTATTTCTACAGTTTTTCTCCAAGAAGAAGAATCCATACAAATTATAACTCTACTGTTCTCTTCCATATTTCTTACTAGCGAAGAGAAATCAGTTGCCAATTTTCTCATAAAAACTCCTTGGCTTTTTCTGTCATCGAGAAGTTTTTGACCTTTTTTGGCACCGTAATTTCCTACTGTAAAAAGCGTGCGATAAAAAATACCGCTTGCGTCAATAACTAAATTTAATTTCATACTAGAATTTTATTATTGATCCTTCAGAGAAAGTCTTAGTTAATAATGTGTCATTTAAAATATACTGAATAGTTAATATTTTTGTTACACCTGGACAAGGGTCTCCGCCTAATCTGTTGCAAGATTTAATATTTTCATTAGCTAAATATAAATCTACAACTTTATCAGTTACATCTACTGTTTTATCATCTATACCATATTTGGCACTAACAATTTCAACTTTCTTAGTTTCAATTTCTGGTAAATGATTGTTATTAACTCTCATCTTCTTTAAAGAGTTTCTCAGGATCTGGTTAATCCTTGTAGTAGAAAGATTAAAAAGTTCTGCGGCTTCTACTACTTCAAGAGGTTTTTCTCTATCAATACCATAACAAGCTTTAACAATTTCAGCATCTCTATCTTGAAGAAAAGATAAGATTCTCTCAATCTTATTTTTAAGAATAACTGATTCTTCATTATAGAAAGGTGTATTTCCTGCCCCATGGTCAGCTATATCATCAGCCATAGTATCACCTTCATCGTTTGGAGTATCTATAGAAAACTCTTTGTAATTAATACCTTTCCATCTATCAGTTGCCATCAAGTTAGAAATGTTTTCGGGTAATCTAACTACTCTCCTGTTCATCATACAGTTTCTGATGATAGACTGTTTTATCCAAGTAGTAGCGTAAGAAGAAAAAGCTCCTTTAGTAGGATCATATTTTTCTACAGCTTTTAATAAACCAACATTTCCTTCTGAGATAATATCTGCCAAATCCACTCCTTTGTTTTCATATCCTTTAGCAATTTTAACTACTAGTCTAAGATAGTTGCAGATAAGCTCTGATTTAGCTTTTTCACAACCATTTTTAACTTGTTCGAATAGCTCAATAGTATGAGCTTGTGTAGAGTTATTATTTTTTAACTCTTTCATGTAAGTTTTTAACGTATCCATAATTATTTGATTTTGTATTACAAATATAACATATCTTTTCCTAAAAAGAAAACGTTGTACAAAAAAAGAGACAAAGTGTTAATTCTTTGTCTCTTTAGTAATAAAAAGTTCTTGCTTAACGTTTACTATGCAAATCTATTAATAATCTATCAGTTGCATCAACAGCTATAGTTGTTGCTATATCGCTACCAATTCCTTGTGCAAGTAAACCTGTTAATAATTGTGTTGCTATATACTCGCGTTTAGTGAGCCCTTTATGATATGGATTCGATGAGTCTATAGGAAAAGCTAAGTTGTTTCCATTTTCCAATGCTCTTTCTTCATTCATTTCTTTTGCTTTTTCAGGTGTCATTACCAACTAATTTTAAAACAAGCGCCGTCTTTTTGAGAACTTAAATCTTCAATAGAATATCCTCTATTCTTCAGATGATTAATTACCGATGTAGATAATGTGCGATGTTCATAAATGTAAAAATGATTCATTGAACATGCAAGTTTTATTGCTTCATCTATATCTTTAAGTTTATTTAGATTAGATGTATCTATCGAATGTTGAGCTATATTTCTAGCTTCTTCTGCATTTAAAAATTCTTCCATGTTTTATAAGTTAAAAAGGTTATCATCTTTTCCATATTCTCTAATTCTAAGTAGATCTTCTATCGCCATGTTTTGTACTAAGTAATTGACAACAGACTTTAAATCTGACGTAGGAATCACTACAATGTCAAGTTCATATTCATCACCTAAATGAGTATTTGTCATCTCAATTTTGTTATAAACATTCTCAACTACACCTGTTGTAAGTTTTTGTATCATTTGATGTTTTACTAGCCTTTCAACATTAACACCAGATAATCGTTTATGATCTTCGGATACAATATGTTTTACTCTTTTTCTTGCATTATTAAGCAATAAAGAACACTTTGCATCAGTCATTAAACGATGTAGTTTTTCAAATTCTGGACTCATATTTTGCTTCTTTTTAAAAATCTTATCATATCATCATAATGCCAACCTATAAGAAAACATCCGATTAAAAATACAACACCTATTATTATTTTTCCTATCATATCTAAAAAATTGGTTTGTAATTTACAACAGTTACTTGACAATCTTTAAGTTCTCTTTGGATGATTGCTTTAATCTTTTCCCAATCTCCGCCTGCAAGACCAGCACCAATCTTTGGAAGACCTATATGTTTTCCTACAAATAGTGCGTTCATTTTTTTCATACATAAGGTAAGTGCTTCATAACTTAAAGGTTTAGCATCACCATCGGCATGATTCCTTCCATAGTTAAATTGAGTATAGGCATTAACGACAATTAATTCAGGTTCATTACGATTATTCTTATAATCTTCTAATGACCAGATTGTGTTTTCTCCAAGTACTACCGTTTGATAATCAATGTTACCTAATTTATTAACATCAGATCCCCATAGTTCCATTGAAAAACGATCACATCCAAAAGCCTTTGCCATTTGTGGAGCAATTCCTGCACCCATAGTTGAATGACAGTTACACCCATGCGCAATAACATCAAATGTACCAGCCTTGGCAAGTGTAATTAAATCTCCGTCTATTTCTGTATAATTTATCATAGTCTATCACAATTATATTCAATACTTTCAATGACTGTCTTATCAATTGGATAACAAGCAATTGTAGAGTGATCAGTGTCAACAAATCGGTAAAATCCCGTAGTAGTACTGCTTGGTGTCGTTGTACTAAATGATTGAGCTTTAACGGTTACTTCGTAAGATCCTGTATAAGTTAGGATTCGTAAATAGTATTGATTCATATTTCTTTATATGTAATAATTAAAATAGTAATTGACTTTACCCATTGGAAAACTATCTTCAACTTCAGCAAAAACGTAAAATCTGACTTTGTAACAATTTTTCTCTAGAATTTCTTTAATTACTTTTCTACACAATTCAAAAGTTTCAAATGCTCCATTCAGATAAGATTCACCATATTGTGTAACTTTAATCTGGTTTTGTATAGGCAAGGAATAACGATCAGATTTCACTGTTGCATTAATTCCTAAATGCGAAAATGTATCTTTTAACCATTTTTCAATCCTTTCTTCTCTTTTAACCATCCATTTCTCATACTCAGCAATAAACTCTTCATCTGGTCTTTCTCTATAATCTTTTTCTGTTCTCGCCATAAAGAAAAGTAAATTATTATTCCTAGATGGAATATTTCTTGTCATTCCAGTTTTCATCTTGTCTAGTATAAATGATCAAATGTTATGTCTGGAGGAAGATTATCAAAAAGTTTTTTTCTCCAACTTGCAATATCTCTACATTTTCCGTAATCTTCTATTCTTAAAAAACATTCTTCTATTTCTTCAAGAATAGTAACAATATCCTGAATCTTAACAACTGATAATAAATACTTGCAATTATCATCATCTACAAAAAAATCTTTTAGATCAACATAAACTTGTTTAGCTTGACCTAATCGTTTTTCTTTACTTCTATCTTCTATGTCCATTTCTGCTTGTAATTTAGCTGTTTCATTATATGGTATGTCAAAGTCTTCCGGATCAAAATTAATATCATGCTTTCTTTCTTTTGATGTAGAAAGAAAGTACATGATCTTTAACATCTTCAGATATTTCATTCTTGTGATTAGCTACATTAATCTCTATTCATTTTCAGGTCCAAAAAGAGATAATTGGGTGGTCTCTTCACTTACAATATCTTCAGCCTTTTTTCTAGTTCTCTTTTTCTTTTCAGGCTCCACCATTATTACAATCTTAGTAGATTTTGCATGCTCATCAGGTCTGACCAAATTAGATACATCCCAGCGATCCCAGATAAAAACATCTCCTGTTGAAATTTTTTCACAAGGTATATCTTTACCTTCCATAGAACCTAGAATCCTCCAGACTTCACCGTCTACGTCTGTGAATTCTGCAAGAAAGTCTTCAGGTTCTAAATGTGTAGATTTTGCAAACTTTTTAGTATCTCTTAGAAAATTCTTTTTCCAAAGATCCGCCAGTGCTGGCGTAGGGTACTTCATTCTTTTCATTAGTTTAAGGAAAATGTGTTAGTTATTGTTAGCTTTTTTTCGTCTTCTTTTTCTACAGCTTTAATATACATTTCAAGTATAGCTTCTGTTTTTGAAAGTTTGGCTCTTAAAAAATCTAAGTGCTCTTTTAGCATCTGGTTGCAAGACAATAAATCTTGTACATCTTTTTCAGATACTTGCTTTCTTTTATTTCTGTGCGTTTCCATGATGTTTAATGTTTATGTATAAAAATAACAAAATAGTCTATAAAAGAAAATACAGGTAGTTATATAGAAAAAATAAAAACACTATGAAAAATTTAAAAAAATTCTCAGATTTTGCTAGCGAAGACAGAATAGAAGAAAAATCTATTAGTCCAAAAAAAGGATTTATGATTTCTACTAATGTTCAAGATAGTATTAAAAAGCTTTGTGAAGAGATGCTACATCCAGAAGCTAAAGCTTGTCATGAAGACGAGATGAAAGAACATACTTATGAAAGTTATATCAAAGAGTGTGGTTCATATATGCAAGAATGCATGAATGAATGTATGGGAAAAATGTAAAAAACGTCTTTTTAAAAAAAGATATATAGAAAAAACAAAATAACATGAAATACGTAAAAACTTTTGAAAGTTTCCAAGTAAACACTCAAGACGAACTTAACGAAGGAGCAATCTCTTGGTTAAAGGATGTTTTTGGTAAAGTAGCTGAGAAATTCAACGCTTGGAAAGACAAAAAAGCTAAGGAAGCTGCTATTAAATTAGCTGTAGTTATTGAAGAGAAATCTAATGATCCTAAAGTTAAAGCTAAACTTGAAGAAATCAAGAAAGCTTATGAAGCTCTTTCTGATGAGGACAAAAAAACGTTAACTGGATTGACAAAAGATGAAAAATCTATGGCTAAATTAGGTGGAGCTTTAGATGAAGCAGGTATAAAAGAAGTTATTAAAGAATCTGTCAACTTTGAAGGAGAATCTTTAAATGAGTCTATCAATGAATCTGCAAAAGAACTTATAGGAAAAGGTTTAAAAATTCTTTCAATCAGTGCAGCAGTAATGACTATTATTTATATGTGTGCAGTATTCTGTACATTAGTAGGTGCTGGTTATGTTGCTTCTTGGGCAATTGGAGCAGGAATGTCTGCAGGAGCTTTTGCAGGCTGTGGATGTGCAGTATTAGCTGCTTGTGGAATTATTGGTCATAAAGGAGAAGTTATGGCTTCTAAATAAAAGAAACTTAAATCAAAAAAACCTGTAAGATACTTACAGGTTTTTTTATGCGGTATATCAAGATTAACAAATTTTTCCTTCTTTTCTTAATCTATCTTTTTCTTCTTCTATAGTTTTTTCAAGTTTTACATAAGATATTGAAAAATTTGCTGTAAAATAAGAGGCAGCTAATACTATAAGTTGCCACGGTAACATTTTAATATCTAAAGTTATCAAATTTAATTTTCCAATATAGAAAATTCCTATTCCTATTAAAATAGTCATGATATGGTGAATGATTCTGAAATTGTTTAAGTAGAAGATCCAAATTTTAGTTTTCATAGTTTCTATTTTTTAATTGGTTATAGTGTAAAATTAACTACAAGGTGTAAAAAAGTGAAACGTGGTGCAAATATTTATTTTTTTATTCTTCTAAAATGGTCAATATCTACATTATACAACTCGCACAGCCTTTCTGTTGAAAGGTTCTTAAAGATTTCTACTGACATGCCATGTATATAATACCCTTCAATAAACCAAAAACAACGTTGCTTTGCCTCATATAAAGCATCATCAACATTGAATTTAGGGAAAACTTTAATGTCCATTTTTGCGGTTATCTAAAGCTGTTGTAAATATATTATCAGTCGGGTCGTATAAACCTAGATTATAAGTTAACCAATTCTTTTGATCCTCACAGTAAATTTTTATCATCAAATAATTAAGATCTGAGATCCATACATTCTCAAGAGTACCACTTATTGAAGCGGTTTCTATTCTAGGCTTTGACATTTCTAATATTCTTTTTATCTATGAACTATGTTGATGCTAATAGTATCACCGACATTTCGTTTTTTTCTAGAGAAAATCTTGTACTTTTCAGTGTGTAAAATGTATTCTCTTTCGTTAGTCAAACCTCCGTAGATGTAACTAGATTCTACTTTAAGAATCTTGTATTTTTTTGTCTCTATTTTTCTAGGTGTTCTAGAACATGAAAAGAAAAGTAAAATTGACAAAAAGGTAGCAAATATCGTTTTCATACTTTTATTTTTTAAGCGCCTGTTTCCAGACAAAGTTAGAATCTCTTAAATGACTGTGTTCTGTTATCCAGAACGATATGTCATTAAAATCTTTTCTGTTTATCCAACTCCCTTCTCCGTTTAACCTGTAAAAAGTGGTATTAATTAACGATTCTTCTTCTGATGAATATTCATCATTTGGATTATCCGTTTCAGAACCGCTCCATATATCGATAAATCCTTCTGTGCAATGAAGTCTTCTGAAACAGAACCACTTTTCTTCTAGTATCTCTTGTTTTTTCATCTCTCTTTTTTTAGACTATATAACAGAAAAGTTACTCCAGAAATCTCAAATCAACTTCTCAGGAAAAAATCCAGGATGGAAATGGTTCATGAATATCCAACCTAGTATCACTATAGAAATCAAAGCATTGACTTTCTTGACAATAACTTTATCATCATCTGATACTATTTTCTTTATCATACTTTGCACAATCCCTTGGCTTATTAACAATAAGAAAAATTGCCACTGAGAAGAAAGAGCAAAACCTATAATTACCCATGACATGTAGAACATGTTCATTAGTAGATAAAGGCATCCTCTGGAAATCAATGATGATTTTTCTGGCGATCCATTTTCAGAATCCCAAAATCCTTTTTCATTCATTTTAGTAACTAACTCATGGTTAGATTTAGCTTTAGCAAAAATATTAATTTCGTAAAAGAAAAAAATACATGTTAGTAAGAAAAATAATGTTGCCATGTTTTTAATTATTGAGGGTAAATTTTTTCTCCGTCTAAGAAAATTTCTGAAACAGATGGATTTTTTAAAATAGTATTAACATAAGAATAAGGTTTTTTAATCTTATCGTATACTAATCTTTTACCATCTTTATGAACTACGGTAACTACTGACCCTCCAGGTACAGTACTCAGTTCGTTTGTTCTTAAAGAATCGATAACTTTTAAATCTTTCATTTGCATTTAATTTAAGTAAATATAACAAAAATCTGTCTTGTAAAAAATTCATGGACAGATCTATACAAAGATTTAATAAGTATCTATTAAACACTTGAAGAAGTTATTCCTGTGATTTCTTCTCATCACAGGAGTTACATGATTAAGGTTGCGTTCCAATTTCAGATCTTAACACTTGTTTCATTTCCATTAAAGAAAGCTCTTGAGCTACTATAATTGATCCAAGTTGTTTGGAAGGCTTTCTGCTGTACTCAGCTTTTAAAAGTTCTAAAGTAGCTTCAGTATTAGCTACAATTTTAATAATCGCAGGTTCTTCTTTTTTCTTAGGTGCCATATTTTATGTTTTTTTATTTATTCTTCGTCAGAATATTCAGCTTTCATGAGTTCTATGAATATCCAGATCATACTAGCACAATACGCAACAAACAGAAATTTCATAAACCAAATTTTTTATTTTTACAGAAAAGTGCGATTTTAGACTCTTCTACCTCTTCCATATAAGTCTCATAATCTTCATTACTTTGCCTACAATCTTTTAGATCTACACGTTCTCCATGGATAGTGACTCCTTGATCATAAAGGATATAATTACATGTCGAAGAAACTTTTTCATCGATAGCAGAAATTCTAACGTACCGTAGTCCTTTAAAAAATCCATACTTTTCCATCATGGGATTATAGTACCATTTTCCGACTTCTAAATCTTTTCTTTTCATCTTTTCAAAAAAATGGGAGGAACATGAATGCTCCTCCCTTATATATAGAGAACCCTTAAAGGGTGGAAGTGTTTATTATATCACTTTTTCTCTAAAAGTTCTAATCTATTCTAAGAGACCAGATACCTTTTGGATTAGCTTCCCATGATCTACACTGTCTAATCTCATAAATTCCTGCTGGAATAATCCTGTTCAAATGTTCTTCATGTTTTAGGGTTGTAGGATTATCTAACCTGATGTAGCCTAGAATATTCTGTCTATCCTTTTTCTCGTATGGTAAGTAATCCACAGGAGTTTCAAATAAGTGGCTGTCGTACCCGTTAACTTTTTCAGGAACACCTTCTGGGAAATTGTCTATCTGAACAAAGGCCAAGTCTCCTTGTTGAGCTTTAATTCTTTCAAAATTAACATTACCTATCATCCATTTGTAACAACCAATTGTCCAGTTATGTACAGGATTGTAATCTCCACTTTTAGATCTCATAGGGTGAGTTCTATGGAAATGTACTCTGGTAGATTTTTCTAATCTTTCAAAGATAATCAAGAAAGTTGGATAACCTCTACCTTGTGAAGATCCAGTAAGAGTGTAAAACATTAAACCGTAATCATCTCTTCCGTTGAGAGCTTTTTCAACATTTTTAGTAACTGAATTACCCATGTAAGAGAAACCTCTTTTTAAGACAGAGTAAGTTAAACCGTAACAGTATGTTGTTTGGTAACCTCCAATTCTCATGGAAACGTAAGGTACTACTATTTCATTCTTTTCATTATCTACGATTGGAGTAAGAGCGCTCCTAGTTTTTGCTATACCATTGTCTCCTTCTTTAGGTGGTTCAAGTTCATCAGCTGAATCCACTAACTTAGGAATTCCTTTCCATTTTTTTCCTGTATTAGCTTCAAGGTACTCTGGTAGCTCGTAAAGAGTGAAATAGAAGTAAGACATGATATCTTTTTCGTAAGTAGTTCTACCTGAACAAGACTTAGCTATATCTATAGCTACTTCTCTATGTCCTTTTAGCATCTCTTCCCAAAGATCCCAGTTATCATTATAAACAAAGTAAGATTCTCCATTCTTTCTAAAGAAAGTTCCCAGAGGAATATCTCCTTCGTGGATAGCTTGATGTGTTAGAGGATGAGTATCTTTATCAACTGTTAAGAAATCTAAATCATTCATTATCTTGTTGAATGCTCCAGTGCTCTTTTTCTTAATAGTAGCTTTTTGAATTTCTCTAGCTTCTTCAAAATTATCCAAGATAGATTCTACCAAAGAACCACTATCAAGTCTAACATAGAAACTATTACCAGTTCCGCAATTTCTGTAATGTAGATCTGCTATCTTATCACATAATGTATAGAATTCTTCAGCAGTTTCAACTTTTTCAAATACTTTGTTAAAAATGACTGAAGTTTTAACATTTTTTACTGTGCTTTTAGAATTGGAAGCTAAAGTATAAAAAGAATAAGCTCTAGCTAATTCTTTATCAGCTAAGTAAAAATCTTTTAATCTTGCGTAAGTTTTAGTGATCCCATCTAGTTTTCCTTCAACACCCAGAGGTTTAGTGATCCCAAAGTATCTTGCTACTTTATTAAAAATTTTCCTATCCTGATAAAATAGCTTAGATTGAAGAGGTAAAAACTGTACTACTCTAGATAGATCACTAATAGTTTCAATTTTATCATTATTCCTACTGTTGTTTAAGAAAGATTCTATAGGAAATGTGCAATTTCCATACTTTAAGTAAACTTTATCAGCTTCATCTACAATTAGTTCACAATCGTTAATAGTATTGTTAATAATGAACCCTTGACCTAAATCTATTTGAATCTCAAAAGAGCTCCAATAATTAGTTCTATTCAATAACGTAATAACAGGTTCATTGTTAACTTCTATACTAATCTTTTTAGTAGCCCTTTCGTGGCGCCAATTATTAGTAAGAAACACTCTTTTTACTCCTTTGAAAACTCTCCAAGTATCTCTTTCAGAGGATACACTAAAAGTAAGATAGCCTTTTAATTGAGGAATCTTTTTAAGTAAACAATTTGGGCTGTCTGATTCAACTACTGCATATTCTTGAGTGTTTGATCCTTCTGCATCCAGGTTCTTAAGCTCTGCTACTGTGAGATTCATGATCTCTTCTACGATTTCTGCCATGATATTGATTTATTTGATTTTATGCAAAAATAACATTTCATACAATTAGGAGGAAATGTGGTACATCAAAGACCAAACTTTTTGTAAACTTGTCTTTTTTCCCATTGTGTTTTTAAAGCCCCAGCTTCTTCTTCATTCATATCCAAGAGCTTTTGCATCTCTTCTCCAGACCACTCTCTTCTATTTCTATCCCACTCTATATCTATGTCAAGAATATCAATGTCTTCTAAATTAAAGGAAGATAGAGAGTACCCAGAATCCCATATCATTCTTTCTCTCAGGGTCTGTATAGTTTCTGGAGTAAACCAAATCAAGAGCTCAGGGTTCATCACTTCATGAGGTGCTTTTTCCGTATTCCCCAAGTCTACTATAGTCTCAGGAACTAATCTAAGAAACAACATGCAATGATCAGACAAGTGTATGTTAAAATGTATCTCCCAACTAGAACATACATCAACTTCTTTATCAAGAAATATTTTAGTATTTCTTAGTGAAGCTGAATAAATAGAAGCATTACAGACTTTATTGCATTCTTCATCAAAGTATGAATATTTGTCAGTTACTTCTGTCAGTTTCAGTTTTTTCATAATCAAAAAGGTGTAATTTTAGGACTTCCACAAATAGTCTGCTCTTGGCCAAGTTCATCTTCAAAAGTAACGCAATCTCCGTTAACAGTGTACTCCTCAGTCATGAAGTACTCTCCCTTTGCAGTTTTAATCTGGTAATGAGAATGAATAGGTCTCCTGGTGCATTGACGTTGTATTGCAGTAAAGATAAGAATACCAGTGATGATGAAGATTAAAACTGTGAACTGGTGAGATAATCCGAATATATTTCTTTCCATGTTTACTGTTTTGAAAGGGTGTCTGCTTGTTCAACTATGTCCCTTTTGTGTTTAGACTTTTTCTTTTCTTTAGCTTCCACAACTATTACTTGTTGTTTAACTTTTGCTAGGCTATCAGTTAAAATATATAGTTTGTCTAGTTCTACTTTGACAGAATCTAAAGATGCTTTACTTATCAGGTTCTTCTGGGGTGCTGGCTTCTTTTCAGTCATTCTAACAGCTACCAAAGCCATAAAGATACCCAGAGCTATTTTAAAAGTAGACAGCCAACCAATTTCTACATTGTACTTTTTCATCATATTCTTTTTAGTTATATGATAAAAATAACAAAAACTTATACTTTATAGATAATGTGGTACCAAAAGAGCTACTTTTTAGTTTAGATATATAGTTTAAAGGAATTAGTATGAAAGAGAAATGTAAAACATGCGGGCCACAAGAGAGAGTGTTGAAGTTGAAAGAACCTCACATTTACGCTTACTGTTCAGCTTGCGGAACATTCATTAAGTTTGTTCCCAAAGATGAGGTAGATCCAGAAGAAATTGTGAAGAAAGTTAAGACTGGTCGACCTCTGTTCTAACTCAGTCTCGTCTCGCTCAGTCTGGCCTATATAATCTATCTAGACTGTCTTTTTTCACCACAACAACAAGATATTGGTTATATTCTAACCAGACTCGAAAGTTCTGACCAAAGTAAAAAGTTTCAATAAAGATATTAACATTTTTATTGTTAAAAAGTGATAAGATTTAATAAGCAGAAAAAGGAAGCTTTAAAGCTTCCTTTTGTTTTATTACCCAACTATTATGTAGTCAGGACAGGATTCGAACCTGTGATAGATACCATCAGCTGTGGACGCAGTATCTCCGTGAGTCCCGTTGGCATTGTTACTCTCCACTTTCGGGGCGTGTTCCTCTCGCCTCCTGACTATTTTTATCTAATTTTTAGTGGTTACTATTAAAATAATCCCATGCCTGAATCATCTGCTAAATATCTGAGATATGAATTAGTATCTTTAAACATGAATCTAGATCCTCCTCCATACTTTAGATAAGCGTCTTTCTCTTTTTCTACTGGCTGAACTATTTGATGAGTTTTGTAATTTTTTTCTATTACATCATACGGGAAATCGACATCAGATATTCCACAATAAAATTTATCATTGCTTACCCTACATTTTAAGCTTCCGTCTAAGTTTGCATAAAGAACGTGTCCATCCTTATATAGTTCACCATCATATTTAAAATCTTTAATAAGTATTCTTTCCCAAGGCTCACCTTCTACTCTGGATTTAATAGTTGGTCTATCAATAAAGACAAAATCTTCACTAAACCAATTATTAAACTCCGGTTTTAAATATGGCTCACCATAGTAAAAATGTCCTCTCAAGTGTTTTTTAAGCCTATCTACACATTCTTCATAGGTCAATGATATACCATCATATAAATGTCCTATTTGAACATGTTTTCCGTCATATCTTTTTCCTCCAAATTGAGAAAGTCTCTCATTACAATCATCAGGTAAAAATTGAACAGAACACCAATCATCTCCATATCGTTCTCTATAGTAGCAATCTCCATATTTACTACTTTCCTCCTTTCTTAGAATAGTATAATTATCTAATATATTTCTCAATTCAGCCTCTGACATTTTATTAGGTTTTTAAT
>Ga0315908_10001389_pt1 | contig 18215 bp, 15 predicted proteins | sample LakEriMetagenome_12_FD_203520 | JGI IMG/M metagenome (GOLD analysis project Ga0315908, IMG submission 203520) | Freshwater fungal communities from buoy surface, Lake Erie, Ohio, United States - Buoy 4 MA124 | ecosystem: Environmental > Aquatic > Freshwater > Lake > Lake biofilm | place: USA... | reverse complement strand
GCACAGGCTCCATTTGGATGAGGAATAACCGCGCCAAGGAAACTTCTCTAGGATGATCTTTCCTTGTGTGGTCGTAAATCCCTCTTGGCAGAAAATGCGGAGTGTTATAACTTCGCCCGTCTTATGACCTCCGAGCCTGCTGTCATTGTCAATATCTCCGGCTACCTTTTTGCGAATCTCGACAATTTGAAGCACTGGCGCGCCAGGTTGTTGGAAGAATGCCAGTCGCACTGTCTTAAGGGCACGATCCTCCTGAGTACCGAGGGCATCAATCTTTTCCTAGCAGGTCTGCGCGGGGACATCGAGCATCTGCTGACCGAGGTTAGTAAAATTCCCGGACTGGAACTTTTTGCTGCCAAATTCAGTGAAAGCGATCATCAACCGTTCAACCGCATGCTGGTGCGGATCAAGAAGGAAATCATTTCGTTTGGTGTCGATGCGATCAACCCCGCGCGCTATACGTCGCGCCATCTCGCCGCGGCTACCTTGAAGCAGTGGCTCGATGAGGGACGGCCGGTGACATTGCTCGACACCCGTAACGATTACGAGGTTAAGCTTGGGAGTTTTGACAATGCGCTGCGGATCGATATCAGTCACTTCCGCCAGTTCCCCGATGCCGTGGCCCGTTTGCCTGAGGAATTGAAGAAGCAACCGATAGTGACTTTCTGCACTGGTGGGATTCGCTGCGAAAAAGCAGCGCCTTACATGGAGTTGGCCGGATTTGAAAACGTATTTCAGCTCGACGGAGGAATTCTCAAATACTTTGAAGAGGTTGGCGGGGCACACTACCATGGCCAATGTTTTGTATTTGATCACCGCGTGGGGCTAGACCCTGGCTTACGCGAAACTTCAGCGGCTTTGTGTTTTCAATGCCAGGCGCCTTTGGAACCTGAGGATCAACAGGACCCGCGTTACTTGGAGGGCGTCTCCTGCCCTTTCTGCTATCGAAGTAAGGAAGAGAAAATGGAGGAGTTGTTAGCCAGACGGCATGCGGCGATCGCGAAATACGTGAACCCTCTGCCGGGCAGCGTGCCTTATGAAAACGTGCGACCACTTTTTATCAAAAAAGATTTCGATGGCTGGGAACTTGGTGAGGTTCTGTTCCGTTTGTTTTCTCACATTACTGCGGATGAATGGCAGCAGCGTTTATCGGATGGTCGCTTTTCGCAACAAGGAGGCCCAGTGGTCGGTGCCCGCCACATCGTTCGCAACGGCGAGCGCTATGATCAACGCATGACCTTGGCAGCGGAACCTGATGTGAGTGGCGACATCCGCATCGTTTACGAGGATAATGCATTGATCGTTGTGAGAAAACCCGCGCCCCTGCCGATGCATCCCAGTGGCCGATTCCATCGCAATACCCTTCAACACATCATCAACTCCGTGATTCATCCAGCACCGCGTCCGGTGCATCGGCTGGATGCAAACACCGCTGGCCTGGTGTTGTTCGCGCGCACTCGCCATTTCTGTGCCGCCATGCAACGGCAGTTTTTGCGCCATACGATTGAAAAAACCTACCTCGTTCGCGTTCAGGGCTGGCCGGATTGGCAGGAAAAATGCTGCCAGGTTTCGATCAGCAGCCTACCCGCAGCTGCCGGGTCGCGGGAAGTGGATGAGGAAAACGGTCAGCCGTGCCGCACCGATTTTCGGGTGCTGCATCGGTTCGATGACTCCACCACCTTGTTAGAGGCATCACTGCACACGGGGCGCACCAATCAGATTCGCGTTCATCTCAGTCATCTAGGCCACCCGGTTTGCGGAGATGCCACCTACTCGACAGGAGAATCATCCGTCGCGCGGCAGACCCTTGATATTGATATGCAGCCGATGCAGCTGCACGCTTGGAAGTTGGCATGCGATCATCCTGAGACAGGCGAACGCCTGGTCTTTGTCGACGAATGTCCCGACTGGGCGGCATGTCCGGTGCCGGTACTAGGTACGGGAGAATCGAGAAAAGCTTGAGCGATCACTTATTTCCCACCAAAAAACCTATTGCCAATTGCTTCTCTCTGCACTATTAAACATCTTGTATCATTTAATGAAGCTGACTGAATTACTAACCCATCGGCACATTGTTCCTGAGCTTCGGGCTACAGATCGTTGGCAGGCAATGGACGAGTTGCTCGACCATCTGGAGGTGATTGGCGATCTAACGACACCTCTGAGGGAGGAAGTTAGGCAGTCTCTGAAGTTGCGAGAAAACATGGTCAGTACAGGTGTGGGTGGCGGCGTGGCGATCCCGCATGCGTTTTCCGACCACATCGATGAGGTGATCGCCGTTTTTGGAAGATCTAGGGAGGGGATCGATTTTGACTCGCTGGATAACGGTGCTGTGCATTTTGTGATCCTGTTCATTTCTCCGCGGAAATCCTACCAAAAACACCTGCACGCCCTCGCCGCGATCGCGCGCATGTTCACGCGCACCGAAACCTGCACAAAAATGCTGACGGCTGCCGATTCAGAGGACATTTTTGCTTTGTTCCGGCAAAAAACGATTGTGCTTTAGGACCACAATGATGAACGAAACGATTGTCGGCATCGATCTCGGTACCACATACTCTGCCATTGGAGTTGTTGACTCGGGGTTTCCAATGTTGTTGGCGGATGAGGAGGGTAAACGCATCATGCCCAGCGCGGTTTGGTATGGTGTCGAGGGTGAGGTAGAAGTCGGGCGCAAGGCGTTGAGACGAAGGGAGCTTGACGGATTGCGGGTTGTCACCAGCGTGAAGCGTTTCATCGGCCGCGAATTGTCGGATGCCGACCGCCAGGTTTTGCAGGATCGCGATCCTGTGGAAATCAGCGCCACTATTTTGCGCGAACTCAAGCGCATCGCAGAATGGCGGCTCGGTCGGTTGGTCGGCAAGGCGGTGATAACCGTGCCTGCGTATTTTCATGATGGACAACGCAACGCGACCAAACGAGCGGGCGAGTTGGCCGGCTTCGAGGTGCTGCGGGTGTTGAATGAACCCACAGCCGCCGCATTGGCCTATGGTCTGGATAAACTGACCGATAAATCAAGGGTCGCCGTGTATGATTTCGGTGGTGGCACCTTTGATCTATCTCTTCTGGAAATGCAGGATGGGGTGTTTCAAGTGCTAGCGACCCACGGCGACACCCGACTGGGCGGGGATGATATCGACAAGGTTGTCGCTCTCAAAATGCTCGAAAAGGCCGGCATCGATGAATTAAAAGTGCCACGCGAGCTCATGATCCGCTGGCTTGGTGAAGCAGAGAGAGTCAAGTGCGCACTCAGTACAAACGAGCGCGAGTGTTTTTCCATGCCTTTCTACGAGGGACATTGTAGTTTTTCCTACGAGGTCTCGCGAGACGAATTTGAGTCGTGGATTCAACCATGGGTTGCCCGCACCATTGCCTGCTGTAACAAGGTGCTGTGCGATGCTGGCATGCTTCCGTCGTCGGTCAACGCATTGGTTTTGGTAGGCGGCAGCACGCGGATTCCTGCTGTCAGGGCGGCTGCAGAAGCCTGTTTTCAACGGACCGCGGATGTTTCCCAGCATCCCGACGAAGCCGTTGCGCTAGGTGCGACGATCCAGGCGGGCGTGATGAGTGGGGCGATGAAAAAATTGGTGCTGTTGGATGTCACGCCTCTCAGTCTTGGTATCGAAACACTCGGAGGGTTGATGAATGTTCTCATTCCCCGCAATACCACCATTCCCTGCAAAGCAGGAGAGATGTTCACCAATGCGGCGACCGGGCAAGCCGCGATGATGCTCAGGGTCCTGCAAGGGGAACGCGAACTGGCCTGCGACAACTGGGAGTTAGGCCGCGTCGAGATCGCATTTGATCCTATGCCGAAAGGCCAGGCCCGTATCGGCGTGCAGTTCCGCATCGATGAAAACGGCATTCTCGAGGTGTTGGCACGCGATGTGAAAAGCGCTCGCGACCAAATCCTGCAAATCCAACATGCGGCTGTCAATGTCAGCGATGAATCGGTGGAAAAAATGGTGAGCGAATCGGTGGAGTTTGCATTTTCGGACATGGCCGAACGAGTATGGACCGAGGCCCGACTGAAAGCTGAGGAGTTGCTCCCCGCAGTCGATTCAGCTCTCGTGGTCGGTGCTCAGTGGCTCAGTGAGCAAGAACGGGAACGAATTGATCGCGCGGTTTCACGAGTGCGCGAAGTCATGCCTTCAAAACAGGCCAATGCCTTGAAGGAAGCCGTGCAGGAGTTGGACAAAGCCACGGAAAGCCTCGCAGCAAAAATTGTCGAGCAGGCGATGGAGCAGTCGTCTCCCGCGGAGTGGGAAATCAAGTAAATCTGATTTTTCCGTGTTTCAGTCACAGCTGTGTAAGTGGTATTACCCAGCTCAAGCCAACTGTGTTTTTCTGGGCTAACAAGACTTTTGTAGTGCCGAAATGCAAAGAAAGCAAGATGGTCAAGAAAAATGAAATTTTTTTCTGGCAAATTTTCTAAATTTTTATAAATATCACTTTGTCAGCCACGAAAATTATGTCAACAGAAACAGAATATCGACATCATATTCATGTCAGAGGGAATCAGATGGAGATGCAGCACGATTCTTTCGTCGGGCAGTCTCCGTTGTCCGAGGACTTGGAGAGTAAGATGCGGGATTCGCAGGCGCGGTTGTTGCAGCTGCAGTCGGAGCGTGACGAGATTGAGCGCCAGGCTCGCGAGTGGGAGGAGTTGAACTCTAATAAAAAGACTTTCTTGTCGGGCCAAGTTGAGGTGTCGGAAAAGCTGGGCAACGCAGTTACATTGATCGATCGCGAATTACTGGCGATGAGAAAGGAGCTGCATGAACTCGAGCAGTGTCGTCAGGTATTTGACAACAGTTTGCGGAAGATCGGCAAATATGACCCCGAGTCATGGAGTCGCGAGAATTTGAAGATGAATCTCGAAAAGGCGATTGTCGTAATCGAAAACGCGGCCGAAGAATATGACCAGGCGGCGTATCATTTTTCATCAATGCGTTCAGGCGAGATCTTCGGATCGGTGAAAAAAGGACGCAAAGGGGGCATTCATTCGGATAGCGGGGATTTTCTGGCGGACTTGAAAAGCGGGCTAGCATTTAATCTGCCGATTATTACGCTGGGGGCTTTAGCCATCGTACTGTATTTTCTTAAGTAGTTGTTTCATGCCAAATAATGGGACAAACGGGGAGTCCGACCTTCAGCGTCTTCAAGAGAGGAATAACGCGATTGATGCCGAGATGAAAGCCTTGCAGGCATTGCCGGAGAAGCTTCAAATGGAGGAACTGGAAAGGCGAAACACCCTGCCACCCACGGATCTTATCACTACTCGTATCAAGGAGAATCGCTTTGACGAGCGTGTGTCACGTGGTACAGTTAGCAATACCCGCCGCGAGGTAACACACAATTTTTTCCTCACGCTGCTGCTGTTGATTGCCGCAGTAGTGATGATCTGGTGGGCCTACATGTCGTTGCAGCGCTATGGATTTTTTTGAGTGGGAAAGCCGGTTCCGTCCCTGAGGATGAGAGCATCGCGTAAAATTCGCACAGGATGAAGGGCTAAGCGTCCAGTGCCGTCGTGAATCTGGTGACGGCAGCTTGTGCCCGCAGCGGCAATCACTACATCAGTATCGCTGTTGCGGATCGTAGGGAAGAGAACCAACTCACCGATGGAATTGGAGAGATCAAAGTGTTCTTGTTCGTAACCAAAGGAGCCCGCCATGCCGCAACAACCCGAGGGGATCATCTGCACTTGATGGCCCGCCGGTAACTCCAGCATTTTGACTGTCGGCACGAGGGAGGAGAGAGCCTTTTGGTGGCAGTGTCCGTGCAGCTTGATGATTTTTTTCTTCTCAGCAAATGAGGCGCGGGTGATTCGTCCGGCATCCATTTCCCGGCTGATCCACTCGTCAATCGTCAGGCAGTTTTTCGCAAGGGCTCGAGCCTGCTCCTGCTCGCGATCTCGCAGCAGTTCGGGGTATTCATCGCGAAATGTTAGAATCGCCGAGGGTTCTATGCCGATCAACGGGCTTTCCGCAGTGATCACATCGCTGAGCAGGCCGACATTTTTTTCAGCCAGTTCCCGCGCGTGTCGCAGCAATCCCTTCGACAATGCGGAGCGTCCGCTTTCGACATGTTTCGGGATCACGACTTCGTATCCAAGCGCCTCCAGAAGTTCGATTGCGGCGATACCGGTCGGCACGTCGAAGCTGTTGGTGAATTCGTCGCAGAACAAATTGATCAGCCCCTTCGACGGGTGCGGTCGGCGCAGCGGACGGCTCATGAACCAACGGCGCAGGGTGGTGTGGTGCAGCAGGGGAATCGTCCGATCCGGATGAAAACCGCAAAGTTTGTTGGCTTGCCGTCGAAAAAACGGCCTGCCAAAGATGCCGTTCCAAAGCCATGGGGCAAGGGATGCTATCCCTAACATCAATGGAAACGCAGCAATCATGCGCGAACGCCACGGCACGCCGTGAACATCGTGACTCCACTGCATCGCCTCGGCCTTCATTTTTGCAATGTCCACGGTCGAAGGGCACTCGGATTTACAGGCTTTGCAGGAGAGGCACAGGTCGAGAACCTCGTCGAGTTCACCGCTGGCCAGAGCGTGCTGTGGAGATCTGTTGCTGAGAACCTGGCGCAGCATGTTGGCTCGACCGCGCGTGCTGTGCTTTTCTTCGCGGGTGACCTGGTAACTTGGACACATCGTGCCGCCTAACAAGTAGCTCTTGCGGCAATCCCCCGAGCCGTTGCATTTTTCCGCCGCTCTCGTGATGCCCTGGGTATCGGAAAAATCAAAGATCGTCTCGTGATCGGTTGTCGTTTGACCGGGTATATAACGCAGCGAGGTGTCCATCGGCGGGGTGTCGATGATTTTTCCCGGATTGAAAATGTCATTTGGATCGAAAACGGACTTCACTTCGCGCATCATCCGATGGCATTCGGAGCCCACCATGAAGGGAATGAATTCACCGCGCAGGCGGCCGTCGCCGTGTTCGCCGCTCAAGGAGCCGCGGTACTTTTTCACCAGCACGGCGACATCGGTTGCAACATCGCGAAAGAGCTTCACTCCTTCTATGGTCTTCAAGTCAAACAATGGTCGGTTATGCAGTTCGCCCGCACCGGCATGAGCATAATAGACGCATGAAAGTCCGTATTTTTCACGCATCAGGCGGTCGAACTCGGCAATGTAGTCCGGCAGGTCCGCGACTGCCACAGCGGTATCCTCGACCACTTCACGCGGTTTTTTATCGCCGGCGACGTTGCTCATCACGCCTTGCCCCGCACGGCGCAGTTCCCAGACTTTGTTGGCCTCGGCACCTCTCAACACGGGCCATGCATAACCAAGACCCGCAGCGCGCATTTGTTGCTCGAGCAGATGGAATGTTTGATCTGCCTCGCTGCTGTCTTCAAGCCGCAATTCCACCACCAGGATCGCGCCGGGGTCACCCTGCACAAAATCCCGGTTCCGGCTTTGCTCGGGACTCTGCCGGGTGCAGTCGAGGATGTTGCGGTCAATTAATTCCACGGCGGATGGCCGATGCTCCATCGCCAGCAGTGTCGCTCGCAGCGCCTCGTCCACGGTGGCAAAATGTCCGCACATCAGCACGGGGGGCGGCGGTAACGGCTCGCAATTTAATTCGAACTCACAGCAGAGAAACAGGGTGCCTTCTGATCCCGCAATCAGGCGGCAGAAGTTGAAGTCGTCTCGTCCAGGAGAATCAAAAACTTCTGCATCCATCAAGGCGTCGAGAGCATATCCGGTATTGCGGCGAGTTACCGATTTTTTGGGGAAATTCTGCTCGATGGTTTCGCGGTTGCCGGTGTTTTCCAGCATGTCGCGAATTTCTCGATAAATCGATGATTCGAGCGTTTCACCCTCGCACTTGGCGTGAAATTGTTCGCGCGTCAACGCTCCGAATGTGACTTCGGAGCCGTCACTTAAAAACCCTCGGCAGGAAACCAGATGGTTGCGCGTGCTGCCGTAAACGATGGAATTGGCACCGCAGGAGTTGTTGCCGACCATGCCGCCGATCATCGCCCGGTTGGCGGTCGCAGTTTCCGGGGCGAAAAAAATTCCATGCGGTGCCAGTGCGGCATTGAGTTCGTTGCGCACGACACCTGGTTGCACTTTCACTCGCCGCGTTTGGGTATCGATCGCGAGGATACCGTTCATATGCCGACCCATGTCGATCACAATACCGCTGCCGACGACCTGTCCGGCGAGTGATGTTCCGGCCGTCCGTGGAATCAGGCCGAGCCGATGTTGCCGAGCAAAAGCGATTATTGCTGCCAGATCTGCCGCGCTGCGTGGCATACAAACGGCCACCGGCAGTTCCTGATACTCCGAGGCATCAGTTGCATAGAGTTTTCTGGTCAGCACATCGGTGTGCAGTTCGCCCTCGAGTCGTGTGCCAAGGTTTTGCCAGTCAGGGATCATAATGCGTTTTTTACATTCGTTCCGGAACGGGAATTCCTAACAATTCCAGACCCGTGGCGAGGGTGCGGGTGGTTACATGGCAGAGAGTTAGCCGGCTGTGACGAGTGATTCCCTCAGCCTTGAGAACCGGACAGGCTTCAAAGTAAGAATGAAACGCCCGCGCAGTTTCCAATAGATAACTCGTAAGGATGTTTGGACGGCAGTCGTCAAGCACGGCGGGCACTACCTCAGCGAAGCGGGAAAGCAGGCGCGCCAGATGCAGTTCGGCGTCCTCGACCAATTCAATCGCCGCTCCCGGATGGAACGGCTCCTCCAGCTTGCGAAAAATGGAGCGCGCTCGCACGTAACTATAAAACAAATACGGCGCTGTGTCGCCTTCGAGCGCGACCATCTTGTCGAGATCGAAAACATAGTCTGACAAGCGGTGATGTGCGAGTTCGGTGAACTTCACTGCGCTGATGCCGATCAGTTCCGCAAGCGCGGCGCGTTCGTCGTCAGTATCCAACCGACTTCTTTCATTCACTGTTTTGCGCGACGCGGTGACTGCATCGTCGAGAACATCCGCGAGCTGTGGCAGATCACCGGCGCGGGTTTTTAGCGGTTTTCCGTCGGTGCCAAGGATAGTTCCAAATGCGATGTGCCGCAAATCGAGATCGCCAAGACCAAGTCGCGCCGCAACGGCAAACAGCTGCTGGAAATGCGAGGACTGGCGGTGGTCGACAACATACCAGATCGACTCCGCCTTCCATTCATCGTTGCGGAATTGCAGCGTTGCGATGTCGGTCGTGGCATAGTTGTAAGCACCATCGCTCTTGCGGATCATCATCGGAAAATCGGTCCACTCGCCATCCTTGCGGATCAAAAACGGATCCTTGGTGGGATCACTGATCGAGCTGTCCGAAAAGATGCACATGGCTCCGTCGCTGTCACGGGCGAGATCTTGATCTAATAATTTTTTCACCAGCGGCGCCAGTGCATCATTGTAGGCGCTTTCGCCAAGCCAGTGGTCAAAACGAACATCGAGGCGTTGATAGATTTGTTGTAGTCCCTGTTTCGAAAGTTCCAGGCAGCGCGACCAAATCGCAAAATTTTCCGCATCGCCCTGTTGAAGTTTGACCAATTCCGCACGACATTGTTCGCGGATACTTTCATCGGATTTCGATGCATCGCTGGCGTGGCGATAAAGGCGCAGCAGCTCCGCAAGGGGATTAGCTAGCAGCGCATCTTGATCGAGAATATTTTTCCACGCCCAGGTAACCATCCCAAACTGTGTGCCCCAGTCGCCTATGTGGTTGTCGGTGATCACCTTGTGACCCAAAAACGAGGCGATGCGCGCTAGGCTGTCGCCGAGAATCGTTGAGCGGATGTGACCAATGTGCATCGGCTTGGCGACGTTGGGGGCTGAGAAATCGATTACTATGGTGCGCGCATTGGTCACAGGTTCAACCCCCAGTCGCTCATCGCAGGCCGCTTGTTGCATGCGTGTGGCATAAATTTCCTCTTTGATGCGGAAGTTGATGAATCCCGGCCCGGCGATTTCCGCAGTGGCGATGCCGTCTGCTGGCCAGGCGGCGATGATTTGTTCCGCAAGCGCGCGCGGGTTTATCTTGCGCGACTTGGCAAGCACCATCGCAGCGTTCGTTTGATAATCGCCGAAGCGCAGATCTGTCGCCGGGCTGACAGCGGCGGATGTCGGTTCGCCCAATTCGGAAGAGAGAACGGCGGCGAGTGCGGATTCGAGTTGCTTAACTAGGGTCATGATCGGAGTTCTGCGGGACGCATCTTGTAGAGTGAAACGGCGGGCATTTCCAACACAAATCCCCCGAAACATGCCATCGTGGACTTTTGCGTGGTTGCGGACCGCATTATTTTTCCCTAAGATCCACGCATGCCTTGTGTCTGGTGCGATGGAAAATGGATCGATGATGGACTGCTTTCGGTCGCAGCGGATGACCGCGGATTACTGCATGGACTCGGAGCATTTGAAACGATGCTGGCGGTTGATGGTGTAATCCGCCATGCCGGCAAACACCTGATGCGACTGCAAAAATCGGTTGATTTGTTAGGACTTCCCTCGTTTGAAAAAATCGACCTCGATACCGTGGTTGCGGAATTGTGTTTAAAAAACCACTGCGAAACCGGTCAGGCAAGAATTAGGCTCACACTGACAGCGGGAGAGGGGGCCTTGAGGAATTTGCGATCAGGTGGCTCCGCCCGAATCATCATCAGCGCAGTGCCTTGTCTCCCTCAAAACGATTCTTTATGCGCCGTCACCCTGCCTTGGTTGCGTAACGATCGAAGTCCGCTGGCGGGCCTGAAAACCACCTCTTATGCGGAAAATCTCGTCGCGCTCGACTGGGCGCGTCAGCAGGGAGCTGACGAAGGTATTTTTTTCAATACCAGCGGTCATCTCTGCGAGGGGGCGACCAGCAATGTTTTCCTTGTTGTCGCCGGTGCATTGCTCACACCTTCTCTCCACTCCGGATGTCTTCCGGGTGTCATGCGCGAAGTGCTCATCGAGTCGGCGCTGAAACATGGCGTATCCCTGATGGAACAGGATATTTCCCGTGAACTTTTCGCGCAGGCGGAAGCGATATTATTCACTTCAGCGGCCCGTGGAATCGTGGCGGCAAGAAGCTGTGATGGAAAAAGTTTAATCGTTCCTGATTTGCTGCGACCGCTAATGCACGCCTGTTTCTGACGCGCTTGTTCACCGGGCGGTTTACGCCAGTTGCAGTTGCGGGTTGTTGGCCAGGCGCTCGGAGATGTTGTCCCAACCGCCATCGCGTTGCAGGTTGAAAACGTGCAGATAAAGTCCGACAATTTTCGGCTCGTTGTGCTCGAGCAGTTTGGCGATGCCATCGTCAAGGCGCGTGTTGTCCATCACCGCGGGCAGCTCGCCGTGGATCGATCCCTTGCCGTCGTGGAAAATGCCCAGCGCATCGCAGAAGGTTCCTAGCATCGCTTGGTGTCCGGCCATGAACCACGCCTGCAGCAGGTGCTCGCCCAAGGTGTCCGACGCCCGTAGTTGGAGGGTTTGCAGGATCCATTTGTATTGATCGGCGGTGGATTTCTTGGCGACGAAAACCGGGCGGAGCTTGCGCGCGTTGGCCAGGGTGGCCAAGGTGTGTTTGTAAACATTCTTGTCGTTCGCGCGGAACCAGTCCAGCATGCGGGTGACGAGTGCGGGATCGACGGCTTTGTAGAGTTCGTGGGGCTTCATATCAGAATTGCGCGTGCGGTGTTTTGGGCAAATTTTCGGAAATATGCAAGTGGCAAGATCGATGATTGGTTGAAATATGCTGCAATGCTTATAGAATCGAGCCATCAACGTGGAAAAAGCCCGAACCTTACGCTGGCTGATGGCGCTGGGGTTTCCTGCTGGTATGATCATATTCGCTGTCTGGAAAATCGAGCAGGCGGTGCAGATGACCACATCTTCGGCTGCACATCGGCTGGATCAGGTTCTCGCGGCGATCACCGGCAGTAGCATAAAAATGGTGGCCGACCTGGCGGTGATCGAGGAAAAAAAACATCACCGAACTCGCATTAATGGAGATGCGCATGAGCGCGAGAAATCTGCACTGGAGCCAAATTGATCCCGGATCACTGAGCGCTGCTTTGAAAATCAGCACCGCTCAGATGTGCTTTTGCCTGGCCAACCAGATAAAGGCTTCCGGCAATTAATACCGGGGCTGCGTGTTTCAACGCTGCATCGAGTGCCGTGGCAAAATCCACATGGGCTTCGCAAGATGGATTGGCATCGGGCGTGGCCGCCAGCAATTCTTCTGTGTTGAGAGCGCGAGGGCTATTCACTGGACAGAAAAAAATTCTCTCCGCGATCGGGGCGAGAAGTGTCAGCACGCCCGACACGTCTTTTGAGGAAACGGCAGAGAAAATCAGCGAGGGTTTGATGCCGGGAAACATCGCGTTCCATGTTTCGATCAGCACGGCTGCAGCGTGGGGATTGTGCGCGCCATCGAGGATCAGGGTTGCTCCTTGATGGTTGATCATTTCAAAACGACCGGGCCAATAAGTGTGGGAGAGACCGTATTGCACCGATTCGTAGCGAAGTTCGACTGCGGCCGCATGCAGAGCAGCCAGTGCTGCCGCCGCATTTTGCTGTTGATGCGGGCCGGCCAGCGACAGCGGATAACCAGTCAAGGGTTCTCTGATAACCGTGAGCGGAGCACGCATTTCGTTAGACTGTATCGCAATCACCCGCTCGACATCCGGATGTTGCGCGGCGGAAATCACGGGCTTGAGCGGACGAATAATGCCGGCTTTTTCCACCGCGATTTTCTCCAGCGTGTCGCCAAGCCATTGCATGTGATCGAGTCCGACTGGAGTAATCACCGCCACATCCGCAGGCACTGCCGTGGTGGCATCGAGCCTTCCCCCCATGCCGGTTTCCAGAACGATCAATTCGCATTCTTTTTCAGCAAAATATTTCATCGCCAAGGTAAGGGTGATTTCAAAAAACGTCGGATGTGTCTCCATCGACTCGCAGAGATCGCGCAATGCGGTGAGGTGCATGAGACAATCGTCCTCGGAAATTTCCACGCCGGAAACCACGATGCGTTCCCGATAGTCGATGAGGTGCGGCGAGGTGAATAATCCGGTTCGCAGGCCGGAGGCGCGGGCCACGGCATCGATGAATGCGCAAGTGGATCCCTTGCCGTTGGTACCGGCCACGTGGATCACGCGGACGCCGCGGGCCGGATAGGCGAGATAGCGACGCAGCAATTCGCGAGGCCCGTCCAACCCGAGTTTGATGCCGAACATCTGGGTGGAAAACAACCAGGAGATCGCTTCAGGATACGTCATGCGGGAGGGGCAGCATGTAAGTCAGCAGTTTGCCCAGCTTGCCGCGGAGATTCTTGCGGGCGACAATGTCATCCACCAGGCCGTGTTCCATCATGAACTCTGCCGTTTGAAATCCGGGCGGCAGGTTCTGGTGAGTGGTTTCCTTGACCACCCGCGGTCCCGCGAAGCCGATCATGCATTTCGGTTCGGCCAGATTGACGTCGCCAATGGTCGCGAATGATGCCGTGACGCCGCCGGTGGTGGGATGGGTCATCACGGATATATAAGGAAGTTTTGCTTCGGAATGCAGGGCCAGTGCGCCACAGGTTTTGGCCATTTGCATCAACGACAACATGCCTTCCTGCATGCGCGCGCCGGAGGAGGCCGAGATGATGATTACACCACGTTTCTCCGCAGTCGCCAGTTCGATTGCACGGGTTATTTTTTCACCGACCACCGAGCCCATCGATCCGGCGAAAAAACGGAAGTCCATGACCGCGATCACCGCCGGCATTCCTTCGATGCGCAGTCGACCGGTGATCACTGCATCGTTCAGTTCGCTGCTCTTGCGTTGCTGCTCGATCTTTTCACTGTAGTTCGCAAAGCCCAGAGGATTGGCGGACACCATATCCGCATTGGTTTCCTCGAAACTCCCGGGGTCGGCGAGATTCTCTATGCGCTCGCGGGATCCCATTAAAAAATGATGACCGCAGGGCGGACAGACGTTGAGGTTTTGCTTCAGATCCAGTTGGTGCAGCATCGCGTCGCATGACGGACATTTGGTCCACATGCCTTCGGGCATGTCTTCGCGTTTGTCCTGCGGACGAAGTCGTGGTTTGTCGAAAATTCCCATGATGATAATGATGGACGGACACCGGGTTTTGGTGCGCCCTGCGGCGGCATCCTACCCTCTCATGACGGTTACGACAACTACGTTTTCAAAGCGGTTCGCGCGTAATATTTTCGCGCATTCGTGAACTGTGGCTCCGGTTGTGAATACGTCGTCGATCAACACAGCCCCTTGAGGTTGATTTTTTCGCAATAACGTTTTGCCCTGGCGGGAAAGCTGGATCGCCCCGCGCAGGTTTTGCAGGCGTTTCTTCCGGCTCAGATGTGTCTGGGTCTCGGTGGCGCGAACTCGCTTCAGCACGGGCACCACGGGGAGATCGAGCATTTTTCCCAGATGGCGGGCGATTTCTTCGGATTGGTTGAAAAAGCGGTGCTGCTGTCGCCGCCAGTGCAGCGGCACGGGAACCAGCGGCCAATGCTGCTCCAGGGCGAGCTGGAGACGAGGGTCGGCAAAAGCCTCGGCGGCGATACTGGCGAGATCCCTCGCAAGATGGATGGCGCGGCTGTATTTGAAGTGATGGATTAATTCGCGCGCCGCATCGCTGCAATCAAGCACCGGACGCGCAAACGAGAATGCATAATCCAGCCCCGTGCAGTTCGGGCAGACAAAGGTGCTCAGGATGTTTCCTTCGAACATCTCCCCGCACTTTTCGCAATAGGGCTCGACGATCCTCGGCAGGTTTTTGTTGCAGTGCCCGCATAAGTATTTTCCTTGCTGTTGGACCTGGTGGCAGATTTCGCAGAAAGGAGGGAATAGCAGGTCGAGAAGGGCTGTGGTCCGTTTTTTCCAGACAGGCTCTCCGGCCCTCTCAGAACTCTTCATACATCCTCCGTTGTGTGATCATCAGGGTGACGATGCCGACCGCCACCGCCGCTGTGATTACAATCGCTACCTGGACCGGTGTGTATCCTGCTATCCGAAAAATGGATTCGGCCTGGTTGCTCATCTGCGAGGTGAAAAAATACGGAAATGCCGCGAATATTACGCTGCTTGCGGCGTGCAATCCACAGGACGCATAGAGCGACGCGCTGCGTTGACGTGCCAATCCCAGCACCATGCCGAAAACCAGCACGGGAATAAACCATCCGCAAATTCTTCGCACGGCGGAGGCCTGCATGATGATCGCCTTCAAAACATGCCAGCCTGCATCCATGCTCACCACAGCAGGTTCGACCCAGATGATCTGATGCTGCCAAGCATGAGCCACGGCACCCAGTAACGCCACTAGAAAAATCGCCGTAAAGGTGGGGAAACTCCGCAATAGAATGCCTAACAAAATTCCTCGTAGTAGGATTTCGGTTAGAATGGCAATAAGCAGCGCCCAGAGGCAGGATGTCGCCATCCGAGTCCAATCAATCGTTGTTGTCCCAACCAGTGAACCACCATACATGCCGATTCCGATCGCGATGACCAGGAATGCGGTGGCGAGGAGAAAACCAGTTAGAAAATCCCGGCCTTTCTGGGGATTTGTCCGTAAACCACCGCGGAGCGATGAAGCGGTGTCGGTGGGGAATAGCAGCAGTTGCCATGGCCTGCGCTGTACGGGCATCGATACGAACTTTGTTGTTAGACCTTTTATCAAAAATGGCAATAGGATCAGCGCCGACACCGCTACGGAATAGCGGAATAAATCAACCAGGGTGGCACTCTCCGAAAATCTGCTAAATCCGAGCAATAGAAAATTTGTGAGTTTTTCATGAGTGATTTCCCGCGCCGCCGAACCGAGGGCGTGCAATGCAGGTAGCATCAGCATGCCGAGCAGCACGGAGCCTATGAGGAACAGCAGCACTTTCACTGCATCGTTACGCATCAATCGGAACACAATTTACTTATGAACCAATTTCGGCCGCTTGAAAAGAAAATCCGGCCGGTGCGGTCACCAATCGATGCTTAAACCGCCGAAAACTCCAAATCCGGAACCGGCGATGGGATCACCGTAGAAATCGGAGAGAAGGTAGTTTTCATTCGTCAGGTTTTCTAATCGAGCGTGCAATCGCATGTGCTCGGAAATACGATACTGTGAATAAATCCGCCACAGGGTGTAGCCGTCGAGGTCATCGCCACCCCACGAATGGTCGGTCAGCGTGCGCAGGCCGATACCGATCATCAGTTTCTCCCCAGCCTGCCAGTCGAGCGAAGCCTGAAGATGGCTTTTCGGTTGCTCGCTTATGCTTTCTGGCAAATAAGTCCATGCCAGCCGATACGTAAGGTCATCGCGAAACAACCGACCCTTGACGGCTGTTTCCAGGCCATGGGTGGCGGTGATTCCTTCGCGGTTGATCGGCATCGGCTGCGCGAAGCTGTCGATGTTATCGCTGATTTCATTGCGAAAGATAGTTGCCTGAAACCACTGCGCAGAGCCGATTTTCTGTTCGATGCCGATGTCCCATCCGATTGAGGATTCGGCGTTCAAACCGGGGTTGCCCGCACCGAATGAAGATCCATACAAATCGAGGTAACTCGGCGCGCGGAATGACGAGCCGACCCCTGCTCGAACGATGGTCGCGGATTTTTTCAGCTGATATGACGACCCCACTCGCCAGGTTGTCTCGTCGCCATAGGCATCATAATGTTCGAAGCGCAGCGCCGCATAAGTATGCCAGTCGGGCAATGGCTGCCATTCCAGTGCCGCATGCGCTCCGTAGCGGTCGCGGTCCGCCGCAGTGCCGATGGTGTTGCTGAAATCACTGCGATGCGCAAAAATACCACTGAGGAAATGCAAGTTCTCGGAGAATGCGATGTCGTGATCATTGCTCAGACTGACCGCCCGTAGGTCGGTGCCGTAATGCCCGTAAGAGGAATCGCTGCCGTAGAATTCCTGCTGGAATCCCGCGAGCAATGTGGTGTGCCAATCGTTGTTGATTTTGCCCTTCGCATAAACGGTGGTCAGTGTGGCATCGTAGCCGTCCTGCGACAGGCCGCGGTTGTTGTAGTCGGATGTCAGACCTCGGAAGGTGAGTCCAATCAACCAGTCGCGACCGGTCGATTGCTCGACCCGCAGTGCGGAGCTACTCTGATTGAAATCCTGCGATGGTGCGTCGTTCTCGGTTTCTTCATAAGCGCCGGAAACAAAATACGAGAGTCCCTGGGTCTCGCCCGCGTACTTCAGTGCCGTGCTGTAGCTGCCGAAGGAACCGGCCTCAGCAAACAACCCGACGCGGGGATCGCCCTGGCCGCTTGCGGTTTCCATCCACAATACCCCGCCGACCGATTCACCGCCGTATGCCGCGCCCTGGGCGCCGCGCAGGATTTCGATGCGGCCGAGGTCAAAGACCCGCGATGAGCCGAGAATGTTGCCTAGTGGCGTGGTGGAATCGCTCAAGCGCATGCCGTCGACGACCATCTGCGAATAGTTTGTCGTGGTGCCGCGGATGAACAGTGAGCCCAGGGCGCCGGTCTCGCCGCCGGTGGATGTGGAGATCACTCCCGGCGATTCATTGAGCGCGTCGCGCAATTGCCGCAACCCGCGCGCCTGCAATTCGGTGGGATCGAGCACGGTCACCGCGCTTGTGACATCGGCGGCATCCCGCGGTACCCGCAACGCGGAGACCACCAGTTTTTCGAGTTCCGATTCCACCTCGGCCGCAGCTTGTGCAACAGGAAAGAGTATCGCCAACAACCCTCGTGCCATGACAGCACGCCAACGCTGACCCGCCTGGGGCCTTATTTTTTTTTCGTTCATGTAATGTCTCCGTTCGCCTGAGATCCGCAGGCGGCTAGAATGATGACCAGGCTGGCGATCTGACTTTTTCCCTCCGCTTGCGCAGTGGAAAATCACAGTGGCGGTACCGCGCCGGATTCACACCGGCTTCCCCATCAATTGACTGCCCCATCCAAGGGCTTCCCGATCATGCCGGTTTGACCCGGCAACCGGATGTTGATGCCCCAGCGCAGTTCTTGTCAAGGCGCGAGTTCCAAAAGCAAACGCAACGGTGTGAGAGAGGCATCCGACAAAAGTTTTAAAATTTTCAAAAGAGAAAGGGTTGTTACGCCCCTTCCCTTTTGATGGGTAAGATGTTACCGGTTGTCTCCTCGTCCAAAATTCAACAGCCATGTGAGGTGCGCTAAAATTCTGGACCATAATCCAACCAACAACAAGAATTAGATTATGAACAAAACGAAGCGAAAATTCACAGCAGAATTCAAAGAGCAAGCATTGGGGCTAAT
>Ga0315908_10001388_pt1 | contig 18221 bp, 17 predicted proteins | sample LakEriMetagenome_12_FD_203520 | JGI IMG/M metagenome (GOLD analysis project Ga0315908, IMG submission 203520) | Freshwater fungal communities from buoy surface, Lake Erie, Ohio, United States - Buoy 4 MA124 | ecosystem: Environmental > Aquatic > Freshwater > Lake > Lake biofilm | place: USA... | reverse complement strand
AAGCTCATGCTCGACGGCGAAGCAATCATCGTCGCCATCCAGGCGGTCCCGAGCGCTGAGTCGCTGGGCACCGAGGCTGCACCCGCTGCGGCAGAGGACGCACCGGCCGCCGAAGGCGCTGCCGAATAATCATGACCGATGCGTGGCTCGTAGTCGGGCTTGGTAACCCCGGGCCTGACTACGCCGCGCATCGCCATTCCGTCGGTCACCGCGTCATCGACAGCCTCGCCGAACAGATGGGCGAGAAGACCAAGCGTCACAAGTCCATTGCGATGGTCGCCGAGGGGCGTTTCCAGCCCGGCACCGACAAGGTAATCCTCGCGACGTTGATGTGTTTCATGAATGCGTCGGGCGGGCCGATCGGGCAACTTGCGAAGTTTTTCGGAATCGAACCCGACCACGTCATCGTCATTCACGACGACGTTGACCTGCCGTTCGACACCGTGCGCATCAAACTGGGGGGCGGTCACGGCGGACAGAACGGTGTTCGTTCCACCATCGCCCACATCGGCGCGGATTTCCTGCGCGTTCGAGTTGGTGTCGGTCGCCCGGCGGGCCAGAAGGACACTGCGGTGCACGTGCTTGAACCGTTCACCAAGGTCGAACGCGAGACTGTTCCGAACCTTGTTGCCGACGCGGCCGGCGCAGTCGAGTCGATTGTTCTCGAGGGACTCGCGAAAGCGCAACTGCGGTACCACTCGCCCTCGTGATTTTTGCCCAGCCGTAGACTGTCGAGGTGAGTCTTCGGGGAGTGGCATCGGTGTTGGTCGATGCCGCGAACCAACTTCGAGGCCCGGCACTGTCGCTCGAAGACGGAGCCCGCGCCCCTCTCATCGCCGCGATGTGCCGCGAGCCGAAACTCGTGTTGCTTGTCACTGCGACGGGCAACGAAGCCCAGGCGTTGTCCGAGTCGCTCGCGACGTGGGGCGTTCGCGCGCTCATCTTTCCGTCGTGGGAGACCCTCCCGCACGAACGACTCAGCCCCTCGAGCGAAACCGTCGCGAACCGAATCGCGACTCTGCGAGCACTGCGCGCCTGGAACGGTATCGAGAGCCTTGTCATCATTTCGAGTGTGCGTGCGGCACTGCAGCCACTCGCCGCTGACCTCGCTGACCGGCCGCTGCTGACCATTTCGGTCGGGGAACGCCGAAACCTGCTCGAGGTGTCACGGTCACTCGTCGAGTTGGGTTACCAGCGTGTCGACCTCGTGTCGCGCCGCGGAGAGGTCGCGGTCCGAGGCGGAATCCTTGACGTCTTCCCACCGCTCGCCGCCCATCCCGTCCGAGTCGATTTCTTTGGGGACGACATCGACGAGATCCGCGAATTCGCGGTGTCGGACCAGCGTTCGCTCGGGCTCGTCACATCCGTCGAGATCACGCCTGTTCGAGAGATTGCTCTGACCGCCGACGTGCGCGCCAAGGCGCGGAAGCTGGCTGATACGTTCCCAGCGCTGCGGTCTCTGGCCGAGCCCATCGCCGAGGGCATTGGTGTCATTGGCATGGAGTCGCTCTTGCCGGTGCTGGTCGACAACGTCGTTCCGCTCATGGACTATTTCCCCGAGACAGCCACCGTCATCGTGGTCGGACCCGACCGGGTTCGCGCCCGTGCCGAGAGCCTTCGCATCACGAACCAAGAATTCCTCGCCGCCGCCTGGAATCAGGTGGGCGACGGAGGTGTCGTGCCGATCAATGTCGACAAGGCCGATTTCGTCGAGTTCGACCAGTTCCGCGCCGACGTCGCTCGCCGCGACTATTTCACGATGACGGCGCTGAACTCGGGGCTCGAAGAGCGGGTCGAATCGAAGCCGATTCCGTCCTTCATCGGCGACCCGGACGGCGCGGTGAACTTCGTTGGAGAGAGGCTCGCGGCGAAGGGGATTGTCATTGTTGTCGCAGCGGGGCACGGAACGCTCGAACGTGCGCGTGACCTGCTGGCCGAGGCAGGGCTTGCCGCTCGTCCCGTCGAGTTCGTTCCCGACAACCCCGAAACGGGTGTCGCCTATTTGGTGCAGGGGACGATCGACCACGGAGTGGAGATTGTCGACGCATCGCTGACGGTCATGGGCGAAACCGAATTCTTTGGGCGCCGCGAAACGCGGGGCAGCCGCGATGCGACTCGACTCGCGTCGAAACGCAAAACCACGGTCGACCCGTTGCAGTTGACCAAGGGCGATTTCGTCGTTCACGAGACGCACGGAATCGGGCGTTTCCTCGAATTGGTTGAGCGCGAGATTGTCATCTCGGCCAAGACTAAGCAGAAAGCACTTCGCGAATACCTGGTGTTGGAGTACGCCCCCAGCAAACGCGGCTACCCCGGCGACAAGTTGTACGTTCCGACCGACCAGTTGGGACTCGTGTCGAGGTACGTCGGCGGCGAAGACCCGAGCCTGTCCAAGATGGGCGGTTCGGACTGGTCGTCGACGAAGGGTCGTGCGCGGAAGGCCGTTCGCGACATCGCGGTAGGACTCGTCAAGTTGTATGCGGCCAGGGCCGCGAGCCGCGGATTCGTGTTCCCGCCCGACACCCCGTGGCAACGTGAGCTCGAGGACGCGTTCCCGTACCACGAGACCCCCGACCAGTTGACGACGATCGACGAGGTCAAAGCCGACATGGAGAGCGAAATCCCGATGGATCGGCTGTTGGCGGGTGACGTCGGGTTCGGCAAGACCGAGGTCGCGGTTCGCGCCGCGTTCAAGGCGGTCATGGCGGGTAAACAAGTCGCGATCATTGCTCCGACCACCCTGCTGGTTCGCCAGCACATCGAAACCTTCCGCGAACGCTTCGCCGGATTCCCCGTGACGCTCGCGCCACTGTCAAGGTTTCAAACCGACGCCGAAGCGAAACACACGCTCGCGTCGCTCGCTGACGGCTCACTCGACGTCGTCATCGGAACACACCGATTGTTGTCGAAAGGAATTGTGTTCAAGGACCTCGGGCTGGTCGTCATCGACGAAGAACAACGATTCGGCGTGGAACACAAAGAGACCCTGAAACAACTGAAGACCAACGTCGACGTCTTGTCGATGAGCGCGACGCCGATTCCGCGCACGCTCGAGATGGCGATTGCGGGGATTCGCGAGATGTCGACCCTGGCGACCCCGCCGGAGGAACGCCACCCCGTCCTCACCTATGTCGGTCAGTATTCGGACGAACAGGTCGCCGCGGCCATCAAGCGCGAGCTGTTGCGCGAGGGACAGGTGTTCTACGTGCACAACCGCGTGTCGACGATTCCGGGAGTCGCCGCGAAACTTGCCGAACTTGTCCCCGACGCGCGAATTGCTGTGGCCCACGGAAAAATGCCGGAAGCGGCACTCGAAAAAGTCATGGTCGATTTCTGGGAACGCCGATTCGATGTTCTCGTGTCGACGACGATCGTCGAGACGGGCCTCGATATCCCCAACGCGAACACGCTCATCATCGACCGCGCGGACAAGTACGGACTGAGCCAGTTACACCAATTGCGCGGACGCGTTGGCCGTTCGCGGGAGCGGGCCTACGCGTACTTCCTCTACGACCGCGACCACGAACTGAGCGAGACCGCTTACGAGCGATTGAAGACCATCGCCCAGAACTCGGACTTGGGCGGGGGAATGGCGATCGCGCTGAAAGACCTCGAACTGCGCGGAGCCGGCAACCTGCTGGGTGGCGAACAGGCCGGACACATCGCGGGCGTCGGCTTCGACCTGTATTTGCGAATGATTTCCGAGGCGATTGGCGAATTCAAAGGTGAGGCCGCCCCCGAGTCGAACGACCTGCGACTCGAGATTCCGGTCGATGCGCGAATCCCCGAGGACTACATCGAGAGCGAACGCCTGCGACTCGAGGCGTACCAAAAACTGTCGGCTGCGTCGTTCCCGACGGCCGCGGTCGACGCGATCGACACAGAACTCGACGAGATGCGCGACCGTTACGGCGAGCCGCCGGCGCAGGTTTTGACATTGGCGAACGTGTCGAGGCTTCGTCGGCAAATCGCTGAACTGGGCATCACCGAACTCATTCCCGCGGGGCCCAACCTGCGAATCGTGGGACCGGAACTTCTCGATTCTCGGCAGGCGCGGCTCGTGCGACTGTATTCGGGCGCCCGATACGTGCAGGCGATGTCGGCGGTGCTTGTTCCGATGTCGACGCGCGAAGGTGACGACCTCATCGAATGGGTGCGCGACCTCGTCGACGCCATCTATGGTGAAACCACATGAGTGAACCCACCCACCCCGAACTCGACGCCCTCATCGCCGTGATGGCGAGGCTGCGCGGCGAGGACGGCTGCGCGTGGGACCGCGAACAGACCCACGAGTCGTTGCTCAAGTATTTGATCGAAGAGAGCCACGAGTTCATTGACGCCGTCGAATCGGGCGACCGGACGCACATGGTCGAGGAACTCGGGGACGTTCTGTATCAGGTGTTGTTCCACGCCGATCTGGGTTCCGCTGACCCCGACAGCCCGTTCACGATTGAGGATGTTGCGCGAGTCGCCCGTGAGAAAATGGTCGGACGCCACCCGCACGTCTTCGGAGACGTCACCGCCGACACAGCCGACGAGGTCGTCGCGAATTGGGAGAAGTGGAAGGCTGCCGAAAAGCCCGAACGGACCTCCGCGTTTGAGGGACTGCCGAAGGGACTGCCCGCACTTGCGCTGGCCGACAAAGTCATCGGGAAACTCAACGAGTCACCGACCCCGTCCGAACTCGTGACCGAGAAGACGACCGAGGACGATCTGGGGGACCTGCTCGTGGCGATTGTTGCTTCAGCCCGTGCGAACGGGCTCGACGCCGAACAGTCCCTTCGCGCAGCAGTACGCCGCGTTATTGCCGACGCCGAGCGTTAGGGCTTGCGGGCTCGAACCCGAATCACCGAGAGGATCACGGTCGCGACGACGAGAAAAGCGCCCTGACCGATCAGGCCGGCGACAAAACCGGACTGCGACTCGGCGATGATGTCACGCGGGTCGGCCGAACCATTGTTCGGGTACGCGGTTCCAAATTCGGCCAGGTTCGCGCACTCATCGTTCACGAGATCGGTTTTCACCGGAATCTGCAGAGTGCGAACCGCAACATCGACGCTCGAAAAGAGGTCGAGCGGCACAGCAACGGTCAGCAAAGGCTTCGGGAATTCGAAGCTTGGCTCCGCGTAACCAGGCATCGCGTAGTCGCCGATTGCTGGTTCAATCGACGAACTGACGAATACCACGGGGTTCGTCGACATCGCAGCCCACACCGACGAATAGTCCGTGATGTAGTTGTAGGACCAGTTGTTTGACTGGCAGGTGGGGTTGAGTGGATACCCCGTTACCGGGTCAATCGGTTGGTCTTGGCCCGTGTATTCGATGAAACTGTTCGCGGTGGTTTGCTTGATCGGCGGAGCGAACGCCGCCGTTGCCACCACGACAACCGGACCGAGTGTTACACCCGCGATCAGACCGAAGGCGGTGACGGTTGCCACGCTGCCCGATTTCAGGGCCCAATGAGCAAGAGCGACGAGGACCGCAACCACGCCGACTTCGAGGACCGTAGTCCCGATGACCGGAAGCCACACGTCGGCACTGACTCCGGTCGAGAGGATTGCCCACACCATCGCGGGAATCGAAACGGCGACGAACGACAAACCGACCGCGAGGGTCAGCAGCACTGTGTTGAGGAACGGGAGTTGCCCGAGCCGTTCGCGAATCGAGATGAAGACCGTGGGAATGCCCAGCAGCAACGCGACGAGCACGAGGAAGATCACGAACGAGAACGCCATTCGACCGGCGTCCGTGCCGGCGGCCGAAGCCCCGTCGCTCGCCACCGTGAGGGCGACGATGACGAGCGATGTCGTCGCCATGACGGCGAGGAGCGTGAACCACAACCCCGTTCGAATCGAGGCGGAGATAGTTGCGAACAGTGGGGGGACTCCGTTGGTGCTCATGTTTACAGTGTCTCACCGAAACCGCGCGGTGACCATCGTTCAGAGGAGCGGCGTTGAACTGTGAAACAATAGGCGAATGGCGACGGTGAACCCACCCCGAGGGATGCGCGACTTCACCCCCGCCGAAAAGGCGGGAAGAGACCGCGTTCTGGGCATCATCCGCGAGTCGTATCGCGCGAACGGTTTCGACGAGATCGAGACGCCCGTCGTCGAAGAATCGTCACGGCTGTCCGCCGGACTCGGTGGCGACAACGAAACTTTGGCGTTCGGAATCCTCAAGCGCGGTTTGTCCGCGGCGGACATCGCGGCGGCGACCTCGACCGACGACCTTGTCGACATGGGGTTGCGCTACGACCTCACCGTTCCGCTCACGCGCTTTTATGCGACCAATCGCGCCGAACTTCCGCCCGTGTTCCGTGCGATTCAGATCGCGCCCGTCTGGCGGGCCGAACGGCCGCAGAAGGGTCGATTCCGCCAATTCGTCCAGTGCGACATCGACATCATCGGTGAACCCGGAATTCTCGCCGAAGTTGAACTCATCACCGCAACCGCCGCGACTCTTGATCGCCTCGGGATTACGGGCACCACGATTCGACTCAACGACCGACGAATCCTGTTCGGCATGCTCGATGCACTGGGACTGACGGATACCGGTTCGGCGCTCATCACTCTCGACAAACTCGACAAGATCGGAACCGACGGTGTTCTCGCCGAACTGAGGGAACGCGGGGCGACCGATTCGGCGCTCGCCGGCCTCGAGGCGTTGCTGGGGCAACACTCGAACCCGACCTCGGCTCCGACTCTCGAGGCGATGACTGCCGCAATCCCCGCGGGAGTTGCGCCCGTCGCGGTTGCCGAACTCGCGGACATCGCCGCCGCCGTCGGCCACGGCGTCTCGATCGTGTTCGACCCGTTCCTCGTTCGCGGGATGGGGTATTACACCGGTGCGATCTTTGAGGTCGCCCACCCCGACCTGGGTTACTCCTTGGGCGGAGGAGGCCGATACGACGGCATGATCGGCCGTTTCCTCGGAACCGAAGTGCCCGCCGCCGGGATCTCGCTCGGGTTCGAACGACTCGTCGACCTCGTCACCGCGGAATCGGTCGTCGATACCGCCGCGGTTGCCGTCATTTACGACCCCGCGATGTCGGTGACGGAACTCATCGACCAGAAGAAGTCGCTCGTGGCGGAAGGGCTGCGCGTCCGACTCGTGCACAAGACCAAGAACACGCGCGCAATCCTCGATCAACTCGAGAAGGACGGATTCCGTCGATACGCCTTCCTCAATCCAGGTGAACCCCTCGAATGGAAGACCATCGGCTAACGCCCTAATCTGGAACTAACCACCACCAAGGAGAACCCTGTGTCCGCAATTGCGTTTGTTGATGCCCGCGAAATTCTCGACTCGCGCGGAAATCCGACCATCGAGGTCGATGTCGTTTTGGACGACGGAACGGTTGCCTCGGCTGCTGTCCCGTCCGGAGCGTCGACCGGAGCGTTCGAAGCTTACGAACTGCGCGACGAGGACCCCAAGCGGTATGGCGGAAAAGGCGTGCTCAAGGCGGTCGAGGCCGTCATCGACGTTCTCTCGGAAGCCATCGAAGGACTCGACGCGAGCGAACAGCGCGCGATTGACGCGGCCCTCATCGAGGCGGATGGAACCGACAACAAGTCCAAGCTGGGCGCGAACTCGATTCTCGGTGTCTCGCTCGCTGTCGCCAAGGCGGCGGCGCTGTCGGCCGACCTTCCCCTGTTCCGCTACCTCGGTGGACCCAACGCCCACGTCCTCCCCGTCCCGATGATGAACGTCATCAACGGTGGAGCCCACGCCGACACCAACGTCGATGTCCAGGAATTCATGGTTCTGCCGATCGGCGCCGAGTCGTACAGCGAGGGACTCCGTTGGGGGGTCGAGACCTATCACGCACTCAAGTCGGAACTGAAGTCCAAGGGCTTCGCGACCGGCCTCGGCGATGAAGGCGGATTCGCCCCGAACCTCGCCAACAACCGTGCGGCGCTTGACCTGCTGATGGAGGCCATCGCCAAAGCCGGCTTCACGCCGGGCAAAGACATCGCACTCGGACTCGACGTCGCCGCGACCGAATTCTTCGAGAACGGCTCGTACCGTTTCGAGGGACGCGAATTGAGTTCTGGCGAACTGATTGCCTACTATTCGGAACTCGTCGCCGCGTACCCTCTGATCACCATCGAAGACCCGCTGTCCGAAGACGACTGGACCGGCTGGGAGGCCATCACGACCGAACTCGGCGAGAAGGTTCAGATTGTGGGGGACGACCTGTTCGTCACCAACCCGAAGCGTCTCGCCGACGGCATCCAGCGCCACGCCGGAAACTCGATCCTCGTCAAGGTGAACCAAATCGGGTCGCTCACCGAAACGCTCGACGCCGTAGCGATGGCGCAGCGCGCTGGTTACACCGCTGTCTTGTCACACCGCTCGGGAGAGACGGAGGACACGACCATCGCCGACCTCGCGGTCGCCACGAACTGTGGTCAGATCAAAACGGGAGCCCCTGCTCGAAGCGAACGCGTCGCGAAGTACAACCAGTTGCTTCGAATCGAAGAAGAGCTCGGCGACGCGGCGGTCTACGCGGGTCGTTCCGCGTTCCCCCGTTTCACCGCCTAGTCGTTCACGAGGTCGAGGGGGCGTCCGCGTTACCCTTGAGGAGTGAGTTCGCCGCGTCGCCCCGAACGTTCCGCCCGGTCGTCGGGTCGGGCGCGAGCCGGCGTGCGCCAGAGCCTCGATGACTTCATCGACCGCGAACTGCAACGCAGCGGCGCGGTCATTGTGGGGATCATTATCGCCATCGTCGCGGTGGTGAACCTGTGGCACCCCGTCCAGATTTGGTTTGAACAGCAGGCGAGAATGGCCGAACTCGACCGCGAGGTCGCGACCGCGCGTGCGACCCTCGCCGAAGCGCAAGCCGACATGATGCGGTGGACCGACCGTGCCTACGTCGAAGCGCAAGCGCGCGAACGACTCATGTTTGTGTACCCCGGCGACATCTCGTACCTCGTTGTCAATGACGTCGATGCGAAACTTGCCAAGTCGGACGAGGTGCTGGTTACCGTTCAAACCACCGACATCGATTGGATCGACGCCTTCGTCCAGTCGTATGCCTTTGCAGCCAACCCGGTGCAGGAATCCAAGTGACCATCGACACCGCGAGCGAACGCGACCTCGAAATCATGCGAATTCAACTCGGACGTCCGATGCGCGATGTCGTCGGTGTCGCGGCGCGATGCATCTGTGGCGCTCCGACCGTCGTCGCGACGAAACCTCGACTGGCAGACGGATCGCCGTTTCCCACGTTCTACTATCTGACGCACCCAGGGGCGACCGCAGCACTGTCAACTCTCGAGGCCAACGGATTCATGGTGAGCGAACAAGACAAACTGGCCGCGGACCCCGAGTTCGCTTCGGCCTACGCCGCCGCACACAACGCGTACATCGCCGACCGCGACGCACACGGCCGCGTCGACGAGCTCGACGGAATCAGCGCGGGCGGCATGCCCTCCCGAGTGAAATGCCTTCATGCACTCGCCGCCCACAGCCTCGCAGTCGGACCGGGAGTTAACCTCGTGGGGGATGCGGCGCTCGCCGCTGCCACGTGGTCGCCCGAACGGTGCGTGTGTGCCCCCGAAACGCGCTAGATTTGTCCAGTTGACCTCATAGATTTCAGGAGCAATTGTCGTGGCCAAAATTCTTATCGTCGGTGGCGGGTATACCGGTTTTTACACCGCATTTAAGTTGCAAAAGCACCTTCGTGCTGGCGAAGCCGAGGTCACGCTGGTCGACCCGCTTCCGTACATGACGTACCACCCGTTCCTTCCCGAGGTCGCAGCCGGATTGATCGAAGCACGCCACGTCATCGTTCCTCTTCGTCGCCACCTGAAGAAGACCCACGTTGTGCAGGGACGAGTCGTCGCGGTCGATCACGCCAAAAAGACGGCGACCATCGAACCGTCGGCCGGTAAGAGCTACACCACCAAGTACGACCACATCGTTGTTGCGGCAGGGTCTGTTTCCCGAACCTTCCCCATTCCAGGAGTCGCGGACGAAGCCTTCGGCATGAAGTCCATCGAAGAAGCCCTCGCTGTTCGCGACCGCATCATCGACAACTTCGCCAAGGCCGCTAACCTGCCCAAAGGCAAAGAGCGCGATCGTCTTCTCACGGTCACCGTCATCGGCGGTGGATTCGCGGGAATCGAGACGTTCGCAGAACTTCGCTCACTCGCCACGGCGATGCTCAAGCAATACCCCGAACTCACGATTGACGACACCAAGTTCCACATGGTCGAGGCGATGCCCCGCGTCATGCCCGAGGTGTCGATGAAGACTTCGCAGTGGGTTCTGAGGAACCTCGCGTCGCGTCAAGCCACCGTGCACCTCGACACTCAACTCATGTCGGCCAAGGGCGGCAAGGTCGAGTTGTCGAACGGGATTTCGTTCGAATCCGACCTCATCGTCTGGACCGCCGGCGTCATGGCAAACCCCGTCGTCAACTCGATGGGACTCCCGATCGAAGAGCGCGGTCGAGTTCGCTCGTCGCCAACCCTGCAGGTGACCAACGCCGACGGAACGATTGTCGCGGGCGCCTGGGCTGCGGGTGACAACTCCGCTGTCCCCGACCTCACGGGTGGTGGTGTTGGCGGAATGTGTGTTCCGAACGCGCAGCACGCCGTTCGCCAGGCCAAGCGTCTCGCCACGAATCTCGTCGCAGTCCTCCGTGGCGAAACCCCGGTCGAGTACATCCACAAGAACCTCGGGGCGGTCGCCGGTTTGGGCGTCGGGCACGGAGTGTTCCAGTCAGGCAAGATCGCAGTCACCGGTTTCCCCGCGTGGCTCATGCACCGCGGTTATCACGGGCTCGCGATGCCGATGTGGGAGCGGAAGTTCCGCGTCGTCGGCGGCTGGATCATGCAGTTCCTGGTTGGGCGCGACACCACGACCCTCACGTTACGCGAGACCCCGAAGTCTTACTTCCGGGCATACGCATCACGCCCCAGCAAGTAAGGGCGTCGCCCCAATAGCCCAACCGGCAGAGGCAAACGACTTAAAATCGTTACAGTCAGGGTTCGAATCCCTGTTGGGGCACGTTTCGCTCAGGGCAAAAACCCGTTGTGCTCGGGCATCCCGCGCGTAGAGTAATGCCATGGATCCAACACAAACAGTCCTCTTGGTCATCGCCGGTCTCGCCATCGTTGCGGGGCTCTACCTCTGGTCGACATACAACGGCCTCATCACTCTCAAGGTTCGTGTTGACGAAGCGTGGAGTGACATCACGGTCCAGCTCAAGCGCCGTGCAGACCTCATCCCCAACCTGATCGAAGCGGTCAAGGGTTATGCCAAGCACGAAAAGGCCGTGTTCGAAAACGTCACCAAGGCGCGCGCAGCTACGGTCAATGCCGACGGCCCAGCCGAAGCTGCTGCTGCTGAAGGAATGATGCAAGCGGCGCTCAAGTCGATTTTCGCCGTCGCCGAGGCTTACCCGGACCTCAAGGCGAGCGAGAACTTCCTCCAGTTGCAGGCGGAACTCGTCGACACCGAAAACAAGATTCAGGCCTCTCGTCGCTTCTACAACGGTGGAGTGCGCGAGTTCAACACCATGATCCTCGTCTTCCCGAACAACGTGTGGGCGAAGCAGCTCGGGTTCAGCATGCGCGACTTCTTCGAGGTAGAAAACCCCGACGCGATCGCCGAGCCCCCGAAAGTACAGTTCTAACCCTCGATGTATAGCGCGATTGCCGCGAACAAGCGGAACACTGTCGTCATCCTGCTCGTGTTTATCGTGTTGCTGGGCGGACTCGGCTGGCTCATCGCCTATTTCATGGGCGACGGTTCGTGGACCATCACGATCATGACGATTCTGGGCGCTGGTGCCTACGCCTGGTTCCAGTACTACAACGCGGGGTCAATCGCCGTGGCGACGTCCGGTGCCGTGCTGATCGAACAGAAGGACAACCCGCGCTTGTATCGGATTGTCGAGAACCTGTCGATTACTAACGGGATGCCGATGCCGAAGGTGTACATCGTCAGTGACCCTGCACCGAACGCCTTTGCGTCGGGGCGAGACCCAGAAAACGCTGTCGTTGCTGCCACGACCGGGCTTCTCGACATCATGACCGACGCGGAACTCGAGGGCGTCATGGCCCACGAAATGGGACACGTCAAGAATTACGACATTCGTGTCTCGACCATCGTGTTCGGGCTTGTTGTCGCTTTCGGTTTCATCGCGGACATCATGTTCCGCATGGCGTTCTACGGCGGCCGAAATTCGCGCGGCAGCGACAACGGCGGTCTGGCCATCCTGTCGCTCGTGTTCGGGCTCATCGCGATGGTGATTGCGCCACTCGTGTCCGCTCTTGTTCAAGCAGGAATTTCGCGACAGCGCGAATTCCTCGCCGATGCGACCGGTGCGATGACGACCCGCAACCCGGAGGGGCTCGCCAGCGCGTTGCACAAACTGGGCGAGTATTCGGCGCCGCTTCAGCGCCAGTCGGCGTCGATGGCTCACATGTGGATTGCGGACCCCAACAAGCCCAACTTCCTCGAGCGCATGTTTTCGACGCACCCGCCCATCGCCGACCGCGTCCGTCGCTTGCTCGAAATCGGCGGCAAGTTCTAAAAGATTCGACGCAGTTCGGCCGCGGCATCGCCCCAGTCGTCCACCACGATGTTCTCGAGTCCACGCCAGGCGGCTGCTCGTCGGACGACCTCGGCAAGACGATCGGCGGCGTCCTTCGGTCGCTTCGGTTCCCAGTGGGCGCTCTTGACGACGAGAGTTCTGGTCTTTCGATCCGCCTTGAGGTCGATGCGTCCCACCAGGGCGTCATCCATCAGGATCGGTAGCGAGTAATAGCCGTAAGTGCGCTTCGCCGCCGGGGTGTAGATCTCAATCTTGTAGTCGAAACCAAACATGCGACTCGCTCGAGGGCGATTCCAGGTGATGGGGTCGAACGGCGTGAGGATCGTTGACACCTTTGGTGCCCGGGTTGGCACGACCGCGCCCGACAGCATGTACGCATCGAGGGTTTCGCCGCGGTGAGTCCAGCCATCGACCGACACGCGCTGAATCTCGCCAGCGTCGACCAACTCGTCGAGGGCGACCGTGGTTGGTGCGACCTTGAAACGGTAGTAGTCGGCGATGTCCGACAGAACCCCGATGCCGAGCGCCCGAACCGCGTCGAGGACGAGAGCACGTCGGGCGACGGGTTTCTCCACCGCGGAGTCCAGCAGGTGGTGGGGGATGACGTCGGCCACCGGAGCATAGATTCGCTGAAAGTTCGTGCGGCCGATCGCCGTAATCTCGCCGTCCTCGAACAGGTATTCGAGAGCGACCTTCACATCGCTCCAGTCCCACCAACTGCCCCGACGCTGGTCGCGCTTGCCCTCGAGTTGGCTGAACGTGGCAGGTCCTTCCGAATGGAGCCGGGCGAGCAGGTCATCCGCGAGTGTGCGATGCTGCGCCAACCACGAATCGGGTTCCGTGTTGCGCTCACGGCTCTCACGCATTTTCCACTGCCACAGAGGCCACGACTCAACGGGGATAAACGCGGCCTCGTGAGCCCAGTACTCGACGTGGGTGGCGGGGGCATGCGGATCGAGCAACAGGTGATCGAGAAGTGCGGTGTCGTACGTGCCGAGACGAGAAAACATCGGCAGGTAATGACTGCGTTCAAACACGTTGACCGAATCCAGTTGAAGAACTCCGAGCCGCGCGATTGTGTCGGCGAGGCGATCGGTCGTTACCCTCCCGCGCGGGGTCGAACCGAAGCCCTGGGCGACCAGCGCAAGGCGTCGCGCCTCGGAGGCAGAGACGGTCGTCATGCTTATTACGGTAGCGTTTTCCAAGGAACACATCATGACAACAGCAATCGCAGGCCCCACACTCGCGGATTTCATCGCCGCGCGTGACGTCGTGTCTGCCGTAGCTCAGGAAACTCCGATCGAGGAATCGCGCTACCTCTCGGGGATTTTGGGTTTAGAGGTCCTTCTCAAATGCGAGAACCTTCAACGAACCGGCGCCTACAAGATTCGCGGCGCCTTTAACCGCATGAGTAAGTTGAGCCCCGAGGAGCGTGCTCGCGGAGTGGTCGCGGCCAGCGCCGGAAACCACGCTCAGGGAGTCGCTCTCGCGGCGCAGCAACTCGGAATCAAGGCGACCATCTATATGCCGATGGGTGTTGCGCTTCCAAAACTGTTGGCAACAAAGGATTACGGCGCAGAGGTCGTGTTGCTGGGCCCGACGTTCACCGAATCGCTCGCGGCGGCGAAGGAATTTGCAAAAGAGTCCGGTGCCGTTTTCATCCCGCCCTACGATCACGCTGATGTCGTTGCCGGGCAGGGAACGGTCGGGCTTGAGATTTTTGAGCAGGTCGCCGACGTGGAAACCGTCATCGTCCCGATCGGTGGAGGCGGACTCATTTCCGGTGTCGCCAGTGCCATGAAGCAACACGCGGCGGCAAACGGTCGTACCATCCGAATCATCGGTGTCCAATCGATGAACGCGGCGGCCTACCCGCCCTCTTTGCGAGCCGGTGAGCCGACCACCATCGAGATGAAGCCGACCATCGCGGATGGAATCGCCGTGGCGCGTCCGGGGACGCTCAATTTCGCCATCATCAAAGACACCGTCGACGAGGTTGTCACCGTCAGTGACGATGACATCGCCCGCGCGCTCGTGATGCTTCTCGAACGCGCAAAACTCGTGGTCGAACCGGCCGGTGCAGTCGGTGTCGCCGCAATCCTCGCCGAAAAGATTGACGCGGTCGGAAAGACAGTTGTTGTCTTGTCGGGTGGAAACATCGACCCAATGGTGATGGAACGCGTCGTCGCCCGCGGCCTGGTCACGACCGGTCGATATATGAACATGCGAATCCCACTTCCGGACCGTCCGGGGCAACTCGCCAAAATCTCGGAAATCCTCGCCGATCTGAACGCCAACGTCGTCGAGGTGTTGCACACCCGCCACGGAACCGATCTGCAGATCACTCAGGTCGAACTCGAGATTCACATCGAGACGCGCGGACCGGAACACGCATCCCAGGTACTTGATGCGTTGCGTGCCGAAGGCTACGAACCCCGGGTCGACTTCTAACCGAGGAACGGCTCGATCGAGATGATCTCGACCGCGATTTCAGCGCCGCTCGGTGCGGTGAAGGTCGCGGTGTCTCCTGGCGCGAGGCCGACGATGGCCTGGCCCAGGGGGCTGTTCTCGCTGTAGACGTCGAGGTCGGTGTCGCCCGCAACTTCGCGTGAACCGAGGAGGAATTTCTCTTCGTCGCCGTGAATGTGCGCGGTCACGATGGTGCCGGACGCGACTCGTGATGCGTCGACCGGTTCTGAGCCAACATGGGCGTGCTTGAGCATGTCGATCAATTCGCGAATACGTGCCTCGATTTTGCCCTGCTCGTCTTTGGCGGCGTGATACCCGCCGTTCTCTTTCAGGTCACCCTCAGAGCGCGCCAGCTCGATTCGCTTCACAATTTCGGCGCGACCAGTCGTCGACAGGGTTTCGAGTTCGAGCGCGAGGCGGTCGAACGCTTCCTGGGTAAGCCACATGGGTGCCATGGCGAGAGTCTCCTTTAAAGGGGTGTCTATCTAGGGTAGTCGTGACCGACCCTTGTGAACAAAACGGCTAACGGTCGTTACGCCAGCAGCGGTAAACATCGATGCCGGAAACCTCGCTGACAGCCTTGATGGTTTCGGAATACTGAGTCGTGAATTCGTCGGACTCGGGATAGGACTTCACGACCCAACCGTTCGTGCCCATCGAGGAATCAACGGTGCGCAGCGCGCAGGTGACCGGCGTGCCGGGAGGCGCGGTGATCTGGAACTTCATCGTCCCCGTCGTTTCGCCGCTGGTTGATTCGAAGGCGACCCATTCGATTCCCGTCGTCTGGTCGGTTGAGAAGACCCACGTCACCCACGAAAAGAACGCGATCACCGAGACGGACGCGATGATCCACACGGTGCGCGCGGACAGACCCGAACCGCCGTAGCGGCCTGCGGGAGGTGTTGTGGAGGATGACATGCTGCCCTTCGGTACTCTGTATTCAGGCTACGCGAAACGGAGACACCTTGAACACCGCACTGATCCTCGCCGAAGAGATCGACCCGAACGGGGTAACCCCGGGCGTCGTGGGTTTTCTCATCACGGCGGCCGTCGCCCTCACCGCGATTTTTCTGATTCTGGACATGAACCGCCGAATGCGCCGCCTGCGCTATCGCGAGGAGGCCGCTGCCAACGTTGACGCCGAGGTCGCGGTCGACAAGCTCATCGCAGATGTTGACAAGGAAACCGGTAACAGGTAGCCCACCGTGTCACTTCGGACGTCGATCAAATCGGCCCTGTACGGGTTGTACGCGACGCGACTTCAAAACCAATTGCGGGAAACGACCCCACCGCGTCACGTCGGAATGATTATCGACGGGAATCGCCGGTGGGCGCAGCTTCAAGACGGCGTCACGATCGCCGAGGGGCATGAGGCTGGCGCGACCAAGATGCGCGAATTCCTCGAGTGGTGTGATTCCGCGGGCGTCGAGATCGTCACGCTGTACCTGTTGTCGACCGACAACCTGACCGGTCGCCCCAGCACGGAACTCAAGAATCTGGTTCGCATCATCGCAGATCTCGCGACGGACCTCTCTCACGTTCCCAACTGGCGGGTGCATCACGTGGGGGACGCGAACAAGCTTCCGGCCTCGTTGCGCACGGCCCTCCAGGACGCAGCCGAATCGACCGCGACGCACACCGGCCTGCACATCAATCTTGCGGTGGGATACGGCGGTCGCCACGAAATCACCGAAGCCGTCCGAGACATCATTCGCGAACACGAGGCGGCAGGTCGCGGAATTGATTCGCTCGCTGACGACATGACGCTCGAGAACATTTCCGGGCACTTGTACACCGCGGGTCAGCCCGACCTCGACCTCGTCATTCGTACGTCGGGCGAGCAACGCATCTCCGATTTCATGCTGTGGCAGACCGCGCACTCCGAACTGTACTTTGTGGAAGCGCTCGGCCCTGACCTGCGAGAGATTGACCTGCTGCGTGCTCTGCGAGACTTCGCGCGCCGTCAGCGCCGCTACGGTGCGTGAACTTCAGGTTACGAGTTCGTCACACGGCGTGTCACGCCGACCGAGGTCGCCCGTGAGTCGTAGTTTCTCTGTATGAGGTAATTCACGTGGCGAACCAGGCCACACGGTCTCGTCGCCACGCGGTTGCCACCGCATCTGAACGGAGATTGAGTGCCCAAGCCCACCGCCGCATCGTCCACTTCCGCGTCGAAATCTGCCGGTATCGCGCTGCGCACCTACGTGCTTGACACGTCGGTGTTGCTGTCTGATCCGCGAGCGATTTTCCGATTCGCCGAACACGAGGTTGTTCTGCCCGTGGTCGTCATTTCGGAACTCGAAAAGAAGCGAAACGATCCGGAACTCGGATACTTTGCGCGCCAGGCACTGCGACACCTCGATTCTCTGCGCGTCAAGCACGAGCGACTCGACATGCCAATCTCGGTGGGGGACGGCGGGACACTTCGCGTCGAGCTCAACCACACGAATGACACTGCCCTTCCGTCGGGGCTGCGTCTCGGCGACAATGACACGCGAATCCTCGCGGTCGCCCTCAACCTTTCGCAGGAAGGCCTCGACGTTGTCGTCGTGTCCAAAGACCTGCCGTTGCGAGTGAAGGCATCCAGCATTGGTCTCGCTGCCGAGGAATACCGCGCCGAGCTCGCCGCCGATTCGGGGTGGACCGGACTCGCCGAGATTTCGCTGTCGGGCGATGACATGCAAAAGCTTTATGAGAAAGAGGAACTGCGCACGACCCTCGTCGAGGAAATGCCCCGTAACACCAACCTCGTTGTCCATTCCGAGCGGGGCTCGGCTCTGGCCCGGGTCGTCGGACCGAAAAACATCGAACTCGTTCGCGGCGACCGCGACCTGTTCGGGCTTCACGGTCGCAGCGCCGAGCAGCGACTCGCCATCGACATGCTGCAAGACCAGAAATTGGGGATTGTGTCGCTTGGCGGCCGTGCGGGAACCGGAAAGAGCGCCCTCGCTCTGTGCGCCGGGCTGGACGCGGTTCTCGAGAAGCGACTGCACAAGAAGATCATGGTGTTCCGCCCGCTGTACGCGGTCGGCGGCCAGAACCTGGGGTACCTTCCCGGAGACGCCGATGAAAAGATGAACCCCTGGGCGCAAGCGACGTTCGACACTCTCGGTTCGGTCGTCAGCGACAACGTGATGGAAGAGATCGTCGAGCGCGGACTCATCGAGGTTCTGCCCCTCACTCA
>Ga0315908_10001386_pt1 | contig 18231 bp, 14 predicted proteins | sample LakEriMetagenome_12_FD_203520 | JGI IMG/M metagenome (GOLD analysis project Ga0315908, IMG submission 203520) | Freshwater fungal communities from buoy surface, Lake Erie, Ohio, United States - Buoy 4 MA124 | ecosystem: Environmental > Aquatic > Freshwater > Lake > Lake biofilm | place: USA... | reverse complement strand
CTCCAACATTGAGCGAAACTCCTTCAGACATCGTATTAGAATGTGATGAAATGCTTCCAGCAGCTCCAATTGTGACAGCACTTGACAACTGTGGAGGCGAAATTGAAGTATTGTATGAGGAAACAATCGTAGGTGAAATGCCAGCAGAAGGATCTATTGCAGATTGTAATATTCTGACTCCTCAGCTGCCAGCAGGTAACCCTTGCAATTACAGCTATAATTGGGCGATGTCTTTATTTGCAATGCCATCAGCGCATCGCTACTATCAGATAGTAGAAGGTAACTTTGTTCGATACGAGGACCGAGTAGAAGTAACTGCTCAACTTGGAAATGCACAAAACCCTGCAAATGGTTTCTATGTTAACGTAACATTTACGAACCCTAAGACGTGGTCAGAATGGAGTTCACAATCATTCCCGACTAGCTTTAAGGCGGATTGCGGTGGAATTGATGCAAATCATCCTGATTGGATTTACTACTTGCTTCAAGCAGGAGAAGGTGCAGAGTTGGTCGGATACGGAGCGTATCAAGGATCAGCGATCAATTTAGCACACGCTCCAGCCAATAATTATTTTGGCTTCCAATTAGGAAATGGAGCGAATAACTACAACGGCGCTGAGAATGGATTCGGAGGCTGGTTTAGTTATAACGGAGTATTCCTTGTGAATGGTCAATCACTAATGAATGGAAACGCATCTGGTGCTGGAGACTTTGCATTTGAGCTTGACTGTTGCCCAGATCATTCTATAGTGAGAACGTGGACCGCAATGGATTGCACAGGAAACTTCGTAACAAACTCACAGACGATTTCATGGGCAGGTTCGAGTTCAGTTAATAATGGAGCTGATACTTCTTTTGATCCTTCTTCTAAAGAAACTAATTCGAATTTAGAAATTGTTGCTCTGTTCCCTAATCCAACAAGTAATGCTTCTGATATTCAATTCATATCAAAAATTGATGGGGTGGTATTACTAGACGTAGTTGATATCACAGGTAGAGTTATTGCGAAACTATATGAAGGACGAGCTAAGGCCGATCAATTGTATAAGTTCAATCTAAATACTTCTGCCTTCAACAATGGATTATACCAGGTGCGATTGATTTCAACCACTGAAGTTTCTACGAAGCAACTTCAAGTTATGAAATAAAAAAATCATGAATTTTAAAAAAGCCCTCTAAATAGAGGGCTTTTTTATGCATTACATCATACATCTGAGCTAATATTATCTAAATACCCTATTACCAATTTTTGCCATTGGCTTGTTGGATTGTGACCAACCTGCCAGAAACATGTACAAGTTTTTGTACAAGTTTTACCCTGTACAAGTGCCTGTACAAGTCTTTTTTTAGATAAGACTATGGACAGGGCTAAAATGAAAAAGCCCTGTAAACAGTGATGTCCTCAGGGCTTTCTTCTGCTCCCCTCTCGCCAGAGGCGAGACGAACCAGAGACCAAATTTCATCACAAAAAAAAGGCTGCAATTTCTTGCAGCCTTTGCTCCCCAGCCTGGGCTCGAACCAGGGACCCCATGATTAACAGTCATGTGCTCTAACCAGCTGAGCTACTAGGGAATTTAAGTAGAGGAACGCTCTATTTAAACTACCACTTGACTCTAGCATCTCGCCTTGACGAGATAAAGCACCGATTTCATGGTGAGGAGTATGTCAATCAATTTCTTTTCCTTTGAAAAGGGGTGCAATATTACAAGTTTGAATTGATATTTGCAAAATCTTTCACAAAAAAAACTGAATAAACTCATTATCAGCAAACTAAAAAGCCTTGGGAAGGCCTTTGTAATAACGCATAAAGAAGATCATACTGGCAAAGCCGTTCACCCACATCATCACTGCCATCACCACTGCAGCGCCAAATACACCCCATATTGGTATCGCCCACTGGCAAAGCAAGAACGCCATAACCAGCACTCCTATATTCACATATGTATTGATATCAGCCCTGCCGACCGCAGAAAGTAAATTACCAAAAGGCACTCGCAACAAATAACCGCCCCCCACTCCTATTAAAGCCACATACATGATCTCGGGCTGTGAAGCATAGTATGGGCCAAACAACCTCAATATATGCGGCGCTAATAAGCCCACAACTACTAATAGTAATGGCGTCAACCAGATCATTACTTTCCAATAGCCCCTCATATAGTTTCTCAATGCCGCAGCATTATGCTTCATTTCTGAATTACTCACATAATCAGTAGCAGCTATTGTCGAAGGCAAGATCAACATGGCCATCGGAACTATCACGGATATGCGATAAAGTGCTATCACTTTTTCTGAATCAACGATAAGCCTCCCCATTTGTATCACATCAATGGTGAAAAACATCTGCGCGATAATCGCTCCTATAGACGTAAAGATGCCATACTTCCAAAAACCAGACGGAACTACATGCTCCAGCCTTGGCCATATGATCAATGGTGCATTCAGCTTCAAACTATATGGCAAGGCCGCAATCACAGGCGAAATCAATATCGCCACGGCATAGCCCTTCACTCCGTAGAGCAGGGTCAAAACAAGACTTAACACAACAAGCGAAATGGCATACCACGTATCAATCCACCCGGAGTAATCATTCTTGTGCATGCTCCGCGCATGACTCTTTACATATTCCATAAAGAGTGTAGTCACAACGGTGAAAGACAAAATCTGAAATGACACAATGCTCTCTGGTAGTTGACCACAGATAAGTGGCGCAGTGAAAAACAACAACACTGCTAGGAGCATGGAAAACAACATTCCCCTGCTATAGGCATAGGCATAGAGCTTTTGCTTGAGATGAACATCGGCACTGTCAGCCGCATACCGAACGTATGCCTGATAAGCACCTACACCCATCAATGGGATGATGGCGTTGACAATACTCTGAGCATAAGAAAATGAACCGAATGATTGTTCGGTAGACCAGTGGGTAACAATCAAAACAGAAACAAAACCCAATATTTTTGAAAGCCCGCTGCCCAAGAGCATTTGCACTCCTTTGCGTTCCAAAAACATCTTGTAAAAATTTCGCTCTGTCATCAAATAAGAAATTATCCCTTCTATTTCACGGCTAAATAATGCCAAACCCCGCCAAATCCTCATTTGATTTGACTTCTGTGAATATTCAAAAAGAAAAGCAATCTTACGAGTTGTTATGGAATATACGAATATCTTTGCGAAAAATTTTTTAAGATGAACCTTATCGCTGTTGGTACAGTAGCTTTCGATTCTATCGAAACACCATTTGCAAAACAAGACCGTGTGATTGGTGGTGCTGCTACCTATATTACACTAGCTGCTTCACATTTCATCAAGAGCTCAGGACTGATCTCTGTTGTAGGTGATGACTTCCCACAAGACATGTTGAATGAAATGGCTTCTAGAGGAATCAATCAAGAAGGCCTTCAAATCAAGCAAGGAGAGAAATCTTTCTTCTGGGCTGGTAAATATCACTTTGATCTAAACTCTCGTGATACCTTGATCACTGACTTGAATGTACTCGCTACTTTCAATCCAGTAGTTCCTGCTTCATACCATAGATGTGAATTTTTGATGCTAGGCAATCTTGCACCATCTGTGCAAATGCAAGTGATCGAGCAAATTCCAAACCGCCCGAAGCTTGTAGTGCTCGACACTATGAATTTCTGGATGGATTCTGCATTGGAAGACCTGCATGCTGTTTTGAAGAAAGTCGATGTGCTTACTATCAATGATGAAGAAGCTCGTCAATTGGCAGGTGAATACTCTTTGGTAAAAGCAGCGCGCAAGATCTTGACAATGGGTCCTAAATACCTCATCATTAAGAAAGGCGAACACGGTGCATTGTTATTTGATGAACATAATGTATTCTACGCACCAGCGCTTCCATTAGAAGAAGTAGCTGACCCAACAGGAGCAGGAGATACTTTCGCAGGTGGCTTTATTGGTTATTTAGCGAAAACACAAAACATCTCTTTCGAAAACATGAAGCGTGCAGTAATTGTAGGTTCTGCAATGGCGTCATTTACATGTGAGAAATTCGGTCCTGCAAGACTTCTCGAACTAACATCAGAAGAAATCAGCGAGCGCATCGAACAATTCGTAGCCCTAACCGAATTCGAAATCGCCTTGGAAAACTGAGCAAATGACAAGTGACAAATGACAAGTGACAAATAATCTCGGCTTTGCCGAGAAGAAATACTCTCGGCTTTGCCGAGATATAAAAAAAAGCCACTCTATCGAGTGGCTTTTTTATTTCGCCAAACTCACGCTAGGCCTGATGAGTTCATTTGTTCTCGGCTTCGCCGAGACCATTTGTCACTTGTCATTTGTAATTTGTCATTAAAAAAAATTCCCCCCTCCTGTAACTTCTCCCTTCCCCCCACCGTCATACTTTCAAATAACACAAAAAACAAATAGCATGAAAACGTTAGCACTCACTTTAGCACTCATCTTCGGTCTTACTGTATCAGGATTTTCTACTAATACTGAAGTATCGAAAGACAAAAACAAAAATCGTCGCAACACTGAACTAAAGCGTTCTGTGGACAAGCAAGTTCAAAAGCACATCTTCTTCCCACAAAGCAAAGAAGAAGCCTTCGAAGGATCTGCAGATGTAATGTTCCAAGTATATCCAGATGGTGACGTAAGAGTCATCCTAATCAAAACAAAAAACCCACTTCTAGAAAAATTCATTGAAAACCAAGCGAAGAAAATGAAAGTAGGTAAAGATGAAATGGTAATCGGTGAAGTATTCCGCTATCGCTTCTCATTCCAAAAGAGCGAGAAATAAACTAGGCTGCAAGTAGTAATTTTCATAACAAACAGGTTGAGGGCCGTTGAGATAAAGATCTCAACGGTCTTCGTTTTTTTATAGACTATCTTTGCACCCATCATGAGTTCGGCTAAAAAAGACATACGTACCCTCACCCTCGATGAACTTGTTGCTTTCTTCGAAGCCAATGGCGAAAAGAAATTCAGAGCAAAACAAGTGATGGAGTGGCTTTGGAAAAAATCAGCAACGTCGTTCGATCAAATGAATAATGTTGGAAAGGGGGTAACTAATCTACTTTCTGAGCACTTCGAACTCAAAACTATCAAGCTCGCAGATCAACAAATCAGCTCGGATCGCACCATTAAAAGTGCTTTTGAGGTAGATCCAGATAAAGTGGTAGAAGGAGTTTTGATTCCCACTACCAATAGAATGACGGCATGTATCTCTTCACAGGTAGGATGCAGCCTGGCATGTAAATTCTGCGCAACCGGTCGCCTCAAAATGATGCGCAACCTAACGGCAGGTGAAATCTATGATCAAGTGGTGCACCTTCGCAACGAAGCCCAAAACCGCTATCAAATTCCACTTTCAAATATTGTGTACATGGGTATGGGCGAGCCATTGCTCAACTATAAAAATGTACTTACATCAATTGAAAAAATTACTTCTCCAGACGGACTCGGTATGTCACCACAGCGTATTACCGTTAGCACTGCTGGTATCGCGAAGATGATCAAAAAACTAGGCGACGATGAAGTAAAATTCAACCTCGCTCTATCGCTTCACGCAGCGAACGACGAAAAGCGCAATCAAATCATGGATATCAATGAGACCAATAATCTCGAAATCCTTGCCGATGCGCTGAAGTATTTTTATCAGAAAACAGGAACTCGAGTTACGTTTGAATATATCATCTTCAAAGACTTTAATGATTCAATTAAAGATGCTCATGAGCTTGCCAATTACAGTAAAAACCTCCCAGTCAAAATAAACATCATCGAATATAACCCGATCGATGGAGGAGAATATCAGCAAGCCGCACCAGAACGCGTTGATGCATTCGCGAAGTTTTTAGAAAGTAAAAATCTCATTGTCAATGTCAGACGTTCAAGAGGAAAAGACATTGATGCAGCGTGTGGTCAGTTGGCCAATAAAAACAAGGCAAATCAAGCGAGCTAAAATCATAAGAAGTTAATTAAATGTAGAGATTTTGTTTACCTTGGCACTGCTAAACAAACAAATAATATCTCACTATGAAAAAGCAAATTGCAATGTTTTTCGCAGCAGCAGCTACTCTAGCGCTTACTTCATGCGGCGGTGGTTGGAATGAAGAAAACAAGACTTCTATGAAAGAAACTTGTACTTCTCTTCAAGAAATTATCTACCCAGATGATGCTAAGGCTATCTGTGATTGCTACGTAGACAAATTGGCTACAACTTACCCAGATGCTGACATGACTCCAGATCAGTCTATGGCTGTTCTTGATGAGTGTTCTGCAGACGCTAAGAAAAAAGCTGAAGCTGAATCAGAAAGAAAGATGAATGAAATGCTTGAAGGCTTGGATGCTTCAATGGATTCATTAGAAAACGCTGCTCAATAATCTTTCGAGCTTTTCAAAAGAATAAAAAAAACCCACCAAATGGTGGGTTTTTTATTTTTATCTATTGGGATATTTAATCTTCACAAGTTGGGAATTCCCTGGTATGTACTGAACCTCTACCTCCGTTCCCGGGTCAAACATCGGCTCGCCCTCACAACGCTCTTCCGCTCTGAACTTTATCAATCGTCCCTCAAGGGTGGTGTATTCAATCAAAGGATAAAAATAACGAACTCCCTTTTCATTCATCGACATCCAATTCGTAATCACTCCTTTCACTTTTTTATGTTTAAATGGAAAAAAGATTTGATCTCTAAATTTCCAATAAACAAAAGCCAAGATGATCACTGTGGTGATGGTATAAGCCAACCAAGCTGGCATTTCTAAATTATCTAAAAAATCCATGGTGCTAAATTGAGAAAAAAAAAGCGCTAGGCCTGTTTTTTAAATACAAATCTATACTTTATCACTTGTCCGATCTGTGGATCACCTTTCTCCAATTTGATTTTGTTGAGCTTCTTAATGACATAGTCTGCCAACTGAGGACTAGATGCATTGATAGATAGAATTTCAACCTTACCTGCCATGTCAATTCTAAAGCTCACCTCCACTGTTCCTTCCAACTCTTTTTCGCTTTGCGGCTTCTGTATTATAGTGGTAATAGCACGCGCCTCTAAGCCTAAAAAGCCAGAGAGAAGCATGAAAACCAAAACAATAGCGCGAAGCGTCATAGTAAAAAGATCAAGTATAACTACCTAAAGTTACGTCAATTGATGACAAATATTCTACTGAAGTTGCTTTTCTTCCTACAGAAAATGAGCCAACGGTACTAAATCTTGGATAAACGGAAAAAATTTCAGTTCGAGTTGTAACTTAATTTTAATGGTGGGCGTCATACTTTCAAATAACAACATTTAATACCCCAAACAAAATGAAAAAGCTCGCTCTCGCCTTCATAGCTCTCATAAGTGCTTCAGCTATGTCTGCTCAAACAACTCCTGCCGACAGAGATACCACTACTATCGACTTCGGAAAAACTCAGGTCATTATTCTCAGCACGCCCACTAATGACTCCTTGTCATCTGACAGTGTCAATATCACGCCTCCAGACTTTAAAAGCGAGTTAACACATTGGGCAGGCCTCGACCTCGGTGTCAACTTCCTTCTCAATAGCGACAACAAAACAACTTTGGCTCAAAATGACGAGTGGTTGGAATTAGATCAAGCAAGATCACTCAGCTGGAGAATCAACTTCTATGAAGAGAAGATCAGAATTATAAAAGATTACGTAGGTATCACCACTGGCCTTGGTCTTTCTTGGAATAGCTACACTTTCAATAACAATGTAAACCTCAATGTAACCAGCGACTCTACATTCGGTGTTATTGATTCTCTTCCAGAATACTCAAAAAATAAGCTTCGCGCTACTTACTTGCATCTCCCAGTAATGCTTGAGTTCAACACTAGCCGTAACCCAGATAAGTCATTCCACCTTGCAGCTGGTGTAGTCGGTGGTTGGAAAATTGGTAGCATACACAAACAAGAATTCGAACTCGATGGTCAAAACTATAAAGTGCGTGTGAAAGATAATTTCAACCTCTCTCCTCTAACACTTGATTTGACTGCTCGTGTAGGCTACAAAAACTTCACAGTATGGGCTACTTATGGATTGACTCCATTGTTCAAAGACAACAAAGGACCTGAAGTGTTCCCAGTATCTCTAGGTATTACGTTGATTCCTTTTGGTTAAGATACTTTCGCAGAAATTGCGAAGGCTTTTCAGCAGCGAGGTTCGAAAGGACCTCGCTGTTTTTTTTATCTAGCAACAACACCAACTTTATTCGTGTGCCCAATGCGCTCACGCTTTTGAAGCATTACATATTTAGGCGGCACGTGGATCTTTTTATCGCACAAATCATTTCCTGCAAAAAATGTGATCCAATAAGTATTGGTAAGTTCGATCGAATCGCGCACCAGAATCTCGAAAGGCTTGAATTCGCCAGGTTGTAGCTCATCCATCAGAAAGCGAACTTTCGCTGTTTGCTTTTCTTTCCCCTTGATAATTCCACTTCCACTGGCATTGATGATCACGTTGAATACTGCCTCCGGACGTTCATTGAAAAGTCCAACCGACCATATCTTTTTTCCATCTGCATCTTTATCTGCAACAATTGCAACGCACATACCTTCTGCAGAAGGAATTTGAAAATCTTTCTTCATGTGACAAAATTATACCGAAAATCCTATTTCGCTGCATCGATGATGCGCTCACCCATGGCCACATATTCTTCCAAATCAATTGGCATGTGACGCAATCTTTCGTTACTCTGAAGATGGCCTATTCGCACCACTATCATCTCTAATTCAGGAATTACAATCACGTACTGACCGCGCAATCCACGGAATGAGAAGTAGTCATGCCCCTTGTATTCGCCTAGCCAAGTCTGATAGCCATACCAATAGTTCTTTTCATTCTGTGATTTCTCAGGAGTGATATCCACCATCATCCCTGGAATGATCGATTCTTGCACAAATGCAGGCGGCACAATGGTGTCTGGACCCAAAATTCCGTTATGCTCGTAAAGCCTACCAAACTTCGCAAAATCGCGCGCCGTTGCATAAAATCCTGAGAATACTTTTTCCATTCCCTTGTAATTATCAAGGTTCCAATAAGCATCGTTCTCGGCACCGATACATGACCAAATTTTCTGATGGAAATATTCACTTACCGTGCGGCCCGTGGCCTTCTTCAAGATCATTCCAAGTAGAATAGTATTTCCTCCTTCATAAACCCAACCCTCACCTGGCGTAGTAGTCACGTTGAATTTCATAGTCTCCTCCACCAAATCACCACCGAAATAGGCACGCGCCATAAATCCGAAAGGATTGCCATAGCTTTCGCCAAAAGGAATTCCACTTGCCATTTGAAGCAAGTGCTTAATCGTGAGGTCGGCGCCTTTTCCTTCTTTAAATTCTGGTAAAAAATCTCCGACCTTCTGATCTACGCTCTGGATATATCCCTCACGTATCGCCACTCCAATAAGCGATCCTGTCATACTCTTCGCCATCGAAAACGAATTTGTCACTGTCGTCTCATCCGTTCCTTCCCAATATTTTTCAAAAAGAATAGAGTCTTTATGAATCACAAGAAAAGCGGTTGATTTGTATTGCTCGTGTATTTGCTCTTCTTCTGGATTGAGTGAAATAAATCCATAGCGCTTGTGAATGCCCCACGGCTCGGGCTTGTCAGCCTTAATTGTACTCGTCTCAAAATAATCCTTGTCATCTATGTCGGGCATAGATCGACCAATAAGATATGTGCTCCTCAATCCTTTTAACACATGACCATTGCCAGACACATAGAGCCCAACAATTGCCAAAACAATGAGTACCAATAAGGATTTCAGGATGAATTTGAGAATGCGCATATTTCTTATTTTTTTGAAAAATAGTAAAAAAAGGTAACCTTTTGATGGAATATCGTAAACAAGGGCCTACTAGTTAATCCCATGTTGAGAACCACTCTAATATCATTGCTATTATCTCTTTCCACCTTTGCAATGTTGGCCCAAGACGAAATGTTCAATGCCAGAAATGCATATGATGAAGGAGAATATGAGTCTGCACTTATTATTCTAACAGAATTCCTAGAAAAAGGAGCAAATCCTGATGCGCTCATGTTGCGTGCAGATTGCTTACAAAAGGTGGGCGATTATGGAATGGCTCTCTCTGACTATGACAAAGCAAGAGTTTATGGAAGCAAAGACGACCGTCTATTTCTTCATAGAGGTATCTGCAAATCAAGCATGGGCCAAACAGATGGCGCGAAACTAGACCTCATTACATACATCGAAAAAAACTCCGATGATCCCACTGGTTTCTACTGGATGGCAGCCGTTGAATATCTCAACGCAGATAACAAAGCATGTCAACGATATGTAGACATGGCACTTGCGATGGACTCAACCTACGCCGATGCTTATTATCTAAGAGGTGCAAACATGGCCGATCAAGGAAAAAACCTTCAAGCGATGGAGGCCTTCCAACAATCATTCGAATACAATCCAAAACAACATCGAGCGAAACTCAATGTAGCTGTCATGCTTATTGAAATGGGACAATTCTCAAATGCTTTGGAGATGCTTTCTGAACTAAGATTAGAAAACATCGATTTCCATGGTGAAGTTTTGTATTACCGCGGTGAAGCTTTCTATCTCAATCACGATCTCGAAGGAGCGTGCATGGAATGGAAAGAAGCAAGTGATCTAGGAGATGCCGACGCAAGCATCAATTACAAAAAACTCTGCATGAACAAGGGCGAAAAGCCGAAGTTTAAGCGCAGATCATATGGTCAGTTCTAACACAACCTTCAATTCCCAATTGGCACGAATTTGAACTTTTGAAGTATGTAATCTCACATACTCCGCTTCTTCTTGCTTTTTAAAATCGAGAGGATCCCATCGTCCATTGTTGTTCCTGTCTCGATAAAACCTAACCGAATATTCATTCGGTTTTAAATTTTTAATCTTCCACTCCTTCAAACCTGAAGTGCTGCCCTTCCAAATAAGGATGTTTAATTTATCTCTCACTTCCAAAACACCATCTGCAAAGCCAGACAGAGAGTCGCTTTGTAATACCATTATACCAACATCTTCTGAAGTCAGCGTAGTAAATTTGATATCTAAAGTATCATTGGTATGTCCCATCACATCTTCAAAAGCACCAGGTAAAACTGTTAATTGGTACTTCGCCCCTTCGGCCAACTTAGAAATACTAACATAAGACAAAGGTGATGTTGAATTCCATACCGGAGCATCCAATAGTATAGAGTCTTTATTCAAAATAAATTTTGAAGGATCTTTCAAAACCGAACGAACGCTCGATTTTAAAATCAATGGTTCGGAAGCTAGCATCTTGCTAGTAATTGAAGATGAAAGACGTAAAACTTTCTTGTAATCTTCTGCAAAAAATGGTATTGCAAGGGTATCAATATTCTCACCGCTCGTAAAGCTTATGCGAACATTCTTCTCTAGTGGCAAGCCTTTCAGTGAGTAGAACAATGTATCTTCTTCGCTTGACTTGAATAAATCTGCTTCTACTTTTTCTCCATCCAAAATATTAAATGAATATGGAATACGTCCTTCAAATAGCGGATTCCAAGGAATAGAAAACAAACCTGTGGAATCAACCTTATATGACGCAAAGTCAATTGATTCGGGCATTTGAGAATGCATCTCCAACACCTGTTCTTGTAATTGATTAGTATCAATAGCGATCGAACTCACTTTGCTAATCAAGCTCACACGCTCATCGCTATCTACTTTATAATTACCATTCAAATCTTCCAATGCCAACAATTGATAATTGCCCGATGGCAAATACGAAATGATAAAACTGCCGTCAGCCAAGGTTCTCGCAAAGTATGATGGCAAGCTAGTTTTAGGATCTCGCACATCAACCGTGTCGTCGAAAAGCATCACCTTCATTCCTGAAAGCTTTTCATTTGAAAAGGGAATATTTGTTTTGCCATAAACCACCATCGAGTCAAGCTTGTCTCCGGTCGAAAAAACATACACCAGTTTTTCAGCCTTATTACTCTCATTGAGATCCACAATTCCATCACCAAAATTAAATGTGTAGGTAGTATTGGGTTTCAATTCTTCTTGCGGCTCAATGATTACAGTGCGGTTCTTTACTTTAATCACTGGTTGCTTTTTCAGTGGCGGCGAAACAATCAACTCCTGATAGATATTATTCAATTGAACATATTCATCAAAAGTGATTTGAAAAGACTTCTGGTTGAAATTAGTATTGAGAGAAGCAGGAGTCATGCTCACCACTTTGGGCGTGGTAAAGTCCTTATCCCCGCCAGATAAAGGTTTCTGATTAGCGCATGCCACCAGCACAGCCGCGATAAGGAATAAGCCAAAAATCCGAATTTGATTCATCATAGTACAGATTCGATTACTGACACCACCTCGATGAGCCATTTATGGTCCGTTTCTGAAAAATCATCCAATTGATCACTATCGACATCCAACACACCCACTACTTCGCCATTGCCATTTCGAATAGGCAAGACAATTTCTGATTTTGATAATGAACTACATGCGATGTGACCCGGAAAGGCCTCGACATCAGGAACAAGAATAACTTCATTTTTTTCCCAAGAAGAACCACATACACCCTTGCCTTTAAATATGCGCGTGCAGGCCACGGGTCCTTGGAACGGTCCGAGGACCAATTGATCATTTTTAACAAAATAACATCCCACCCAGAAGAACCCAAAAGCCTCTTTGAGAGCCGCCATAACATTAGCCACATTGGCTGTGCTATCAGACTCTCCTTTCACCAAAGCCTTGATTTGTGGGAGGATTGACGCATAAATTTCATCACGCGCCACCCCCTTGGGGATATATAAATCTTCTGCCATTATGTTGCGAAATTAAGGATGAATCGAACCTGTTAACAAAAGGTTTGTTTGATGACCACATCCGCGCTTAATTTTGGCGCATAACCAATCAGGAAATGTCAAGTACAAACTTCGCATCACGCCACATCGGACCACGTGCACATGAGGTCCACGAAATGCTAGATACCATCGGTATTTCATCCATTGACGAACTCATCAACAAAACGGTGCCATCTGCCATCCGTTTACAAAAGCCGCTCGATATCGCTCCTGCAGCTTCTGAAGACGAATACCTCGCACACGTTTGGGCGCTCGGAAAGAAAAATAAAGTAAACAAGAGCTATATCGGGATGGGTTACCACCCGACATTCGTTCCAACTGTGATTTTGAGAAACGTACTTGAAAATCCAGGATGGTACACGGCTTACACACCATACCAAGCAGAAATTGCACAAGGCCGTCTTGAGGCATTGCTCAATTTCCAAACAATGGTGACAGACCTTACAGGTCTTCCAATTGCAAATGCAAGTCTTCTAGATGAAGGAACTGCCGCTGCTGAAGCGATGATCCTTTTCTTCCACAGCCGTTCTCGTGAAAAAGAACAGTATGGTGCAAACAAATATTTCGTTGATCAAACTGTATTTCCACAAACGCTAGATGTATTGAAAGGTCGCGCTAAGCACCTTAAAATCGAGCTAGTAGTTGGTGATTATAAAACATTCACGTTCTCTTCTGAATTCTTCGGCGCGTTGGTGCAATATCCAAACGGTATCGGACAAATCGAAGATTACAAAGGATTCGCGGACGCTGCACACGCAGCAGGTGCTTTTGTTTCTGCAGCATCTGATTTGATGGCATTAACACTTATCACTCCTCCAGGTGAATGGGGTGCTGATATCTGCTTCGGTAATTCTCAGCGCTTCGGTGTTCCAATGGGCTACGGCGGACCACACGCTGCATTCTTCTGCGCGAAGGATGAATTCAAACGCAACATGCCTGGTCGTATCATCGGTGTATCGAAAGATCGTCATGGTAACAACGCATATAGAATGGCGCTTCAAACACGCGAGCAACACATCCGTCGTGAGAAAGCAACATCTAATATTTGCACTGCACAAGCTCTTCTTGCCGTAATGGCATCGATGTACGCAGTATATCATGGCCCAGTTGGTGTGAAAACAATTGCTACTCGCATCCACGAACGCGCTACTGCTCTCGCTACGGCGCTTCAAGGAAAAGGTGTGAAATTGACCACCACTAAATATTTTGATACCATTCAAATCGAAGGCAACGAAGCTGCAATCAAAACAGCAGCTGAGGCAAAAGGAATCAACTTCCGCTACTTCGGTACTGGTCACATTGGTATCTCTGTCAACGAAACAACTACCGTTGAAGACCTTAAAGAAATCGTTCAAATCGTTGCTGGAAGCGATGCTTCAATCGGCAACGGAAGCAGCGCCATCAGTGGCTTTGAAAGAACTTCTTCTTATTTGACACACCCTAATTTTAATACACATCATAGCGAAACAGAAATGCTTCGTTATTTGAAAAAATTAGAGAACAAAGACTTGTCACTCGCTCACGCAATGATAGCATTAGGCTCATGCACAATGAAGCTTAATTCAACAAGCGAAATGATTCCTGTGACCTGGCCTGAGTTCGCTAACATTCACCCATTCGCTCCAATTGATCAGACGAAGGGATACCAAGAAATGTTGGTACAATTAGAAAAAGATCTTTGTCAGTGCACTGGCTTTGCTGGTGTTTCACTTCAGCCTAACTCAGGTGCACAAGGTGAATTGACAGGTCTTCTCGTGATCATGGCGTACCATGAAAGCAGAGGTGATGGACATCGCAACATTTGCTTGATTCCATCTTCTGCACACGGCACCAACCCTGCGTCTGCTGTAATGGCCGGCTTGCAAGTAGTAGTGGTAAAATGTGATGATAACGGAAACGTTGATGTAGAAGATCTAAGAGCGAAAGCTATTCAACACAAAGACAATCTCGCTGCCTTAATGGTAACTTATCCTTCTACACATGGTGTATTCGAAGAAGCAATTCGCGAGATCACACAAATCGTTCACGATAATGGTGGACAAGTGTATATGGATGGTGCTAACATGAATGCACAAGTTGGCTTGACCAATCCTGGAAATATCGGTGCAGATGTTTGTCACTTGAACCTTCACAAGACCTTCGCTATTCCTCACGGAGGTGGTGGTCCTGGCATGGGTCCAATCGGTGTAGGCGCGCACTTGGTGCCATTCCTACCGAGCAATCCAGTAATTACAACTGGCGGCAACAGCCCTATTTCTGCAGTATCTAGCGCTCCTTGGGGAAGTGCTTTGATCCTATTGATCTCTTACGGCTACATCAAAATGCTCGGCGCTGAAGGTGTTACTGATGCTACGAAATATGCTATCCTCAATGCCAACTATATGAAGGCAAGATTGGAAGGTCACTTCGATGTCCTGTACACTGGTGCCAATGGAACAGTAGCTCACGAAATGATTCTCGATTGCCGCTCATTCAAAGCAGCAGGTATCGAAGTAGAAGACATCGCGAAACGCTTGATGGACTATGGATTCCACGCTCCAACTGTTTCTTTCCCAGTAGCAGGTACAGTGATGGTAGAGCCAACTGAAAGTGAACCTAAGTCTGAACTCGATCGCTTCTGTGATGCAATGATCATGATCAGAAAAGAAATCGCTGAAGTAGAAGGCGCAATCGCTGATAAGCAAGACAACGTCTTGAAAATGGCTCCGCATACTGCTGTTGAATTGACTGCAAATGAATGGAACCACTCTTACTCTCGCGAGAAAGCAGCATATCCAATGCCTGGCATTCGTGAGAATAAATTCTGGACTACAGTAGGTCGTGTAGACAATGCATACGGAGATAGAAATCTCGTTTGTACTTGCCCTCCGATCGAACAATATGAAATGGTGAAGTAATTTTAACTTTCACTAAAAGTTTAACCCCCATCTTTGGATTCAAAGGTGGGGGTTATTTTTTTTAGGTAAAAAAAAATGGCCTTAGTACTTTTGATAAAACCTGTCAATATGAAATCAATACTTCTTGTGTTGGCTGTTGCATGCTCTCTCAGCATTTCAGCGCAAACGCATCTTGCAAAAGCGGGAAGCAATCAAACAAACCTCCCGGATTGGGCACAGCTCATGTATAGCGAGAATCCCAACTTTTACGAAGTAGTAGAAAAATATCAGCACTACTACACAGTAAATGATTTCGAGAAAAATATTCATACGCAATACTTCAAACGTTGGACAAGCAGCGTGAAGAAATTCGTGCAGCCAGATGGCAGAATTATCTATCCTTCAAAGCAAGAATTAGAATCACAGACAGCAGACATTCTTCAACAGCAAGCGAGTGATCGCGGAAGTGATATTTGGCACTATGAAGGACCTAATCATCACGTAGATGGAGATGGTTCACTAACTGCAGGATTCAGACACTCCAACGTCTATTGCCATGATAGAAGCGCTACAAATACAAGCTTGCTCTACTGCGGCACTGAAAGCGGCGGATTATATAAAACAACCGACGCTGGACAAAACTGGAACCACGTGACGAAAGGGTTATTAGTGGGCTGGGTAAGTGCGGTGAGATGCAAACCAACCAATGATCAATTCGTGATCATGTCTGCCAACAATGATCTTTGGAGATCCATCGACGGCGGTAGCACTTGGGAAGTCATAGGCCAACCCGGCTTCGTTTCTCAAAATATTTCAGCATGGGAAATTGCTTATAACCCAGAGAATAATGACATCATCTACGCAGCCACCAACAACGGTTTCTTTAGAAGCATTGACAGTGGAAACAACTGGACAGAAGTACTAAACAACAACTGCGAGACCATTGCTATAAAACCGAACGATCCTTCGGTTGTGTACACCATTCAATATGAACCATCGCTTGACTATAGTCGTTTTTACAAAAGCACAGATTACGGCGCAACGTTTCAAATGATCGACAATGGTTGGTTCAATGCATCCCTCGGGAACATCCAAATCGACGGTGGTCGCTTAGCTGTAACAGAAGCGGATCCCAATAGAATTTATGCGCTTCTTGTCGGCTATGAAAACCCTGGTTCATCAGTCATTACCAACGGATGGGTGGGTACATGGGTAAGTTATGACGCCGGTGAAACTTGGAGTTTTCCTCACAATCAAATCGGAACTCCATACACAGACGAGCACCCCAATTTGATGAACTTCAGCGCGGATGATGGAACCTACACACAGATCCATTACAACACCACAATGGCGGCGTCTCAAATTGATCCAGATAAAGTTTTGATCGGCGGACTTAACCTTTGGATCAGTAATGATGCTTGCGCTACCTACCAAGGCGTAGGCGGATATATCGGCGGCATCGACTATTTCCACGTCGATCAACAAGAAATTAGAATTTACAAAACAGGCCCAACCACAGAAGAAATATGGATTGGAAATGACGGAGGTATTTTACATTCTAGTGATTTCATGCAATCGCATGACAACCTCAATCGCGGCATTCGTGCAGTAAATCTCTGGGGATATGATCAAGGTTGGAGCGAGGATATCATGGTCGGTGGCCGCTATCACAATGGCAACATGGCTTATCATGAAAACTATCCTTCAGGAGAATTCATCGCACTCGGTGGTGGCGAAGCTCCAACGGGTTATGTAAATTACAATGATGAAAATGAAACATTCTTCAGCGACATCGGAGGGCAAGTGCTTCCTGAATCGCTTGATCAGCAAGCAACGTATCAAAGCTTGACATTGAGCCCCAATGAGAGTTATTGGAATAATGGCAGCTCACGCATCATGTTCGATAATACTTACTTCAACATTGCTTGGCTAGGAAACGAGAACAAACTCTACCGCTCTACCGATGGTGGATCAAGCTATGAACTCGCTTACGAATTCGGAAACAATCCCGACAATGATGTTCTTTGGATCGAACAGAGTTATGAGAATAACGACTACATCTATCTCCATCAAGCAGTAGGGAACTCAAGCGCGATGTGGCGTTCAGTAGATCACGGCACCACTTGGTCTGCTGTCAACCTACCATCTACACTGCGCAATATGACCTTCACGCTTTCAGGTGATGATGAGAATACTTTGTGGGTTTCATATTACGATGGATCAAATGGTCAAAAAGTTTACAAGACCTCAAACGGTGGAACCTCTTGGGACAATTGGACCACGCCTACATTGAATGGTCGCTCTCCATGGGCCATCGCGCACCAATATGGCACAGACGGTGGCGTCTATTTAGCAATGCTAAATGGATTGGTCTACTACAGAAACAACACCATGACCGATTGGGAATCATACAGCAGCGGCTTACCCGCGAGCTCAGAACCACTCCGCATCGTTCCGTTTTACAAAGGCGAGGTCATTCGACTTGCTACATGGAACCTCGGTGTATGGGAAGCTCCATTCTTTGAGTCGAGCAAT